>ENA-UOOK01006641-UOOK01006641.1-fermentation-metagenome-genome-assembly--contig:-NODE-6641-length-10937-cov-3.446609_pt1 | contig 10937 bp, 12 predicted proteins | sample MGYA00245777_ERZ724023 | MGnify/ENA primary metagenome ERZ724023 (study PRJEB28704, sample SAMN03018312) | fermentation metagenome | biome: anthropogenic terrestrial biome; feature: soil; material... | reverse complement strand
CATGATCCAAAATCCAACGAGTCTTAGTTGCTGAAAAGTACGGATCTATCAGTAACCCGGTCTTTTCATGTATTTCATTGGCCAAGCCATCTTTACGCATTTTCTCAGCAATTCCTTCACTTTGGCGTGATTGCCAAACGATAGCATGGTAAATTGGTAACCCTGTTTTCTTATCCCAAATCACGGTAGTTTCACGTTGGTTCGTAATACCAATACCTTGAATTTGATTTGGTTTTATACCTGACTCAATAAAACAATTGGCTATTGTTGATAAAACCGCTTGCCAGATTTCATTAGCATCGTGCTCAACCCAACCAGGGTGAGGAAATATTTGTCTAAATTCACGTTGAGCGTCGGCAACCTTATCTCCCTTTTTATTAAAAATTATCGCACGAGTACTTGTAGTTCCTTCATCAATCGCCATTACATATTTTCCATTCATTTTTGTTTCCTCTTAGAATCAAAATATAAAATCACAATCTTTTTTATGCAAACGTTTGCATATTCAATGCAAACCATTATTATTAATATGTACAGTATTTTTCACATAATTTATTTACGCTTAATTTACTGATATATAAGCATTTATGGACTATACCATTAAGAGATTGTGAAAATACAATCTAGAGAATTTAATTAAGAAAAGCAAAAAAGCAGAATTCATTACTTTGTGAATTCTGCTTTTATACTATATAGATGCCAGCATTTTATTTAAATAACTGGTTAATTAAAATAAATTAATATCTAAAATATATTGCTTTAAAATCTTGCTTAAGTGAAAAAATGAACTACTATTTTTATAAAAATTAAGCAATTAAATAAAAGAAGGAAACACAGTAAACTGCACTATTCGTCAAGAATTTTTAATAGTAATTCTAAAAATTCTAATTCGAAAATATAATCGTTTTTCACTTAATAAAAAAATAACTATAAATTTTTTCTCACAGAAATTTTTACTAACCGGCAATAATATATATCCCCTCTATTTATATTAGTAGTCAAATTTAATAACATATGATATTTATTATTAGGAACTTGCTTATAAACGCTTTATAGCGCAATTTTTTAAATTGTTTTAAATAAAAAAGCGTGCTATGTTGAATTGTGCAATCAAAGAAAGCGCTTTAATAAAAATAAGGAGGTTGAATTATGAATTTCTTAAAACCACATATTGCTAAGAATAAAGTACCAGCGAGCAAAGTTGACAGTACTTATAAAAGACTTCGACTACAAGTATTTATAGGTATTTTCATAGGTTACGCAGGTTACTATTTAGTACGCAACAATTTTTCATTAGCTATTCCTGGTTTAACACTCCAAGGTTTTACTAAAGGTCAATTGGGTTTAGCATTTTCAGCGGTTTCTTTAGCCTATGGAATTAGTAAATTCGTAATGGGTACTGTATCAGATCACAGCAATGCACGAATCTTTTTACCCTTAGGATTAATCCTAGCCAGTATAATAAATTTAGCTTTAGGACTTATTCACTCTAAATTTAAGCCTGTTCCTAAACGTTTTAAAGATTACATAGCGATGCCTAAAGAGAATATGTATCAATCACTTCATACAACAGTAATAAATAACAAGGGGATACCATTCGAAGTTCAAATACGAACTTGGGAAATGCACCATACTGCTGAATACGGTATTGCTGCACATTGGAAATATAAACTTGGGCTTTCAGGTAAAAGCGGGGATTCTCTTGATAAGCGTTTGGCATGGATTCGTCAAATGCTTGAAAACCAAAAAGATAATGAAGATGCAACCGACCTTGTGAGGACAATAAAATCAGACTTAGTCCCCGAAGAAGTATTTGTTTTTACTCCTAAAGGGGATGTTATTAGTCTGCCATCCGGTTCTACTGTTATTGACTTTGCATATGCAATCCACAGTGAAGTTGGAAACAGAATGACTGGAGCAAAAGTGGATAAGCGAATTGTCCCTATTGATTATAAAGTAAAAACAGGTCAAATTATTGAAATTTTATCAACTAAAGATGCACACGGGCCAAGCAGAGATTGGCTTAAAATTGTAAAAACGAGTGAAGCAAGAAACAAAATACGCACGTGGTTTAAACGAGAAAAGCGTGATGAAAATATTGTTGAAGGAAAGGCTGAGCTTGAACGTGAGTTTAAGCGCAATGGTATTGATTTAACCGAAAGCGAATTAACTGCTTTGCTCGAAAAAATCGGTTCAAAACATAACTGTAAAACTTCGGATGATGTGTATTCAGCAATCGGATACGGCGGAATTCAGTTATGGAAAATTATGCCCAAAATTAAAGAAGACTATATGAAAGTAAAGAAGCCGCTTCCTACGGTTGCAAAACAGCCTGCGTCTAAATCATCACAGAAAAAACCTGTAGGCGGTGTTATAGTTGATGGGATGGACAATTGTCTGATAAAGTTTTCTCGCTGTTGCAATCCTTTGCCGGGAGATGAAATTATAGGCTTTATTACAAGAGGTTTTGGTGTTTCCATTCATAAAAAAAGTTGTTCTAATGTTCCAAAAAATATTCAAGATGCCCCTGAGCCTGAAAGATGGATTAATGCACATTGGACAGGGAACGTTAAAGAACATTTTAAATGTACACTTGAAATTGTTGCATCAGATCGTTCGGGACTACTTGCTGACGTTACACAGCAGCTGTTTAACATGCATATTTTCATACATTCTTTAAATTCAAGAGAAACAAAAGACGCAACTGCAATTATTTACGCAACAGTCACAATTAACGGTATCGAGCATCTACAAAGTATTATTTCGCGCCTATCCAATATAGAAGGAATAATTTCTATTAAACGTTAACCATTACACAGTAAAATGGAGGATTTATAATAGATATGAAAGTTACAAAAATATCCGGTGGGCCTATTCCTACAAATTGCTATATATTAACAGATGAAACAACAGGTGCAGCAGCTGTAATTGATCCTGGATTTGAAAGCGACAGTTTGACTAATGAAATTATATCTACAGGGATTCAAAATGTTAAAATGATACTATTAACTCATGGACATTTTGATCATATTATGGGTGTAAGTGCTATAAAGAAATTAACAGGGGCGAAAGTATATATTTATTCGGATGATATGCTTTTTATTACAGATAATTCCTTGAACTTATCATCAATGTTTCCTATAGAACCTTTAAAAGCGTTTTCTTCAGATGTTTCTTTAAGAGATGACGATAAAATAAAACTCGGTAATTTAAGTATTCAAGTTTTACACACTCCCGGACACACAGTGGGCAGTTGTTGTTATGTTGTTGAAAATGCTGTTTTTACAGGTGACACTTTGATGAAATGCAGCTGTGGAAGAACAGACTTTCCAACCGGGAGCTATCCTCAAATTATTGAGTCTCTTAAAAGATTAGGCAATATTGAAGGAGATTATCACATTTACCCCGGCCATGAAAATGAAACAACTTTGGAATATGAAAGAAAAAATAATCCGTTTATGGAGTGCTTATGACTTTAATAATTGAAGGACATTCTTTTCATTATGAAATGGAAAATTTGTGTCGCTTATTTTTCCCATACATCAAAATAAAAGTAACTCATCAGCAAATTGATGATATTAATACAGTTTTCACAGGTGTCAAATCAAGTGAAGATGGATGTATTATCACAGTTTCTGTAAAATTAGGTTCTTTTTGCAAAAAAAATACTGACTTTGTAGACGCAGAACATATTGATAATGAAAATGAAAAAGAGCGTAGAATGTCGGTTTTACTATTCAATATATTATCAGAACACTGCGGCTTTACTCCAAAATGGGGAATTTTAACGGGCGTGCGGCCTGTAAAGCTTCTTCGTATGTTAATTTCAAAGTTAGGGGAACAGGAAGGAATAGAATTTTACAGGAATAAACTTCTCGTATCTAAACAAAAAACCGATTTAAGCCTTCTTACTATGCACAATGAGGGAAAGTTACTTTCTCAAAATAAACCAAATTCTTTCAGCTTATATATTTCCATACCGTTTTGTCCCACAAGATGCGCATATTGTTCGTTTGTATCATCATCTGTAGAAAAAACAGCTAAATTAATACCAAAATATCTTGAACTTTTATGCAAAGAAATCGAATATACTTCTATCATTGCCAATAATTTAAATTTACATTTAGAGTCCATTTATATAGGTGGAGGAACTCCGACAACTCTTTCAGCAAAGCAACTCCGAATTTTATTAATAACAATAAACAAATGTTTTGATATAAATAAGTGCAGAGAATTTACAGTAGAAGCTGGAAGGCCGGATACAATAACGTCCGAAAAACTTTTGGCTATCAAAAAATATGGAGTAACGCGAATAAGTATAAATCCGCAAACTTTGAATGACGACGTCCTTAAAGAAATCGGTCGTAAACATACATCTCAACAAACTATTTCTGCATTTGATTTAGCTCGTTCATTAGGGTTTAACAACATAAATATGGATTTAATTGCAGGCCTTCCAAAAGACAGTTTAGAAAGCTTTGTTTCAACAATAGACAAGATTATAAAGATGTCACCGGAAAATATAACAGTTCATACCTTGTCTTTAAAACGTTCTGCGAAATTATTTCAAGATGAAATTCAACCTTTTTCTAAAAATGAGCAGATTGTTTCTCAAATGCTGGATTATGCAGATGAGCAACTGTTGAAACACGGTTATTTACCATATTATCTTTACAGGCAAAGCCGTATGGTAGGTAACTTTGAAAATACGGGCTGGTGTAGACCTGGATTTGAGAGTCCATATAATATCTTTATTATGGACGAAACGCAAACTATTCTTGCGTGTGGGGCGGGTGCATCAAGCAAGATTAAAGACCCGAAGTCGGACAGATTAGAGCGTGTTTTCAACTTCAAATATCCTTATGAATACATTAGCCGCCATGAGGAAATTATTATGAGAAAAGACCAGGTGAAAAGTATTTATGAAAAATTTTGTTGAGTATCAAAATGAACTTAGTAAAATAAATGATGCTGCTTCTTTAAATCCAAAAGAATTTGTCCTTAAAGCTGAATATTCATATCATGAGGATATTAATAATATTGCTAAAAACATTATAAATAATAAAAAAAACTGTAAATTAATTATGCTTTCAGGACCATCAAGCAGTGGCAAAACCACTACATCGCACCTTTTAAAAGATGTACTTGAAAAAAATGGAATAGGTTCAACAATAATATCACTTGATGATTTTTACAGAGGGGAAAAGCAGGCCCCAATATTGCCAAACGGCCAGCATGACTATGAATGTGTAGAAGCATTAAACATTGACGAAATAAAAAAATGCCTTTTAAATCTCGTTAACACAAACAGCTGTGTTATGCCTATTTTTAATTTTGAAACGCATACACCTTTTCCATACAAACGCACGGTTACGCTAAATAAAAATGATATAGCAATTGTTGAAGGGCTGCATGCTCTAAATCCTATTTTTAGATCGGAATTACCGGATAAAGGTATTTGCAAAATCTATATAAGCGTAAAACAGGGGATAATATCATCAGGAAAAGAATTGTTTACGGCGAATGGCATGAGACTAATACGAAGAATTGTACGTGACTATAATTTTCGCGGTGCAAAACCTGAAAGAACTCTTGAAATGTGGCCAAATGTAATGTTGGGAGAAAGTAAATATATAAAATTATTTAGACCCGATGCTGATTATACCATTAATTCACTTCACGCTTATGAAACATGCGTTTTATTAAATCAAGCAATACCAATTTTAAAAACCGTGGATTCAAATGATCAACAATACTCATTTTGTCAAAGATTAATAGAAATTCTTAAAGAATTTGTTCCAATCAATAGTGAATTTGTTCCTAAAAACTCAATTATAAGAGAATTTATTGGTGGTGGTATATATTAATAACTAAGTCATTGCATTTTACTTACAATAGGTGATATACTTTATAAAGTAACTTACAAAAAGGAGTGTACTATTATGGGACTGTTTGAAGATGTAGTTGTTAATGCTAAGTCAGCGGTCAATGTTGTCGGGAAAAAAGCAGGCCAATTTGTTGATATATCAAAACTGAGAATTAATGCAGCTGATTTAAACAATGAAATATCTAAGAGATATGAATCACTGGGAAGAACAGTTTATGAAGCAAAAAAGACCGATAACGATTCATCTGATTTGGTAAGTGAGTGCATTGCGGCAATTGATGATTTATATGAACAGCTTGACGCTGTAAATGAGCAGTTGGTTGCAATGAAGGCAAGATTTGTTTGCAAAAATTGTGGAGAAGAAAACCTTCAAAGCGCTATTTATTGTAGTAAATGCGGCCATAAATTATCAGATGATTGATAAATCAGAGTAACTTAATAAAAGAGGGGTTATTCAGCCCCTCTTTTTCAATGCTATAAACTTTTCATTAATGTTCATATTTTTTTAATTTATTTAGTATAATATTTATCATGCGCAATTAGCCATGATTATACTGGAATGGATGTGTCGCTATGGTTCAAAAGGCGAAATCGGTAGGAAAACAAAGTTTCTTACACGGTGCATTAATTTTAATGGTCGCCATTGCTCTTGTTAAAATTATAGGAGCACTTTTCAAAATTCCACTTTCTTGGATACTTACACCGGTTGGAAACGGTTATTTTGGTAATGCATATTCATTGTATTTTCCAATATTCAGCCTTGCAACAGCAGGCTTTCCGATTGCTATTTCAAGGTTGGTTTCTGAAAACTCTGCCAAAGGACGTTATAGAGACATCAGACAGATTCATAGTGTTTCAATAAAAATATTTTTAATTCTCGGTATTATATCTTTTTGTATAATGTTTTTTGGCGCAAAACCATATGCACAATATGCAGCAGCGAATAATCCGCAAAATACATTGCCGGCTATATACGCTTTAGCTCCGGCTGTATTTTTTAACAGCCTTATGGCAATTTACAGAGGCTATTATGAAGGATTGCGCAATATGTATCCTACTGCCATATCTGAAATTGTAGAGGCATTATGTAAACTAATTTTCGGACTTACATTATCATCATTAATAATTCATATGGGATTAAGTGAATTCTCGTCTTCCGGAACTGTTTACGGCGTTAAAATGCCATCTGCCGAATATGCTAAAATAGCTACTCTTCCTTATGCAGCTGCAGGAGCTATTTTCGGTGTTACAATTGGTTCTGTAATTGGTTTTATATTTCTTTTTGTTTATCATAAAAGGTACAGTGATGGAATTACACACGAGATGCTAAAACACTCACCTCGTCCTTTGCCGATGAAATATACCACATCTACATTAATAAAAACTGCAATACCGATTGCAATAGGCTCATTAGCTGTTAATTTATCTACATTAATTGATAGTACTTTCCTACAAAAACGTATAAATGATATAATGATTGACAATCCTCAGGTTATAATAAATATGTACAGCAATGTTATGCCGGAATCTGTAATAAAACTTAATAATGTACCAACTTTCTTGTTTGGATGTTTTTCCAATGCTACAACTTTGTTTATGCTTGTACCTGCAATCACACAGGCTTTTGGAGTAAGTGCGCTGCCAAATGTTACTGAAGCATGGACGAGTGGGAATCATAAAAAGATAAAAAGAAGTATAGAATCTGTACTTCGCATTGTTGCAATGATTACTATTCCTGCCGGACTTGGTATTTCAGTACTTGCAACGCCAATTGCAACTTTAATATATGGTGCTAATAATGCACCTACAATAATAGGTAAAATACTTGTTATATTGGGTCTTGGAGCGATTTTTGCGGCTATGAGTACCCCAATTAACAGTATGCTTCAAGCAGTAGGCAGAGTTGATATACCCGTTAAACTATTAATTGTAGGTTTATTTATAAAGCTAATACTTAACTATACTCTTGTAGGTATCCCTGAAATTAATGTAATGGGAGCCGGAACGGGTACGCTTATTTGTTATGCTTTTATAACGGTATTTTCACTTTATTTTCTTTGCAGAGAGACTAAAATTACACTAAACTTCGTTACTATATTTCTCAAGCCGATTTTAGCGTCAGGTATTTGTGTAACTGTGGCTTATTTTATACAAAAATTTGGCGAAATGATAGGCTTTGGAAAAATAGCAACAGTTATTGCAATTTTTGTAGCAGCATTAATTTATGCCGCATGTATGCTTTGGTTTAAAGCATTAAGAAAAACCGATATCGAAATGCTGCCAAAGGGAGAAAAAATCGTTAAAATACTTGAAAAACATAATTGGATAAGGTAAAATAGTAAAAGTTTATCCCTTAATTCATTTCATAGGAGACAATTAGTTTGGACTTTCAATTTAAAGAAAAATATACTATTAATGATTTGCTGAATATTATGGCTATACTCCGTTCGCCGGATGGCTGTCCATGGGATAGGGAGCAGACACATAAGAGTATTAGAAATTGCTTTATTGAAGAAACTTATGAGGTAGTAGAGGCAATTGATAATGATGATCCCGTACTATTAAAAGAAGAATTGGGCGATGTCCTTTTGCAAGTTTTGTTTCATTCACAATTGGAAAAGGAAATAAACAGTTTCGATTTTTCTGATGTTGTCAATGGGATTGCTAAAAAAATGATTGTCCGCCATCCCCATGTTTTTGGAAATACAATAGTAAACAGTTCTGACGAAGTACTTGATAACTGGGATACTATTAAAAAGAAAACCAAAAATCAAACTACCCAAACTGATGTTTTAAAAAGCGTTTCAAAAGCTTTGCCTGCGCTTATGCGTAGTTCAAAAGTGCAAAGCAAAGCTGCTAAAGTTGGTTTTGATTGGGCAGATGTTTCCGGTGCAATTGAAAAGGTCGCTGAAGAAACCAATGAATTAAAACAGGCTATAAAATCCAATAATGAGGAAAACTGTTTAGAGGAATTGGGCGATCTATTATTTTCTGTCGTTAATGTTTCAAGATTTTTAAACATTGAAGCTGAACAAGCCTTAAGTAAATCTTGCGAAAAATTTATTTCACGTTTTGAGAAAATGGAGAGGCTTGCCAAAAATCGAGGAATAAATATTGCTTCATTACCTCTTGAAGGGCTTGATGCACTGTGGAATGAAGCAAAGACAGACTAATCATTCTCAGCGTTTTTGCTGTTGAATAATAAAAATACGGAGGTCTAATATTTATGAACAAAACAGAATTAATTGCAGCTGTAGCTGAAAAAGCAGGCATGTCAAAGAAGGATGCCGATACTGCCGTTAATGCTATGATTGACACAATTGTTAACACTGTTGCAAATGAAGAAAAAGTACAAATTGTAGGTTTTGGTACTTTTGAAATTCGAAATCGCAGTGAAAGACAGGGTCGTGACCCTCGCACAAATTCACCAATTACTATTCCTGCTTCTAAAGTTCCTGCTTTTAAAGCTGGTAAGGCATTTAAGGATGCCGCTTCAAAATAAGTTGAAATTACTGGTAATGTAAAAGGGCTGTAACGTAGAACAAAGTTACAGCCCTTTAATTATAATTTAATCTTGTATATAAAAAGATGAATCAATGGAAAGGATTTATATTATGCGTCTTGATAAATATTTAAAAATATCACGAATTATTAAACGACGTACAGTGGCAAACGAAGCTTGTGATGCCGGTAGGGTGTCCGTTAACGGAAAACCTGTAAGAGCTTCATATGACGTAAAAATAGGGGATATAATCGAGCTTCAGCTTGGAGTACACTCCATTAAGGCTGAAGTATTAAACATAAATGAATACGCTAAAAAGGATACCGCTCCCCTAATGTACAAAATTCTGTAAAAAGCTTAATTAACCTTTAAGTATATGTCCTTCAGCTTATGCATAATAATTTATATGAATAAGTAGGAGGGTTTAGATATGGCAGAAGAAAAAAAAGCAGTAAAAGTTCCGCACAGTCTTATACTTGAAAATCGGCGTTCACTTACCGCCACAGGTGTTTCCAACGTTGACAGTTTCGATGAACAGACAATAGTTGCTTATACTGATTTAGGTCAACTGATAATAAAAGGAACGGATTTAAAAATTAACAAATTAAATACTGAAACAGGAGAACTTACTTTGGACGGTCAAGTTAGTTCTATGTCATATACCGAAAATCAGGTATCAGGCGGATTTTTTTCAAAGTTGTTCAAATAGAGGAGTGAGATAATTGAACTTATCTCTTGCCGAACAATTTAAGGGATTTGTAATTTCTATTGCATCAGGTATTCTTTTAGGAGCTTTTTATGATATCTTTCGTATAATTCGTGGTGTATTCCATTGTGAGAAACGGACTGTTTTTTTTCAAGATTTGTTTTATATGTTTATCGCATCATTTGTAACTTTTTTGGGAGCTTTAGGTGTCAATTATGGAGAAGTCCGCTTTTACATATTAGGCGGAGAAGTCATTGGGTGGTGTATTTATCATTTAACCTTCGGAATGATAACTTTAAGGATATTTAAAGTTATTGCGAAAATATTAAATAAGCTTATAATTTTACCTATAAAATATCTTTTTTCCAAATTATCCAATATAATTTTAAAATTATTAAAGAAAATTGTTTATAATATTAAAAATATTTCATCAAATCAAAAAAAGCGCTTGAAACATCACCATAAGATAGTGTATAATTGTATCGTTAATAAAAATAAAAGGAGTGGCAAAGTTTAGGGGGCATTATTTAATATGAAGGTTATCAAGAGGAAAAAAAGCAAAAATAGCATATTATTAAAAACAGCTGTATTTTCGTTTGCTGTGTATATAATATTTGCACTTGTTGACCAACAAATTCAAATTACACAAAAGCGTCAGGAGCTTGCTACTGTTAATCAAAAAATAGCAACTCAACAAATAAAAAATGAAGATATAAAGCATGCATTAAATAACGGTGTTAATGAAAACAAAGATTACATCGAAAGGGTTGCCCGTGAAAATCTTAATTTAGCAAAACCCGGGGAACGTGTTTTCGTTAATGTTGCCGGTAATTAGTTGCTCA
>ENA-UOOK01006640-UOOK01006640.1-fermentation-metagenome-genome-assembly--contig:-NODE-6640-length-10937-cov-5.193347_pt1 | contig 10937 bp, 5 predicted proteins | sample MGYA00245777_ERZ724023 | MGnify/ENA primary metagenome ERZ724023 (study PRJEB28704, sample SAMN03018312) | fermentation metagenome | biome: anthropogenic terrestrial biome; feature: soil; material... | reverse complement strand
TCTTCTCTCGTAATGTTATTCAAAGGTCTTACATCCCCTTCAGGATAACCAATTATGTATGCAAAATGGTCTACCTTTTCCAATTCGGCTAACGGAATTTCAGGTTCTTCGATTGTTATGGTAGGGCCGCCGCCACCGCCGCCACCACCGCCACCACCGCCGGTGTTTTCAGTATAAAGAAGATTAAATGTAATTGCAGTTGAGGTTGTAGCTAAAGGTAATGTCTTGCTTACCGGATCTGAACTTTTATACGTATATCCACTAATACTTATTCTGTAATCAGCTCCCTTTACTGTTATTGAAGAGCCGGAGGTTACAGTTTTTGTATCGCTTTCAATTTTATAAGGAGTGCCCTCGACTGAATCTTTGTAATGATTTATTGTAATATAATATTTTACACCTTCAGGTTCAGTATCTTTTACATACCAGAAGGTAATTGTGTTGTAGCCTTCAACTTCAAGCGTCATTTTTTGTTCATTCGATTGTTCCGGCGCAAGCACATATCCTTCAAAATTTCCTGCATATGCAGTTATTTCGTCACCTTCATATCCTGTATCATAGGTCTCCTTAAGCACTTCATTGGATTCCTGTACAAGATGTCTAATCATGTAATCTACTTGTTCCTCTGAAACTTCTTCATAATAAACTATAGCAACTGCACCTTCGGTTGTAATAGTTAAGGATGTCGGTTGGTCCGCCATAACCTTGTATCCCGATACTGTAGGGTGAGCTATTGTAATAACTTTTCCTGCAACATCTTCTCCTGTTACCGGGTTAGGACTGATTCCTGGAACCTTATCTTCAGTACCATTAATATAATAGTTTATTGTATATGGATATGTTTCTTCGGGTACTTCATATACTTTGAAATTAACAACCTTATCCTTTACATCTTCAGTCAAGGATATATATTGTGTCACTGCATCACTGTATAATATATATCCTGATGGTGCTGACGGTACAACTGTATGGGTAGTCAGCTCTAAATCAGATAATACTTCTCCTCGAACTATTTGAGCAAAAGCAATATCATCAGTTAAATTGCCGTCATCAGCAATATACTTCCCTGTATCTTCATCAACCAGCAAATAGTTTATTGTGATTGAGCCTGTAATAACGCTTAAGTTAGGACTTGGCACTTCTTTTGAGCCCGGATTGTTTCCGACGGGTGTATAGGTTAAGCTTGCACCAGCATTAGTCGGATAAGTACCCCCTATATTATATTCTTCCTTTAGTTGTACATAAAAAGTTAAAACTATCTCGTCTTTAGTTATAGTACCAATATTCCATGTTATGTTTTTCCCCGACTGAATGATTGTTTTATTCGGCTTGTATGTACCATCCTCATAATAGTCGAAATATTGGCTTATAACATCCTGCAAAGTAGCATTTGTTCCTGCCGGTTTCATTAAGCCTGCAATTTCCTCTAAGAACGGCTGTAAATCAGTTCCGGTATTCGTTACATTTTTATAATATCCGCCTTCTCCTCCATTTGTAGCAATATATTTTAACACTTGAGAATCTGCATCAGAAATGTTTAATCCTAATGTGAAAATCTTTAAAGGTTCGCCTGTGAAAGTTTTTAAATTATCTGCGATATCTTTTCCATCCACATAAGATGGATCAGGTCTTCCGTCTGACAGCATAACTATGAATGTAGGTCTGGAATTAACGGTTGCTTCATTAAGCCCTTCATTGCTGTTTCTATTTTTTATATAATCTCTTGCTTTCTCCAAAGCTTTGGTATAGTTAGTGCCATTATCAGGGTTTAGACCGTTAATCTTATTTTGAATAGTAGATTTAACATCTGTAAAATTATTAAGATTGTCTGATGCATTATTGTTAAAAGGTACTAAAGCTACACGATTCTTGTTTCTAAATTCATCCGGTACATTGTTGTCAAGCAGATTATCAAGAAATACTTTTGATGCATTCTTTGCATCGGTCATACGATCAGTACAGCCATGATCTAAATCATAGTGCGAATGATTTTCATCATCCTTATGGATATTTCCATTCCAATGGACCGGATTAGTACAAGGGCTGTATCTAGAACCCCAGCCAAATCCCATACTTCCTGACCTGTCAACTACCAACACTACGTCCACAGCAGTTTTTACCGGTTCTCCCTTTACGGTAAATTTAACCTCTGCTATTCTATTGTCATAGTCAACCCACTTTGCTTCTTTCGTCAATGCAACAGTACCCGGATCTAAAGTGCTGTCGCCCGGTATTCCAAAAGCTGTATTTACCAATAGAGCCGGCATAATCATCAATAATGCGATAACTAAGCTGATTACTCTTTTAAATAAATTATTTCTCATTTTTTCTCCTTTCCTTATTTTATAATTATTTTTAAACAAAAAGCTGCAAAATATAATCTTGGATTCGGCAAGTAATTAAAATTTAGAAGGTATTGCCTCACTAAAGTCAAAGTTTTTATAAAAAAACAAAATACTTACCGAATTTATTGAAAAACATAGTTTATAAACTTAATTTTAATGTAAATTCAAATAGTTATCCACAATTTTTGTATTATAATCAACAGTTGTGGGCAACTGTTGAAAAATACTATTTAATTATGAACGTTTAGTTTAACATCACCTGATTTCTAAAAATAAACAATGCGTTTTGTATATATGTAAAGATTTTTTCCAGTTTATCATTTTTTTGAAACTTAATATGTTTGTACCAGCCATTACCCGCAATTATTCCGGGAATATGGTACAGTATTCTTCTTAATGTTGTAATTTGATGGTGCCTTAATTCTTCAGGTAATATACAATTTTTATACCAGTTATGTAGATTGTAGGCAATCATCTTAATAAGCATAAAAAGCTCATTGCTGTTATAATTAATTTGGCTATTCTCGCTGAATGCAAAACCAGATTTTAACTCGTCAATATTTGTTTCTATTGTGCATCTTTGATTGTAATTTTCGAAGATTTCTGCGGGAGTTAAATAGTCAATATTAGTTACTATTGCCTGATATTCATATTTGAATTCATCTATGTCGATTATTAATTGTTTGCTTTCTACAATATTAGGTAATGTTTTTCTGACAATTACAAATCTTCTGGCTTTATCCCATGCCGGAAGTGGTACGATAATATCAGTAGCACTGAATGTTTTATCTATCTCCTGCCACTTGTATTCTGCAGGGTGCGATACAACATAATCCAATATTTTCTTAACACCATTTTGCATTTTAGCCTTGATAATATATTCATACTGTTGGTCTTCAAAGTAATTGAAGTTATCTTGGTCAAAGAAACCCCTATCACCACGGATTCTTTTTAGAATCCACTGTGCTGGCAGAGTTTCTTCGCATTTTTTAAAGAAATCTAAAAAGTGATGGTTACTGTGGTGAGAACCTTCTTCTAAGGTTAGGTCAACTAACTCCTTAGTACCGCTGATTATTCCTACTTTTTCTTTGTAGGAAGGGCGACCGTGATATTTTGGGTTGTAACCTACATTTGCTTTTTCTTGGGTGCCAAATACTGTAACAACAGTATCATCGAAATCCATCATTACCTCTCTTGGAAGTTGTGTATTTGCTTGAGTTTTAAGCAATGATTTATTTAAAGCTCGTAAATTATCACAAGCATTTTCCGGAAGGGCGTTTAATAAGTCACGACATACCTTTTCACTTGGTGCAGAATGTTGTTTGATTGATGTATATGCTTCATCTTTACGTAATTGTTCCATATGTTCAAAACGTGTATAACCATATATTATAGCATCAACCATGAAATCAATAATACCTATTGGCATATATGTTGAATTATCACCTTTTACAGAATCAAATTCACTTAAATGGTCCTCTAAAAGTGTTGGGAATCCAATAGATTTTTTAAAATCTTCTAAGTAGGTCAGTGAAACATTGTTTGAAACAGCGATTTCTGTAAAAATAGTTTTTAAATTTTGTTCATTAAATATATTTTCTTTAGTTTTAGTTTGTGGTATAATCATTGCAGAATCCTCCTAAGGGAAATGTTTTCTGATAACTACATTATACCCTATTTTTAGGTAGGATTCTATTCTTTTCATCAAATATTTTTGATATAAAATTTTAAGGTTTTATTGTATTTTTAAAGGTTTTGAAGCTTTAATTAAAAGCTACTTGCCGAATTCAAGTTAAATTATTTGATAAACCTTTTGGCGCAGTTTTAAATAAATGCTTAGACGGAGAAAATCCGGCGGAAGAATTTTGTAATGAAAAAAAAATTAAAATTTTATGTAAAATACCTTTCGAGCATGAATTAGGCAAAGTAAACTCAAATGCAGAAATTGCATCAGTAAAGAATGAAAAATATCACAACTTATTCTCTTCATTGCTAAAAACTATTCAAGAGGAGGCAGGTAAATGAAACAGCTTTTAATCCTAAGCGGTAAAGGCGGCACAGGGAAGACAACCGTAGCCGGTGCATTTATCAAACTTTCAAATGTAAAAGCATATGCAGACTGTGATATAGATGCTCCTAATCTGCATTTAATTATGGAGCAGGAATCTAAGCCTGAGCATTCTGATTACTATGGATTGGATAAAGCAGTAATAGATAATGATAAATGTGTTGAATGTAATTTGTGTTATGAAAGCTGCAGATTTGATGCAATCAATAAAGATGATGGTTATACAGTCGAAATCTATGATTGCGAAGGATGCGGAGTATGTGAAGCAATATGCCCCTCTTCAGCCATAAGCATGGTTCCATATAAGGCAGGAGATATGACATTATACAGGGAGCCTAAGGTCTTTTCAACTGCAGAATTGAAAATGGGGAGCGGAAATTCGGGACTTCTTGTAACAGAAGTAAAGAAAAATATGAAGCTGACTTCTGATGCAGACTTTGCAATAATTGACGGCTCTCCCGGCATAGGCTGTCCCGTCATCGCTTCTCTAAGCGGAGTTGATATGGTCTTGATTGTTGCGGAGCCATCTATTTCGGGAATCAGTGATATGGAGCGCATCATAAAAACGGCGGAAACGTTCCGGACAAAGATTGGAGTCTGTATCAATAAGCACGACACCAATCCCGCAAATACAGAAAAGATCGAGGAATTCTGCAAAGAAAAAGGCCTGCCGTTTACAGGGAGGATACTATTTGACCCGGAGGCTGTAAAAGCAATCAATAACGGACAAACCATAGTGGATGTTGATTGCCCTGCCGGAGCTGCCGCAAAAGAAGTTTTTAGCAGCACAATGAAGTTGCTATTCAAAGAAAGTGACGGTGCTGAAGCATGATAGTAAAGATATTATCAGAAAACACAACATCTTATTGGTACTACTTGTTTTGTTGTTGGCGGTCTCGATTTTCGGATTGACCTATGCATCGGGAAACACTGCGCCGGTTTCGAATATCGCTTACAAGCCGATTAAGATTATGTTAGACCCGGGTCACGGGGGAGAAGATCCGGGTGCGGTCAGCGATTATTCCGGGGTCAGAGAAAAGGATTTGAACCTGGATGTTGCTTTTAAGTTAAAAACTCTTTTGGAAGAATTCGGGTATGAAGTGGTCATGACCAGGGAGACCGATACATTGCACTACCCTGACGATACACCCGGTTATACCGCTAAAAGAAGAGAAGACTTGAACAATCGAAAAAGAATGATGGATGAAACGGACGCGAACATCATTGTCAGCATCCATATGAATAAGTTTGGTCAGACGAAGTACTTTGGTGCCCAAACATTCTATCCGGTCAAAAGCAATGATTCTAAAAAGCTTGCCGACAGTATACAAAATCAGATCAAGCAATTAGTGGATCCGAATAATGAAAGGGAGCCTCAGGGAACCAAGCAAGAGCTGATTATTCTTAAGAACAATGCGAAAACCATTTGTATCGTTGAATGTGGATTTTTATCCAATCAAGAAGAAGAGAAGTTATTGCAGGATAGTGATTACAGGCAAAAAATCGCTCAGGCTATTAAAGCCGGAATTGATGATTACTTCAAGGAGTGATTTCGCCGTTTTCCCGGAGGAATGAATTGTGTTCTTCTTCCTTGGAAGCCCACTGCTCATACTTTTCTTCCAATATACCGGATTGTTCGTCCAATAACATTTGTAATCTTCCCAAATGCTCATGGTCGGACGAACGATCCGGGTCTGACATATCGGTTTGAATCGTATCGATCTGTGCTTCAAGCTCCTCGATTTCCTTTTCAAGTTTGTCAAGTGCATTCTTTATCTTTCGATATTCGCTTTGTAGTTCTTTTCTTCGTTGATAATCTAACGCACCTTTGGATTTCTCAACCTTCTGACTACCGTTTTGTTCCTCGGTTTGTGCCAATCGGTTTTGCCATGTGTCATAATCTCCGGTAAAATCAGTTATACCTTCTTTGCCAAAATGCAAAAATCTTGTTCCAAGTTTTTGTACAAAGTATCGGTCATGAGATACGCATAAAACCGCCCCTTCAAATTCCGCCAAAGCGTTTTCCAGCACTTCCCTCGATGCAATGTCCAAGTTGTTGGTGGGCTCGTCCAAAATCAAAAAATCCGCATCGGTGTACAACAACTTTACAATGCTTACCCTCGTTTTTTCTCCGCCGCTTAATGTGCCGATGACCTTATTAACATCATCCCCTGTAAACAAAAAGGCGGCCAACATATTTCTTATTTGGGTTTCAGTTACTTTCTCATTACCTCCCCATACTTCGTCGATGATGGTATTATCCGGATCCAAGTCCTCCAACTCTTGATCGAAGTATGCGGTCTTGATGGTCCTGGCTATATGGGATTCTCCTTTGTCCGGCTTTATTTTCTCGGCAATAATTTTTAACAAAGTGGTTTTTCCGCAGCCGTTAGGGCCTGTGACAAACACTTTTTCGCCTCTTTTGATTTCAAAAGACAAATCTGAAAACAAGTGATTCTTACTGTAAGATTTATACAGACTCTCCACCCAAAGTACATCATTAGAAGATACCACATCGGTTTTCAGACGTATGTCAATCTTCTTTTCGCGGGTAACAGGTTTATCGATCCGTTCCATTTTATCCAACATCTTCATTCTGCTTTCCGCTGCAATAATGTTTCTTTCCCGATTCCATTGGTGTTGTTTTTCGATAAACTTCTCAATTTTCAAGATCTTTGCTTGCTGTGTCTTGTAATGGTGAGCCTGTATTTCATACCGCTTGTCTCTCTTTTTGATGTATTCGGTGTAGTTCCCATTGTATTCATTTAATTTTTGATTGGAAATATGGATAATCCCTGTGACGACTTTATCTAAAAAATATCGATCATGGGAAATCACCAGTAAGGCTCCGGTATAGCTTTTTAAAAAATCCTCCAGCCAACTGATGGAGTCAATGTCCAAGTGGTTTGTGGGCTCGTCCAACAATAAAAGGTCAGGTTTGGACAACAGAAGCTTAGCCAGTGCGAAGCGGGTTTTCTGTCCGCCGCTCAAAGACGAAACCTTCAATGAAAAACTGTCTTGATCAAATCCTAAACCTCGTAAAATACCCTTGGTTCGAGATTGGTACTCATACCCTCTCAACCGTTCAAACTCCTCGTTCAAGCGGCTTATATGATTGATTAACCTGACTTGTTCCTTCGGGTCTTCCGCTTTATGCAACAATTGTTGAAACTCCTCAATTTGTTTCTCTATTTCAATGACATGTTCAAAAGCTTTTAATCCTTCTTCCCAAATAGTCAGATCTTCATCCAAATGCAAATCCTGTTCCAATGTCCCCATGGTTACACCGGGGGCAATGGAGACAGAGCCTATTTCAGGTTCAAGCTTCCTTTGGATGAGATGAAACAAGGTTGTTTTCCCGGAACCGTTTAAACCCACCACTCCTATTTTAGAATCGCTGTTAATGTCCGCCGTCGCTTCACTGAATATGGTGTTGTCACCGTATGAAAATGTCAAGTTCTTAATGGCTATATATTTCATTCAAATGTCACCTTTCCAAGGGTATATTATAGCACAGGTTAAAAGGCATGGGAACAGGCATGGTTTGCATAAAAGGACATGAAAGATTATAATACAAAGATAAAGGAAAAATAATTGGAGGGCTGTATGAGAAGAGTACTGATATACTTGTTCGTCATATCCTATATATTTCTAAGCGCTTGCGGATCCGGAGCTGATACCGGCTTGGTGACGGATACAAACGAAACCGTCAGTGAGACTACGGTTTCCGAACCTCTTGAGACCCAGCAGATCAGTTATAGAGATCCTGATATGGATTATCTGTTTTTCGATTCCTGTGACTCTTTAGAAGAAAACGAATGGAATTTGTCCGGCGTTTCCGATCAGGTCATCATTGCAGATTCTAAAAGTGTATATGGAGACTTTCAAGTGGAACCGGGAACTTTCGGACTGTATGCCGACAGGGAGACCGGTACATATGCATCCATGAGTAAGAATTTAGAAATTGGCGACGGGCCTTGGACCTTTGAAATCCGTATGGATGTCAAGGACTTGCTCCATCCTGCTTCCAATAAAGAATGGAGAGGTCTGGTTTTTGATATATTTGCACAATCAAAACGTTTCTACATAGCTGTGAATGCGGATGGTTACATATATGGACAACAAGGAAATGCCAACACCCAAAAACCTCTTCGTGTAGAAGGTTTAAGCGGATATAACACATGGCGATTCATCTATAACGGCGCATCGAAAGTGTATGTATTGTTAGATGGCAGGCTGATCGGCCAATTTGATGGAACCTGGTCAACCGCAGAGGCTCCCGACGGCATTCATATTCGAAATGTTCCTTTGAACATTGAGTCAGGTAAAAATCACGTCATTATTGACCATATCGGATTTAGCTTAGGGGATATACCGGATTGGATTGAAAGTGATCCTCATATTGTATTTATCAATGCAATGCCTAGAGCCGACAGCACAGATCTATTGCTGACGGCAAAAGTGTCGGATATTCAAAGTGAATGGATCTCGGACGGTAAAACTCAGATCAATCTGTTTTTGATGTCTGGAAATGACATTATTTCCGAGACCAGTGTCAAGTTGACATCAAAAAATGCATATATCCATATGAATGCTAAGAATCAAACCGGCGTGTTGAAATTAAGTGCCTTCTTGGTTCGTGATAATTCGATTATATATGAATACAACAGAAAGATAAATGTATCTGAATCGGTGGAGATTGTTCCAAAAGGCGGTCAGATCACCTCAGTTCCGGGAGTAACTCATTTGTTTGACCAGATGGAAAGAATCGATAACTATGAGGGCGCAGGGTGGAAGCTCGTTCATTACAGATATAACGGCAACGATGAAGTGTATTATGCTCTTGACTCCAAGCCTTCCACAGAGGGACTTGAAATTCCGGTGGAAGTAGTAGGATGGTTCGGTGTTGTGATGGGATATTTAAATGGAACACAACAAATAGGTGTGGATTTCGGGGAAGGATTCATTGAAGTGGAAGTGGAAAAAACCATCTTTTTACCCAAGGATGAGGTAGGTGAAGGTACTATCAAGGAAGTATTCTTGGGAGCGGCAAATTTTTCCGGACAGAAAATAAAGCTTCGAGCTGTAAATCCTAAGAAAGCCCGTGTGGCTTATATTAAGTTCATTGGCTTGACGGATGAGCAAATCAAAGTATGGCAAGCACCTTCCGACGGTGTGAAACGAGCGATTTTTAATAACGACGGATACTCGGACTTTGGCTCCGGCTATTACCCGGATACACAGTCTCTTTTACAAAGAGCAGTGGATATCTATAAAGACAAGGAAGTGGGCATTCTTGAATTTTGTCTGGGAACCACATTCGCCTTAAACCACAACAGTGAGATTGCCGGCAAACCCTTTGAGAATATCAGTCAGCATGCGAAGGATAACCTGATGCGAGATGGGGACAAAACAGGTGTGAATCAAATCATGAACTTTTCTAAATCTAATATCATTCCTGTTCAAGAAGTGGCATTAAGAGCGGATGAATATGGAATCAAGACATTTGCGTCCCTCCGTATGAATGCTTTTTATGATCCGGCGACTTATCCTTGGCTTAATGGTAATATATATGATCAATACGCCGATTACCGCATAAAGAACGCCGGTGGCGGATACACGAAAAACATTAGCTATGCTTCTCAAACCATTCGGGATCTTATTACGGATATTTTGATCGAAGCGGCATCCTTCGATGGTGTGGACGGTGTGAACTTGGACTTTAACAGATATCCGGACTGCGTGGGTTATGAAGACGAACTGGTGGAACCGTTTATGGAAGAATACGGATTCGACCCGAGGAAGGAGTTGGATGAAACTCAAAAAGAAAGCTGGGTTACCTATAAAGCCGGTGTATATAATGACTTTATGAAAAATCTCCGGGAGAAGCTTCCGGACAAGAAAATATCCGTTCGAATTCCGGAAACCGGATGGAAAGCATATGGATTTGATTTAAAAACATGGATTGATAACAAGTATATTGATATATTAACCCCTTCCACAATAGGATATGAGAATTTCTTTGACATCAAGCCTTTCGTGGAGCTGGTGAAAGACAGTGACGTTTTATTGTATGGCGGAATCAACCACTATTTGGCCGGTCATGACTTGACCAAGCAGGAGGAGGATTTGATTAAAAAGGGTGTAAAAGTGGATTTAGGACACAGTTACGTTACTCCGGAACAATATTTGGAGCGAGCTTGGGTTCTCTATAATGAGGGTTGTGATGGTATTCATGTATTCAATAATTGGAGAGGTACGGATATTATAGGACTGATTGGTGATAAGCAATATGTTGAAAAGTGGTATGGCTTTACGTATCCTGCACAAACCAAAAGCGAAAATATACTGATGGAAAAGGTCAACTAAGATACGGTTTACAAGGCTTGGTAATCCACATAAAAGGATTACCGAGCTTTTTTCATCTTTGAAGGGAATAGATGATGATAACAGTTCCTGTTGCGACTAATCAGTTTTGAAGAGCGAGCGTGAAATATAGAGCAAATCGGCGTTTTCAAGCGTAG
>ENA-UOOK01006637-UOOK01006637.1-fermentation-metagenome-genome-assembly--contig:-NODE-6637-length-10944-cov-3.866746_pt1 | contig 10944 bp, 15 predicted proteins | sample MGYA00245777_ERZ724023 | MGnify/ENA primary metagenome ERZ724023 (study PRJEB28704, sample SAMN03018312) | fermentation metagenome | biome: anthropogenic terrestrial biome; feature: soil; material... | reverse complement strand
ATTAAAAATTATACTTAAAGAAGACGGTGGCATAGAACAGTTTGCACCGGACTTCAAAATAATGCGTGGAAGTTATCGGAATGTGCTATTAAACATAACGGTTCCCCACTCATTATTGTTAGACCCGGTATATGATTTAGACGACGAAACCGGACAAACCGGGAATAACGTTAAAGTTGGTGCATTAATTCACACTGCAACTGGGCACAATCTGCAGACCCAAATATATCAATTTCAAAAGGTTAAAGATTACATATTAAATGGAATGAATTATAGACTTTATCAACGCAGAATGCCAAAAGAATTCACGATGTGGGAAACAGTGAATTTACAGGAAGGAGGAACTTCCGGAGTTGTTGAGTTAGTAATTAATATCATTAACTGGATAAAAGATGGCGAAAATCATAAGATTGAAGAAGTTTCCGCAAGTCCTATTTTTGAATTATCTATTTATCCAAGTGCATTTTTAGAAAATGAGCAGATTGTTGAACCAACTGATTTTGATGCATTACACAGCCAGGTGCAGGACCATGCTAATGAAATAGCACAGAAAGTTGATAAAGAGGAAGGTAAAGCCTTAAGCACAAATAACTATGATAATGACGAGAAACAAAAAGTTGCTGATAATACAACTGCACGACATAGTCATAATAACAAGGCAATATTAGATTATACTCAAGAAAGTTTCTTAACTACACATAAAACTAAATTAGAAGACAATGTTTATATAAAATCAGAGACGGATATATTATTAAGTAATAAATTAAATACTTCTCTTAAAGGCACAAATAACGGTTTAGCAGAATTAGATGAGAATGGTAAGGTTCCATTGTCGCAAATTAACGATAGCATTTTAGGACAAGTTGAATATAAAGGAACGTGGAATGCTGCGTCTAATACTCCGACTTTACCAAGTGCACCAATTGAAAAAGGACATTATTATAAGGTTAGTGCAGATGGAACACAATTTGGTATTAGTTTTGAGACTGGAGACTGGATTATCTCAAACGGTACTAATTGGGAAAAGGTTGACCAAACAGAAGAACAATATATATATGAATATTCACAGTTAGGTAACTTCCCTGGTACTGGCGTTGTCGGCAAGTGGTATTTAGCAAGAGACACTGGTATAATTTATCGTGCTACCGGTGTGCCAGGGGGTTATGTGACAATATCACATTTAAGTATTGGCGAAACTTTAAACCAGGCATATCGTGGTGACCGCGGCAAGATTGCTTATGATCATAGCCAAGAAAAAGAAGAAGGTCAAACTTATTCAAATCCGCATGTATCGGATGAAGAGAGAGACAATCTTTATAATAAAACTGAAATTGATAATATGTTTGATGAATTAGCAAATGCTTTAATGGAGGTGTAATATGGGATTAAACAATGCAATAAATGCAGTTAATATTTTAAAAGGGTATGTAAACGACGCCTACAATGTTATAGAAAACAAAGGAGGTGAATTACCCGACATAAAAAACATGTTTAATATGGCAAATGCCATTGACAATATCCCTTCCGGTGGTGATAGTGGTGGTATCCCTTATGGTGCAACAAATCTAGATAATATGTTTAGTAGCGCTTTTAACTTTAATGAACCAGTTACAATTCCTAATACAGTAATATCAGCAGCTTATATGTTTTCTAGTTGTCCTGATTTCAATCAGCCAATTATAATTCCTGCAAGTGTAATTAGCGCTCCAGGTATATTTAATAATGCAACTAACTTCAATAGCAGTGTGAATATAGAAAATGGTGTGCAATATATTTACAATATGTTTCGTTCTTCAAAAAATTTCAATCAGCCAATTACAATTCCTGGAAGTGTAACAAATGTTTATAATTTATTTAACGGTGCAACTTCGTTTAATAGTAATGTAACTATAGAAAATGGTGTTACAAGTTTAAGTTATATGTTCTCTAGCTGTCCTAACTTTAACCAACCAATTACAATTCCCGCAAGTGTAACAAGTGTTGAAAATATGTTCCAATATGCAACTAACTTTAATAGTAGCGTGAACATACAACATAATTCACAATCATTGTTTCGGATATTTTCAAATGCCCCTACGTTTAACCAACAAGTTATAATTCCTAATACAGTTTCTAATATTAGCTACATGTTTAGTAATTGTACAAGATATAATCAACAAGTTATTATAAATAATGGTATTATTTCAGCAGTAGGTCTATTTTCGGGTTGTACTAACTTTGATCAGAACATAACAATTCCTGATACTGTTAATATAACGTCGCTAATGTTTGTAGGCTGCAATAATTTAACTATGTTTAATCATTACACTGTACCAATTGAAACTAATATTTTAATGATTAATATGTTTAGGAATTGCTCTAACTTACTTGGAAATAGTAGAAATTTCTTCTCATATTCAAATGGTGTTAATATTAACACCTGGGAATTGCCGCCTGCAGGATTAAACACGAGAAACTGTTTTAACGGATGTGTAAATTTAGAAGATTATGCATCAATACATGTGAATTGGAGGAGCTAAAAAATGAAAAAACTAACAATAGGACTTATTCAGTTTAAAGAAACTGAAGACATTTGTTGGCAGGCATTAATTATGCTGGACAATCAAATAAATTTTAATTATGATGAATTGGAAGTTATCATAGTTAATGATTGCTCGCAGGTTTTACTGTCAGACGAATTCTTAAACAGCTTTAGGAATATAAAGCCAATTTATATTAAACGAGATAAAAATGGTGGACCGGGCCTATCCCGACAAACAGTAATAGATAATGCAAATGGCGAATATATAACATTTATTGATATAGATGACAGCTGGTGCAACTCGTGTGTTTTATCATTCTTTGATACAGTAATTTATCCTGAAAAAATGGATATTATACAGACTCCGTTCTTTGCCTCTGCTCAGCATCCACAAACAAAACAATGGCTTTATTCTGTTACTCCGCCAAACCTTACATGGATGTTTGGTATATTTTGGCGAAGGCAATTTCTATTAGATAATAAAATCAGACATAGCGAAGAATTAAGGGTCCATGAGGACTCTTATTTTATTCGTACTGCTGTAGCTTATACCGATAAAATTAAACAATATGAGTTTATGTTTTATTTATGGACACAAAGAAATGACAGTATAACTCGCAACAATGATATGGCATATGCTTATAATTCTTATGCAACATATATAAGGGCGGTTGATTTAGTTTGTGAAAATTTACAAATAAGAAGACCTCAAAAACTTATGGAAACCGTAATACAACAAATCATATATTCATATTTTGTAATGTCAAATCCGGAATGGGATAAAGAAGGGGCAAAGAAGTATATACCGCAAACTGAGAAGATGCTCAGTTTTTTTTATAATCGCTGGAAAGTATTTTGGGATAATGCAGACGAGAGTATTAAACAGTTGTATTTTAAGCAGACTTTTAACAATGCGGCACATAGGTTTCCGAAAGAAAGCTTTTGTAACTGGTTTGAAAGAATAAAGAATATTAACCAAACGACTATTCCTTCTTATACACAACCAATATAAAAAAATAGATAGAAGAATGATAGTTGATTTCCATCCCATTTTTGATTTCCTGACCAATTCCTGACCAATCTTTTATTTTAATAAAAAAAGTGGCTATATAAAGCCACAATTTTTCTATGGTGGAGATAATCGGACTATAAACTGTTAAATTTTATTAAATTTATATAAATATAACTATGTAAATATCGTATTTTTTGCATTTAAATTTATTAACATTTAATTAAAATTAACTAATATTTGAAATTATCTGACCACTTTCCTGACCAATGTTATTAATTTTATTTATTGCATTTTTCAATTCGTTTGTATACATATGTCCATAAATTTTAATAACCATTTCAACTGTATCACCAATTAATTTAGCTATTGTATAAACATCTACTCCTAAGTTAATTAACATTGAAACATAAGAGTGTCTAAAGCCATGTGGAGTAATTCTTTTTATCTTTTCGCCACTATCTTGCGCTCTCTTAATATAATAATCTAGTGTATAAGCCAAAGTTTGACGTGCTAATGGTGTTTCGTTATTACGTCCAAACAAATATACTCCAGACATAGAAATGTTTTTTAATTCGCCTATTAATACATCAGGAATAGGTTTAGAATAGTTCTTATAATTTTTTGTTGGGACTATTTTAAAAATGCTTCCATCAATCGTTTTGTAACTTAAGCTCTTATTGATTGATATATTCCCATTTTTAATATTATAATCTTTTGGATAAAAAGCACAGGCTTCACCAATACGAACTCCAGTGTAAAATAAAAAATAATAAAATGTTCGCCAAAATGAATTATCTACATATTTTATAAAATTGTTGAAATCATCTAGTTCCCAAAATGTTATATCCTTTTTAACATCTGTATTTCGTGGCAATTTTATATTTTTAAGTTTATTCTGAATTCCAAATTGCTCGCAATAATTTAAAAAGTGATTAAAAAAATTACGTACCTTACTTTTTTGTCTATAAGATACTTTCATATTCCACAAACTACTTTGCCAATCAGCAAGTTTAGTTTGTGGAATTTTTTTTATATTCTGCTGAGTAAATAATGGCGTTATATATTTTGCAAATGTATGACGTTTCTCATAAATTGTACTCTCTCTTGTTTCCGGAGAATAGTATTTAAAATATTCTTCTAATAGGTCATCAAATATATATGATTTACTTTGTATTCCCAATCCAGTAGGTTTGTAATCTGCCATAAACTGAATATATGCTTGCTTAGCATCGTTTTTAAGTTTAAAACCGCTTAGTCGTTTAGTTTTATACATTCCATTTTCTATTATATCAAAACGAACAGACCATAAGCCACTTTCTCTTTGTTGATAACTTGGCATTATATACTCCTACGTATTTCTATTGCCTTACCTAAAATAGTCACAGGAAGTTTTAAAACATCATCGTTAGAATAAAATTTAGGTTCATATTTAATTGTATTGTTAGGTACTAGCCATATCCCGTTTTTATCAATCCTAACTTTTTTTATAGTGGCGTCATTGCCGTTAACCATTATTACACAAGTATCTCCTGTTTCTGCTGATGATTGTTGTTGGACGATAACAATGTCATTTTCCTGTAACTGTGGTGTCATACTATCGCCTTGTACTTTAAGGGCAAAATATTCTCCTTTGCGTGCCATTTCATCACTTATTTCTTCATAATCTAAAATATCTTCTATCGCCTGTATTGGAACCCCTGCTGGAATAATTCCTAATACAGGAATTTTTTTTGGCTGTTTTTGTTCTCTACCCAAAAGAAAATCAATACTCACATTAAAAAAATCTGCCAACAAAGTCATTGTTAAATGATCAGGTTGCCTCTTTCCACTTTCGTACAAAGAAATAGTACTCTCTCCAAGATTAAGTTTTGCAGCAAGTTCTTTCATTGTTAGGTTATGTTGTTTTCTTAATTTCTTTAAATTTTCCATAATGACACTATAATACTATTTGCAATGTGCAAAGTAAATACATTTTAATAAAAAATATGTTATCTTTTCAAAGTGAAAAGTTTTTTAAATATTTGTTAAATTCTCTTTGCATTATGAAAAGTATTTGTTATAATATCTATAATTAAATTGCGAAATGCAAAGGAGTTGCGAAATGAGAACTTGGTTGACTATTATAAGAACTGATAAAAAAATGACAAAAAGTCAAGTTGCGAAATGTTCAAAAATATCTTTACCTTATTATTCTCAAATTGAGAGTGGGCAAAGAAATTTAAGAACTAACACAGCAAAGATTATTGCAGAAGTCTTGAATTTTGACTGGACTAAATTTTACGAGGAGGAGTAACTATGGAAAAAAGATATTTAGATTTTACAGACATTATGAAACTATATAACTGCGGAAGAAATAAAGCATTGCTTATAATTCGCTCAATAAAAGTGTGTTCAGATACTCTAAATATTAAAGGGCGAGTTACAACTTACGATTTAGAGTATTGGGAAAAATGTAGAGGACAAAAGGAAGTAAATGGAAATAAATACCTAGTAAATTTCAAAAAAGGGGTGGCAGAATTTAACGGCGTATCGTACAAAATATACACCGACCAGGCAGGGGCGTATATACGTGTTAACGGATACACCGTTTATTTAACACCCGAAAATAGTGAGGTGGCGTAATGGAAAGACAGCAAGAACAATTCGAAGAAAGAACTATAAATTACAGATGCCTGGCGGATGTACATAGATACAGAAAAACTGACCGCTTTAAAAAGATTTTAGAAGAAATAGATTATAAAATAAATTTAACAGGAGCAGTAAAAAAATGAAAGAACAACAATTTAATTTATTAGCAGATGATTTTCAACTAAATTTAAAAGCTACATCCCTACCTATAAATTTTAATATGCCGCGAACAAAAACAATAACTTACGATTGGGAAGATACTGATTTTGATTTTGAGATTAATTATATTGAATTGGAATTTGCCTTGATAGATATTATTGAAAAGGAATTTGAAGTTACAAAAGCTGATGAAAAGGCGAGAAAGCTAGTTCGTGCAATCGTTGAAGATTGGGATATGATTGATGAATTACATGAAATGTATCAGGACGAAGTCTATGAGTATTTTGAAGATGAAGCAAGAGAACTATATAACGATATGAGGTGTTAAATGGAAGAAAAAACATTAAATTTCGGTGAAAAAGACACTGAAAGTTACGAAGGGAAAAGTGTAAGTGTTACACAAACTTTAAAATATCAAAATAGTAAGAAAGCAGCAATAAAAATTATTGATGAAAAACAATATGACTTAACAGAAGCTGACTTTTGGATTTTATTAACATTTAATAAAGAACACACCAAATGCTTTTATAACGGTTTAATTATAAGCCATAATGGCTGTTTAAAGATTAATGATAAATTAGATGATGACTTAAAGTTTACACCAGAATGTTTATCACGTTCTGAAAACTGTTATAACAATTCACTAATTTACGAATATAACAATCCAAAACAAAAAATATATGAGGTTGGGGAAATTAACTCTAAAAATTGCAGAAATGATTACCCATATGCTATGGCATTTAAACGGTGTTTTGACAGGGTGGTTTTAAAATTAAGCAAACTGGCATTTGCCGGTATTTATAGTGAAGTTGAAGCTGACGAGTTTAAAGAACAAAATAATAAAAAAGCACAAACAAAAGCGGAATTTATACAGGAAATAATGCAGGGATCTCGATTAACACCATTGGATATTTCTAATTATATTAAAGATGAGTTAAAAAAAGTTAAAACGAAAGTTAATTATTTAGATGATGAAGAATTTAGTAAGTTAGTTAACTTCGTTCAATATACAAAAGACCAAGAAAGATTAAAAAATGAAGTGGAAATTTAAGGAGATAATCATGAATAAGGTAATTTTAATCGGTAATCTAACCAAAGAACCTGAATTAAACGCTACGTCCGGCGGAGTTAGTGTTTGTAAATTTACACTTGCAGTTCAACGTAAATTTAAAAATGCAAATGATGAATATGAAACAGATTTTATTAACATTGTGGTATGGCGTACACTGGCTGAAAACTGCCACAAATTCTTACATAAAGGCAATAAAGCCGGAATAGTCGGTACTCTACAAACACGCTCTTATGATGCCCAGGATGGAACTAAAAGATATGTCACAGAAGTCGTTGCTGATGAAGTTGAATTTTTAGTTACAAATAAAAAAGATGAGACATCCGGAAAAGAAGATAATGACATAACCAAACTACAACCTATTGATGATAATTCTCTGCCATTTTAGGAGTTGTTATGAAATTAAAATGTAACGGTTACGAAATTAGCAGAACCTTAAAAGGTACAGTTAAATTAACACTTAATGTTGACCCGGTTAGTAATTTTTCCGCCTTACAAATGCAAAACGAAAAAGACTATGACGGAGATTTAACAGTAACTATCAACAAATACCGAAAAAACCGCACAATAGACCAAAATTCCCTATTATGGTCAATTGAACAAAAATTAGCACTTAAATTAAACTTGCCGACACAAGAAGTACATAGAAAAAATATTTGTTCATACTCACAACGATTAGGACAGGCTCTAATGCCCCTAAATTTAGCGGAAAAATGGTGTGTTGATAATTATGCCGAAATAGACCATGAAACGCAAGAAAAGGGCAAAAAATTAGCTGTTGTAAACCTGTTTATAGGCAGTAGTCAACTAGACACAAAAGAGTTTTCAATTTTAGTAGACGGAGTAATACAGGAATGCCAGCAACACGGACTAAATGTTGATTACGAAAATAATGAGTTAAGGAGTTTACTTGAAAAGCATAATACAACCGTTTAAAGATTATTGTTTCGTATGTTTCAAAACAATAGGTTTAGAAGAACATCATATTTTTAGCGGCTTGTCTAACAGAAAAAACAGTGAAAAGCATGGATTAAAGGTTTGGTTATGTATGGAATGCCACAAACGAGTACATAGAGATATATTGCCAAACAGGGAGCTTAAAGAATTAGCACAGCAAAAGTTTGAAGAAACACATACAAGAGAAGAGTTTATGCAAATTTTCGGTAAAAATTATTTGGAGGACTAAATGATTAAAATTGATAGCAGAGAACAGGCAAACTTACATATTTTAAAATACTTTACTGAACACAATATTCAATTCTTTGATGACACGATGGACTTTGGAGACTATGAAAATATTTTAAGTGATAAAAAGATTGTAGTTGAACGCAAAAAATCATTAATTGAATTCGCCAATAATGTAGGTAAAGGACATGCCCGGTTTAAAGCAGAACTAGAAAGGGCAAAAGAATTAGGCTACAAAGTTGTAATTTTAATTGAAGAAATATTTGACTATATAGACTTATTGTTTTGGAACAATCCAAAATCAAAATTAAAACACAGAGTTTTAAAAGATGGTACAAAAAAAGAAATTAGACCCATTACAGGAACTCAAATATATAGAGTTTGTGAAAACTGGAAAACCAAATATGACATTGAATTTAAGTTCTGCTCACAAGGACAAAGTCCAAAAGAAATTTTAAAGATTTTAGGGGTGATATATGAATAGACCTAAATTATTAAAAAGAGAAACTATATTTACTCAAAAGCAAAAAGATTTAATGAATGATATATATAGGTACATATACCAAAAAGACTATGCTACAAAAGAAGACATCATGGCAAAATTTAACCTTAATGAGCGAACCGCAAGAGATTATATAAGTACTATATCTAAATTCAGGTTTATTATAACTTCCAGCGGAAGAAAGGGTTATAAAGCTGCTAAGACAAAGAATGACTTTAATGACGTATTTACCGCCTTAATGGAGTTTATAAGTCGTAATTTAGAGAACAGTGAGAGGGAAAGGCAAGGTATTCAATTTTTACTGCTACATGCTGAAATTAATGATTGTGCTACTTTAAGAGAATTACGGGAGGCTATAAGGCAAGAGGAAGTCACTTGTAAATATCTAAAAGAAGAAATTGACCGAAAAATTGCCGATAAAGAGAGGTTTGCGTATGGAACAATATTTATTCCTGACGTCGCAAAAAGAACTGGTAATGAAAGTGATAGTGCTGAAAGAGTAAGATTATATCGTGAAAAGCAAAAGGTGTTACAAAGTAACAATGATGTAACAAAATGTAACACTAATAAAGAGATAGATATAGAGATAAATAAAGATATAGAAATAAATAATAATACAAACTTGATTAACGAAATTGTTAGTTATTTAAATCAGAAATGCAAAACAAATTATAAAGCAAAAACAAATAGTACCACAAAACACATTAAAGCACGCATTAATGAGGGTTTTACTTTGCAGGATTTTAAAAGTGTAATTGATAAGAAATCTGCTGAATGGTTAGGTACTGACATGGAAAAATATTTACGACCTGAAACGTTATTTGGAAACAAGTTTGAAAGTTACTTAAACCAAAACACACCTAACAATAAAAGTAGTCCATCAGACACAAGTAAAATACCTAAAGGGGTGATTATATGAGTTGTAAAATTTGTGATAACTTAGGCGGTTGGCAAGTACAAAAACAGATTGGCGGAGAAACTTACCCATTTTGGGTTGAATGTATATGCTCTAAGAAAAAGCGATACATAGAAAAAGCAAAAAGTTTAGGATTGGGTGAAGATATTTTAGAAAAAACATTTGACACTTACAAAACACCTGAAAAATGGCAAGAAAATATTTTAACTACTGCTAAAAAGTTTATTGAATCCGGTAAAACATTTTATATCGGCGGACAAGTCGGAAGTGGAAAAACACATATATGCACGGCAATATTAAACTGCTTAATTGAAAAAGAATTGGAATGTTCGTATATGGTTTGGAATGATATCGTTACACGGTTAAAACAAACAACTTACGGGGATGAAAAGCAATATAACGAGTACCTTAACGAATTAAAAACAATTTCGGTGTTATACATAGATGACTTTTTTAAAATAACACCTTCTACTGCAGATATAGACAAAGCATTTCAATTTATAAATGCACGTTACATAGCAAGTAAAAACAATAAATTAATTACTTTGTTTAGCAGTGAAAAAACGTTTAATGAGTTAAGCCAAAGCGACGAGGCAATCGCAAGCAGAATTTACGAAATGGCGAACAAAGGCGAATTTATATTATCTATTCAAAAAGACACAAATAAAAATTTTAGATATAAACAATAAACCGGAAAACCGGGTGAGTAAATAAAAGGAAATATTATGAAAGAAGAAAAAGTGCTTTATAAAACAGAAGATAGCAAAGAATACGAGAGCATAAGCGATTTAGTGGATAAAGAGTATTTACTAAAAGATAATGCTGAAATAAAAAAGTTTTTTAAAAATAATAAAGAATTAAAACTTGGAGCTTTAATAAACACACATGTTGAAGAAATTATAGACAACGCTCAGAACGCAAGTAGTGGTGACAACGCTAAGAACGCAAGTAG
>ENA-UOOK01006636-UOOK01006636.1-fermentation-metagenome-genome-assembly--contig:-NODE-6636-length-10945-cov-3.736547_pt1 | contig 10945 bp, 10 predicted proteins | sample MGYA00245777_ERZ724023 | MGnify/ENA primary metagenome ERZ724023 (study PRJEB28704, sample SAMN03018312) | fermentation metagenome | biome: anthropogenic terrestrial biome; feature: soil; material... | reverse complement strand
AATTACACCTATAAATATAACCATAATACCTAAAAAAATCGATGATCCTTTATTCATTATCACACTCCAAAAACTAATCTCTTAATTTATTACCGCAGTTTATACAAAACTTTTGCTCGTTGTCAACTACACTGTCGCACATAGGGCATCTTGTTTTGTTATCTTGAAATACATTGTATTGATTGTCGTTTTGCGGCTGACTATCAGTATAATAGGGTTTTCCCCCATTCGTATTATCTTTTCTTTTGACCGCCTTAGATATTAATGTTCCTATACCAGTTATAACAAATATAAGTCCCACAAAAGGAAAAAATGAAAAACCCCTAATCATATAACCAGTATGTTCTGTTATATTAAAAGCTATAGAACACCAAATTATTCCAAAGATTATAGAAGAAATACCTCCCCGAGTTCCGCCTCTATGATCTTTCATAATAAGTCCTCCAAATATACTAATATTAATAGTATAACACTATTAATGTATAAAGGTAATAAAATAAGGTTAAAAGACAATTAAAAAACAATTAAAAATTAGTAAAACACCGCTATTTTAATTTTCGGCAATCAGTCAAAAAAGTTTTGCCGTTGAGATAAGATAATGCTCCGCCCCTAAAATCAAATGATAAGCTGTACGCCTTTAGCCTCTGTGTTTTGGCTTTTAGTCCTTTATTAATTTGATAATCACCGTATTTTCCGTCACCAATTATGGGATGTCCTATAAAAGCCAAGTGTGCCCTGATTTGATGAGTTCGCCCTGTATAAAGAAAAACATCTATTAAGGATGTCATATCCCATTCTTTTACTACCTTGTATCCTGTTTTTATCGGAAGATATCCGTCTTTTGGGGTTTTGCTTATAATAACTTCGGATTTTTGACTATCTTTAAAAAGATATGCTGATAATGTATTTTCAGGCGGATCCAAAAAGCCCAAAACTTCAGCCCTATAAATCTTATGTACCTGTCTTTGTGAAAACGCTAGAGTAAGCTCGTTTTCTGCAGCACCGTTGAGGGCAAAAACCATAATGCCTTGCGTGTTTCTGTCCAGTCTATGAACAGCAGCAGCATTAAAACCCATACCCTGCAAGATGCTTATAACCGAATTTTGCCCTTCAGTTTCGATATTGGCAGGCTTATCTATAATGACTATATTGGAGTCTTGATATATAACTGGTATTGTTTTGGTATTAGACTGTGCGTTTTTGAGATCATACACCCTGATAACATCGTTTGGGTTGACTTCAATATCTTTGTTGGTTCTTATACCGTTGATTAAAACATCTTTTTTTCGCAGAATTTTCATCAGGGTATTATAAGAAATATCATGACCGTGTAAAGTCAATGACTTTGATATTTTCATAGTTTGTTTTGAGTGTTTGTATTCTATCATTCTTTCCGTCTAATTTTTGGTTTTTCATTCAATTAAATAATCAAGATTATCATTAATATTATTATTAGGCATATTGGAATGATTATAACATTGGGCGGCAAAATAGTAAATAATATTGTCAAGCCGTAAACCAGCATTGAGATGATGTATGCGGTTATTGTATGTATCAAAAAGGATATCAAAGCCCATTTTTTGCCTAGCTCTTTATAGATTGCTGTTATTGTGGCAATGCAAGGCGTATATAAAAGCACAAAAACCAAAAAAGCCAAGGCTTGAGCTGCTGAAGGCAAGACTTCATTTATTCCGCCCAAAGTCGCAATGACCGAAACCACGGTTTCTTTTGCAATAAGTCCGCTAAGCAAAGCAGATACCGCCTGCCATCTTATAATGCCTATGGGCAAAAACAGCGGTAATATAAGCTCTGATATGTTTTTCAAAATACTGTTACCAGACAATCCAACATATCCAAAAGTCCAGTCAAAGCTACCTAAAATCCATACAGCTATATTCACCAAAAACAGCACAGTACATATTCTTATGAAAAAATTTCTTACTTCTTGCAAAACGGTTTTTAACACTCTTTTTATTGACGGCAATCTATATGGCGGCAATTCTATAAAAAAGTCATTTTCCTTAACATTGATTTTTAAAATCTTATTCAAAATAACTGCCAAAAGACATGCCGTTATAATACCGCCAAGATATAATGCGGTTATAATTAAGTAAGTGTGCCTAGGAAAAAACACACCTGCAATCGCCAAAAAAACAGGCATCCTTGCACTGCATGACATAAAAGGCGTGATTAAAACAGTTTTTAATCTTATGCTAGGCTGTTCTATACTTTTTGCGGTAAAGACAGCTGAAGCAGAACATCCAAAGCCCATTAATAATGTGTACGCTACTCTGCCGTTAAGCCCTATTCTTTGCAAAGCCCCATCTAACACATAAGCCGCTCTTGCCATATAACCGCTGTCTTCCAAAATTGAAAGACACAAAAACAAAATAGCAATTTGGGGTAAAAATTCTATGACGCTTGCTGCCCCGCCCAAAATCGCTTCGCATAATAACTTTCTAAATCCTATCCTAGCACCTATTTTTACAAGCCCTGCTTCCGCCCTTCTTGCCAGAACATCTAAACCCCTGCCCAAATTATCCGAAAAAACCCTGCCGCAAAGTTCAAAGGTTATGTAAAAAATCAACACCATAATAAGTACAAAAATCGGCAGGCAAAGCACAGGGTTTAATATGATTTTGTCTATTTTGCTTGCTGTTTTTAATGTCTTTTTGGTTTTTATTTGACTGATAAGGTTGTCTATATGCTCATAGGTTTTTTGGGTATCGATATTTTGAATAGCACTTTCAATATCTTTGCTTTTTTGATAAAAGTTTTTATTAGCACCTACGCATAAAATTTGTTGGCATAAACTATCAAGATTGATTTTCTTTTTGGCACTGATTGAAACAACGGGCACGCCTAATTTTTGAGACATCAAGTCATAATCAATTTGAAAATCCTTTTGTTCGTCGGCCATATTGACAGCAATAATCATATTACAGCATATAGCCTTTAACTGCATAGATAGATATAGATTGCGAGACAATGCCCTTGCTTCGCAAATATTAAGTATTACATCGTAATCATTGCTTTTGAGACGATCTAAAGTAACCTGTTCTTCTGCCCCTGCAAGCTTTAGAGAATATATACCAGGAAGGTCTTCCAAAACGATGTTATGACCTTGATATGAAAACGCTTTTTGTTCGTCAGAAACAGTTACACCGTACCAATTCCCTGTATGACGGTTGCTTTTGGTAAGTGCATTAAAAAGCGTGCTTTTGCCTGTGTTGGCGTTGCCTATCATTAGGACTTTTATACAAGACATAAAACCTCAATGCAAAATAACTTCAATATTTTTTGCCAATGTACTTCTAAGCCCCAATATACAATCCCTAAACATTATAAGCCTGCCGCCAAACAATCCTATGTTTATAACGGTTATCTTAGTGCCTTTTACAAAGCCCAGCTCGGTAAGCCTTTTTGAACTAGTACCAGACACACCCAAAATTACACCCGCTTGCCCTACCTTCATTTCATATAGCGACATAATACTATATAATATTAACAAAAATTACAATTTAGTTATAAATGTGTTTTATTTTGACTTTAATTTTTTTTTGTTGGCAAAAAACAGTATTTGACACAGTTTTTTAGATATGTTATGCTTTTTAAATGTTATTATAAATAATCAAAAAAATCTTTGTCAGTGTCATTTTGCTGTTTATACAGTTTTTAATATGGATTTTATGTCCATTCTAATCATTTTTATAATTTCGCTGGCTGAAACATAAGATAATATAAATTATTGTTCTATACAATAATCATCTGTTAACTTTTTTTTGAAGTTAATGGTGTCGAATTGTCTAAAAACCAAGTCGCTATAAAAAACGGAGGTTAAATGAATACAATAGTCGAAGTAAAAAATGTTTTTAAGATTTTTGGGCGTAATCCCAAAAAATCATTACAAGAGATCAAACAGAAGAAATCAAGCAAAGAAAAGGTACTCAAGGATACTGGTCATACAATAGGGTTGAAAAACATCAATATGTCAGTTGAACAAGGCGAAATATTTGTAGTTATGGGGCTCTCAGGCAGCGGAAAATCTACTCTTATTCGTTGTATCAATCGCCTAATAGAACCTACAGACGGCGAAATCTATATTAACGGCGAAAACATATTGACAATGGATAACAAAAAATTGACTCTTTTACGAAGAAACAAACTCTCAATGGTTTTTCAAAGTTTTGCTCTTCTCCCCCATAAGAATATTATTGATAATGTAGCTTTTGGATTGGAGCTTCAGTCAGTAAAAAAAGAAGAACGAAAAAGACGGGCAAAAGAGATGTTGGATATAGTAGGACTGGGCGGATATGCCGATTCTATGCCCTCTGAACTTAGCGGCGGAATGCAGCAAAGAGTCGGACTTGCACGTGCCTTATGTACAGCGCCAGAAATTTTGCTTATGGATGAGGCTTTTAGTGCCCTTGATCCGCTTATCCGAACGGAAATGCAGAACGAGCTTCTCAATCTTCAGCAGTCTATTAAGAAAACTATTATCTTTATCACGCATGATTTAGATGAAGCTCTCAAAATTGGTGACCGTATTGCCATAATGAAAGACGGAGAAATAGTGCAGATTGGAACACCTGAAGATATCTTAAAAGACCCCGCCAATGACTATGTAAAAGATTTTACTCAAAATGTCAATCGTGCAAAAGTAATAACAGCATCGTCGATTATGAAAAGAAAAGAATATCTGATGCTGCCCAAAGAAGGTTTGAGAACGGCAATTAAAAAGATGCAGGATTTGGAAATTTCAAGCCTTTTTGTAGTAGATAAAGACAAAATGCTAAAAGGAATTTTAACAATAGATAAGGCTTTGGAACTTATCAAAAATAAAAACGATAATATAGAAGAAATTATAATAAAAGACATAAATACCGTATCTCCCGACTCCAAAATAGAAGATATTATGCCTATGTTTTTAACTAGCCCATTTCCTGTTGCAGTAACTGATAACGGAAAATTTTTGGGTATAGTTTTCAAATCTTCTTTAATTAACGGAATTATAGGGGGTAATGAATAATGAAAATACCTATAGGAATTTGGGTTGAAGCTGTAATAAAATGGCTAAAAGATAATGTTTCAGGATTATTTGATTTTTTTAAGCAAAGTCTAAACCAAGTTATTGATTTTTTTGAAATGATATTTACATTACTGCCTTTTGCTGTATTGTTGATTATTTTTGTACTTATAGCATTAAGAACATCAGGCATTAAGGCAGCTATATTTACATTATTAGGCTTGCTGGTAGTTTATTTTACTAATCTATGGATTCCTGCTATGGAAACACTTGCTATGATTACCACTGCTACATTGATTGCCCTGATAATAGGAGTTCCATTGGGAGTATGGATGGCAAAGTCAAACCGAGTAAACAAAATAATCAAACCCGTGCTGGACTTTATGCAAACAATGCCTTCCTTTGTTTACCTTATACCTGCGGTGTATTTCTTCGGTTTGGGAACAGTTCCTGGAACAATAGCAACTATAATTTTTGCTATGCCGCCTATAGTAAAGCTTACTGACTTAGGTATACGGCAAGTTCCCAAAGAAGTAGTAGAAGCTGCCTCGGCTTTTGGGGCAACGCCTATTCAAAAGCTAGTAAAAGTCCAATTGCCTTTGGCTATGCCTACAATGCTGGCAGGACTTAATCAAACGATAATGCTATCACTTTCAATGGTTGTTATTTCTGCTATGATTTCTGCGGGCGGTTTGGGTGAAGAAGTTTATAGAGGAATAGGACAGATGAATATCGGTGCAGGATTTGAAGGAGGGGTTGCTGTTGTTATCATTGCTATGGTTTTGGATAAAGTCACACAAAGCCTTGGAAAGAAAGATAATAAAGGCATTTCTTTAATAGCCTGTACCAAAAAGTTAATTAACTTAATTAAGAAAAAAACGAAAACTCAAAAAGATGTTTAGTATATAAAAAGGAGATTGTAAAGCATGAAAAAACTGATTATCACAACTTTATCTGCATTGCTGCTTTTTTGCAGTTTTGCAGGCTGTACACCAAAAAAAGACAGCATAACGCTTGTCTATGTCAATTGGGCGGAGGGAGTTGCCATGACCAATTTGGCTTGTGTAATACTGGAAGAAGAATTTGATGTTAATGTCGAAATGCAAATGGCTGATGTAGGTCCTGTTTTTGGCGCATTATCTACAGGTGATGCTGATGTCTTTATGGATACATGGCTGCCTGTAACACATAAAAATTATTTAGACCAATTTGGAGATGATATCGAACAACTTGGAACAACTTATAATACCGCCAAAATCGGTATCGTAGTACCTAAATATGTTTATGATGAAGGCATCAAGACAATTGAAGACCTAAAAGATCGCTCACAAGACTTTGACGGAAAAATCATAGGTATTGACCCCGGCGCAGGTATTATGAAAGCTGCTTCTAATGCATTAACAGAATATGCCTTAGACTCATATGAGCTTCAGACAAGTTCAGAAGCGGGTATGACTGCAACTTTAAGCGATGCTATTGACAATAATCAATATGTAGCAGTAACAGGCTGGGCACCCCATTGGAAATTCTCACGTTGGGATTTGGAATTTTTGGAAGACAGCAAAAACGTCTTTGGACAAGAAGAAAAAATTGAGATTTATTCAAGAAAAGGCTTTAAAAACGATATGCCCAAAATAGCAGAGTTTTTCTCTAAGATATCATTTAATGACCAAAATTTGGGTAGTCTTATGGGAGCAATAGCAGACAGCACTGCAAATCCCAAAACAGTAGCAAAAACGTGGGCACAAGAAAATAAAGAACTGATTCAAACATGGCTGTAAAAAGCATTGTGTGATAGACCTAAAAGAAACAAGGATTACCTTGTTTCTTTTTTTATGAAATACCGTATTATGGATAATCTTAACAAAAATCCTTATATACTATAAAAAATCAAATATAATGCAAGAAATAGTACAGTGAGTAAAATTGAATAAATAAAGACTTTTAATCTTTTTATCTTAGTTCTTTTAAAATGATAAAACACCTCAAAAAAAATCCCTAAAACAAAAAGAAGTCCAAATGAAATTAAAATAACTTCTTCCCACACTTTATCACACGCACAAAGAAAATGATTAATCATATATACATAATAATATATTATTAGATTTTTAACAATTATTTGATAACAAATGATATCTTTTCAATATAGAAGAAGGCAGGATTACTCCTGCCTTCTTCTATATTATCTGTAATCTGTAATTTGTATCTTATAATAAATCTAATAGATTAGTTGTTAAGAAAACTGAACCCATAAGAGTGGAAATTAAGCTTACAACAGTTATCTGAGTATTGATGCTGGGCCCTGAAGTATCTTTGAAAGGATCACCTACGGTGTCACCTACAATTGCAGCTTTATGAGCTTCACTGCCTTTACCTCCTTCATTCCCTGCTTCTACATACTTTTTGCTGTTATCCCACAATCCACCGCTGTTGGACATAAATAAAGCAAGTAAAAGTCCGCTGACAATATTGCCTGTCAAGAATCCGCCTATAGCCTCAACGCCGCCTACAAAGCCTACTGCTAAGGTAATTATAATAGCAAACAATCCGGCCGGAATAAGCTCTCTTATTGCACCGTGTGTTGCTATTGATATACATTTATCATATTCTGGGGTTACACCTTCTTTACCTTCTTTGAGCCCAGGAATTTCGTCAAACTGTCTGTGGATTTCTTTTACCATTCTCTGAGCATTGCGGTCAACACCCAAAATCTGCAATGCACTAAACACAGCAGGTACAGCAGCACCTATCATCAAGCCAAAGAATACTATAGGATCAGTTACATTAAATCCTGTTATTAGTTCTTTTCCAGCAGGCATTGCTGTATTGATTTGAGTCATAAATGCACCTAAAAGTGCTACAACTGTAAGTCCTGCAGCACAGATTGCAAAGCCTTTTGTAATAGCCTTAACAGTGTTTCCTGCCGAATCCAAAGTATCTGTTCTTTCCAAAACTTCATCGCCAAGATTTCCCATTTCGGCAAGTCCGCGTGCATTGTCAACGATAGGTCCGTAAGCGTCATTACTTATAATCATACCTACTATTGAGAGCATACCTACCGCAGCCATAGAAATACCAAACATTCCATACTGGATCTCACTCAATCCATACTGATCAGCGATGGGTGCACAAAGCTTATAAGCACCCAATGCTGAAACAGCTATTCCGACCATTGCGGGCAATACACTCAAAAAGCCATAACTTACGCCTGAAAGAATTGTAAATGCGGGTCCGCTTTTGCTGGCACTTGCTACGTTTTTGACAGGTTTTTTAGTGTCATTGGTAAAGTAGTCTGTTACTATTCCTATCAATACACCGACAAGCAATCCGAGCGTGGAAGCACCCCAAATCCGCCATTGGAATTTGAATAAAAATGTTGCCAAGGCAGAAAGACCCAAGAATAACGCAGTCGTTATATATGTGCTCATATTAAGAGCAAAAGTCGGTCCGCCTTTTTTACCCATACGGGCAAAGATTATTCCTATAATAGAAGCCAAAAGTCCAATTGAAGCATAACAGAATATCATCATTACATTCTTAGACTCATTTAGACTTGCCGCCATAACCAATGCCGCTGTCATAGAAGCCACATTGGAATCAAACAAATCTGCTCCCATACCTGCTACGTCGCCCACATTGTCGCCTACGTTATCAGCAATAACTGCAGGGTTTCTTGGGTCATCTTCGGGAATACCAAGTTCTACTTTTCCAACTAAGTCAGCACTTATATCAGCAGTTTTGGTAAATATTCCGCCGCCAGCTTTTGCAAACAAAGCAAGGCTGGAAGCACCAAAACTGAAACCTAACAGTAATGATGTGTCGTGAGTCTGCATAAAGATAAGATACGCAAGACCTATTCCCAATAAACTTGCACCTACAACCGCCAAGCCCATTACCGCACCGCCACGGAAACCGCACAAAAAACTAGGCTTAATACCCGTCTTGGCAGCTTCAGCTGTCTTGACATTGGCTAATGTTGCAATGTAGATTCCGACATATCCTGCCACACAGCTAAATGCCGTACCCGCAATATAAGCCACAATTACCAAAATACGGTCATCAAGTGTTGATAAGAATGTTCCGTTTGATATTACCGTCCATAAAGGTGACGGCAAGAAAACAAAAATAACCAAACACACTACGCCAGCAAATTTGGAAAGAATAATGTATTCTTTTTTCAAAAAGGTCATTGCACCTTTTCTTATGAGTTTGCCTACGTCTGCTATCTTCTGATTATCAGAAGGCTGCTTTTTTATCCAAAGATAAAGCAAAGAAACAAAAATAAAAGCAAGCAAAGAAATTCCTATGCCTGCGATAATGAAGAAAACTATTTTCAAAGCATTTCCCCTTTGTGTAACTATTTAGCGTCTTGGAAAATTACCCCAAAAAATCCGCTATACGAACCATTGTATATTTATCTTTTGCCAATGTCAATAGTAGTTTTGAAAAAAAAGCTTAGATTTTTGGGACGCTTTTAGTATTTTAATATTTATCATCTATTATTTATGTTCTTATAAAAAAAAGAGGTGTCAACCTCTTTTTTATCTTCCAATTCTTGTTTTTCTAAATATCACGCTGTAACAGTTAGTATCATCAATTTTGACCATACGCCGCTGTATTTCCAAAAATTTGCATTTTTTTAGAGTCTGCATTAATTCTGTTTGGGTATCTAACACTTCTACAATATAAACTCGGTAAGACGTCTGAGAAAAAATGTAATTGAGAAGCTCTTCCTCTAAGCCTTGACCTTTAAACTCTTCCAAAATTTCAATAAACTCTATATAAGCTGTGTCGTCGTCATAATGACTTAAAGGTGTAATAAAGCTTTTAAATCTTGTTAAACACTCCTTACTCTTGCCGCCGCCTATGAAGTTTTTGAGTTCTTTTGGGTTAAGATTAACTGCACGGCGTTTATTATTGCTAAGAGCAGCCATGCCGCCAACTTGATCTTCTGTTAATGCGCAATAAAACGCGTCCAAATCAAACATATGCGAAAACGCAGCTATCAAAGTTTCTTTTGTCTTTTGCTGCTTTTCTTCATCATCTTTTTCTTTATACAAAAACCTCAAGTCCTTGTCATAATTAGTAACAAAAATCTCCGAAAGATCGCTTTCAATTTCATCTAATTCTTTTGCACTTTTTACTTCAATCATATTAAACTCACTCCATACTTTTTGTTTATATTAATTTTAACACAATTTTAATATAATGAAAAGGTATAATATATTAAAGAAATGTTTGCTTCTTAATCGTCAAACATTGACAAAGCTTTAGAAACAGCAGTAAGTTATGGCCTTACGGCAATGACTTACTGCTGTAATATTAAAGAAGTGAAATTATCAAATATTAGTTTATAAAATACAAAAGACAGCTTTTTTAATATGCTGTCTTTTGTAACAATGTCTTTTGGAGTGGTTTTTATGAATTTATATTCTTACTGAAGGAGAATCCTGTTGACCAGCCATCTGGGGAACAAAATCAGGAATATTACCGTTTATAGTTCTGGCAATAGTTACATTGTCTTTTTCACGATCTTGCAATTCGGGTACAGGGTTTTGCTCAGCTTCTGCACGATAATCTGTTGTAAACTTCTTCTGATGCTGGCATATTACCTTATGGCTTGGAACATCGCTGACATCGTTATTGACTTTATTTTGATAGAAGAAAAACTTAGTAGTCTTAGGCAATTCGCTTACATTCATATACTCTTCTTTGTGTGCAGTAAGCTCAATCTGATTAGCTAAGACGCTGCGTACATAATCTCTAGTGTCATGGAACTGCAATAATTTGGGAAATTCTTCAGGTACAAACTGCTGCCAGTCTTTTTTTTCATATTTTTTCAACAAATCTGCCGCTTTATGAAGATGAGCAATTTCCTGTTCAAGATGCAACTCCCATACGGACTTGACATTTTTATCA
>ENA-UOOK01006635-UOOK01006635.1-fermentation-metagenome-genome-assembly--contig:-NODE-6635-length-10945-cov-10.610560_pt1 | contig 10945 bp, 4 predicted proteins | sample MGYA00245777_ERZ724023 | MGnify/ENA primary metagenome ERZ724023 (study PRJEB28704, sample SAMN03018312) | fermentation metagenome | biome: anthropogenic terrestrial biome; feature: soil; material... | reverse complement strand
AGGCGAGTACCTTGACAATGAAACAGGGCTATATTACCTAAGAGCAAGATACTACGATCCTTACACCGGCAGGTTTATATCAGAGGACAGTTATTGGGGAGAAGATAATAACCCGTTAAGCCTTAATCTATATACATATTGTTATAACAACCCAATAAGGTTTATAGATCCAAGTGGGCATAGTTCGAAAAAGGTTGAGGTATTAATAAAACTTATTGATACAAACAAAGAAACATGGTGGAACGCAGAGAAAAACGTCAACCTGACCGCACAGCAAAGAAAGAATGTGCAGGATGCTGCCCATGCCAATGCAGAACGGCTCAGAGCAGAACTTGCGACGCTTGAAAAGGGAAATGAAACAGTAGAGCATCTTGTAAAGAAGAGCGGTGATGATGCAGGAACTTGGGAGGGGTATAAGCTATCTAAAATAGAAGAGAAAATACAAAGCAAATCTGAAGCAATATATGAAGAGCAGAGAAATGAAGCAAATGCTATAGGAAAACTAAATTGGTTCCAAAAAGCATTAGGAATATCCAATTATAATAGTAAATACGATGAGCTTGATAAGGTAACAATAGAAGAAATTAATAAAAAATACAAGCTTGAAGCAGCATTTGCTTACGCAATACAAGAGGGAAGAAACATACTCGATGAAGAGTTAAGCCTTAATGATGAAGAATTCAAAATAATTACAAGGCATGGTGCTGAACTTGACAGTAGAGATTTAGAACTAAAAGTATTAAATGGAGATTATTTCGAAAGACTAAAAGCCCCGCATGCAACAAAAGCATTAAACAAATACCTAGGTGGATATAAAGAGTATAATTATGACCATTATTTATCGATTAGAGAGAATGAATATGGGAATAAAGATGCAGATTCATGGGTTGACTATTTGAATAGTAGGGGCAAGCTTGTTGATATTATTTCTGCTGATGCTGCTACTCCAGAAGCAATGAGCGAAGGCTTTCAATTTGTTGCAAACGCTGCAATGATGGAGTACGTAATCATACAAACTGGTGGTGCGGCACTTGCGCTGATAGAAGCGTATGCACCCCAAGTGTGGAATTATTATGCAACATCATTTAATGTGAATGCTTCTAATTTATCGAACATGTTTAACCAATGCAGTATCCAAGGTAACCAATTAACTTTAGCTCCAGCTTATTCAGCTAGTATACCTATGGTTCAAGCATCTGCTTTAGATATGCAGGCAGCTTTACAAGGAGCAATGAATCTTGCGAGTTTTTCTGATAAATATGGAGCGCTTCTTGATATAGTCAGCAAAGGATCAAGTAGTTATGGAAGCCCTACAAATATGCCACCTGAGGGAGGGAGTAAGGTTATTGATGCAGCATCTATGGCAAGGAAGTGGCAAGGTAGTGGAGCTTATCCAGGAGTTGATGATTGGACCAATGTAACAATTAAAAAAGGCACGAAAGTTTGGGGTGGAGCACCTGGACAGAGCAACTTTTATACAACAGAAGAAGTGATGAAAGCGGTTGGCAATGATGCAACTAAGCTGAATCAGGGACTCCAAGTGGGTAAAGGTAGTTATTCTCAGTTCAGACCAGGAATGACCCAGTACGAATTAACTCAGGATATTACTGTTGGGTATTCAAAAGCTTTAGCCAATCCGCAATATGGTTCAGGTGGATTTGACCAATATTTTATTCCAGACTATGATAATGTACTAGAACCAATTCAGTCTATTTTAATGATAAACAGGTAGAAGAGGTGCGTAAAATGATTGATATAAAAAATGGTGGAATAATACTTAATATTAATAACTTTTTAATTAAGAAGGGTCTTAAAAAGGATGAATTCGAAAAATCAAATTTACTTAGTGAAGTATTGAATTGTCAAACATATGGATTTACAAGTTATTTTTTAAAACCGCAGTTAATTGGAAATGATAGCTTCTCAATAGTTTTGTATTTTAACCAAGAGGATATAATTGATTTTGTAAATCTTAGTTTGACATGTAATGATAGTTCAATGACGTGGAATAATTGGTCGGAGAAAAAGGAACTAAAGAAAAAAAATGAACATGATAAGTGGTTATTAAACAATGTTGGAAAACCTCCATATAAGTATTTCTGGGGTGAGGTATCTTCAAATTATGACCCGCGTTCTGGTTCTAGTATAATTACTATAAGATACTATAATCAATAAAAAACATTAAAGATATAGAAATAAATTAATACCTGGCAAGCATATAAAACAGCAAACCAGGTTTTCTTTTTATGAATATAATACACTGTGATGCAGTAAAACCAACATGAGATACAGAAACTATGAATGATCTTTACAGAAAAGGATAGTATGTTAAGGGTTAGGCTTACAAACCACACACTACAGTTATGGTTCATTTGGCATGTTAAGAACCATGACGGATGCCGATGACAAAACAATGTCATATTCTTATGACCTTTCAGGAAACACTGCAGCTATAACCGACAGGAACGGGAATATATCGCTGTTTGTTTATGATAACAGAAATATGCTTACAGAAAAGCTGTGTGTAAGTGCATCAGGAAGTGTTGGAATTGAATATGGCTACGATGCTGCAGGAAACAGAATTTCAATGCAGGATGAAAGCGGAAGCTATACATATAAGCATGATGGGAACAATCGCATCACAGAGGTCAGGAAGGATAGTGCTGTTCAGCTAATATATACATACGATGCAACGGGGAATATAGAGACCGTAGCCGACAGCGAGGGTTTTGTAACAGGATATACATATGACAAATCCGGAAGGATGGAAACCGTAACCTTTGACGGCAGAACAACTATTTATGCTTATGATCTAAGCGGGAACAGGGAATCCGTAACCTATGAGGGCGGGGTAAAGGAAGAATACACATATAACAGAAACAATCGCTTACTGACGCTGACGAACAAAAAGCCTAACGGAGCAATAATATCCAAATACAGCTATACCTACGACATCATAGGAAATGAAACAAGCAAAACCGATAATTTCGGTACCACATACTACACCTATGATAAAGCAGGAAGAGTTACAAAGGTAGAAACCCCCGGTAAAACAACGTTATATACCTATGACAATGCCGGAAACAGGCAGTCACTGGCTGAAACCTATACATCAAATCAATCCTCAGGATTTGTTGACGGAGATACCGGAGAAGATATAGAATATATTATAAAGACAAGCAGGTATTTCTATTCCAACACCAACCATCTAATGAAGCTGGTGGAGGAGATGAGCGACAGCAGCGCCAAGGTTCTCTTGGAAAAGACAACCGAATACCTCTATGACGAAAACGGAAATGAGCTTGCTACAAGCACAAGCTACCTGCGTCCCACAGGCGGAACCCTTAAAAAGTCCTTAAGAGGAAGCGTGCATGGTGAAAACCAACCTACAGAACCGGATATCCTTATAGAGAGGACAAACAACACCTTTGATGGTTTCAACAGACTAAAAGCCGTTGAAAAGATAGAAGACGGAACCCGCACAAGTGTAGAATACACCTATAACGGGGATGATTTACGCACACAAAAGGTGGTTAAAAGCTCCGATAATAGTTATACACCACGAGCCACAAGCTTCCTGTATGATAGACAGCATGTGCTCCTTGAAACCGATGCCACAGGTGAAGTTCAAACAAGATATATTAGGGGTATAAACTATATTGCGCAGTATAGCAGTGTTGGTAACGGTTATAGTGGTGGTAACGAACAAGAACTCTCATACTTCCTGTTCAACGGTCATGGCGACACCGTACAAACCGTTACCGAAACAGGAGAGATCCAAAACCAATATGATTACGACATCTTCGGAAGCCCAACCCTTACAATAGAAATAGCCGCATGCTCTATACGCTATGCGGGCGAGTACCTTGACAATGAAACAGGACTATATTACTTAAGAGCCAGATATTATGATCCTTATGTCGGCAGATTTATCAGTGAGGATAGCTACTGGGGAGAAGACACAAATCCCCTGAGCCTAAACCTGTATACCTATGCGTATAACAACCCGGAAAGGTTTATAGATCCGACAGGGCATAGACCTACTGAAGCAGAAATAGAGATTCAAAGAAAAATCGCCCAGATAGACTCACTTAAGAGATTGTGGCATGAAGTTGAGAACGACAGCTTTGTCGATTATACGAGCAGCAAGCAAGATTTTCAAAAAATGATTTCAGATGTAGCTACTGAAAATAAAGATAAACTAATTGGGCTTGAACAAGGAAAGATAGATGATATCAGTAACATAATTGGGCAAATGGGTCATATGAATAAGGATGCTTATGACTTCATTAAAGATTACAAAACTTCTGAAATCAATACAATGATAAGCTTAATAGAGGCAGATAAAAAAGGTGTAAAGGGTTCATGGGCTGCATACAAGCTTATAAAGTCTGTAGAAGCTATTGAATATTCCAAAAGGATAGATAATAACGTACAGGCAGAAATAAAGGATAGAGCCAAAGAATATTTCTATGCAATTACCGGTTTTGATGTTTATGGTATTACCGAAGCTGAAATTAAACAGGAAATAAAAACATCTGCAGAGCTATTTTCAGAATATTATCTATCGAATCAAATACAAAAAGTCAGCTTTATGAATGAAGAAACATCGCCGGATTATACGCCATATGATCCTATATTTAACCGGTGGACATTACTTGATACATTTATAAATGCAGCAAGAACATCTCATTATGGTGATAAAAATCCAAATGATACACGATGGATGAGAAAATTCTATTATGAGAATGTATGGGGTAATAAACTTCGCGAAATACTTGAAGATGATCAAGGGTTTGATCCTGATCAAATAGATAATAACTATTGGCTGGTTTTGATGAGCAACAATTTCTATAATTGGTTGAATGATGTTGCTAATCTAAAAACAAAAGAAGCATTACAAGCGGGCTACAACTGGGAGAGTGGACAGTTCGTTGTCGACATAGCTGTTGCGACATTTGCAGCAGTTATTGCAGCAAAAGCGACACCTGTCGTACTTTCATTAGGTAAACCAGTAATGGAACTACTTAGTACTATTAGTAATACCATTCCATCGTTAGCTAATGATGGCGGTCAATTAGCTACAACAATAGGAATTAATCTATCATCCAATGCCGTTACCTTAAATGATGTACTGGTATATGCTGAGGCAGCTTGTATGACGCAAGCATTAACACTGGAACAAGCTATTATGACTATGAGTGGCGGTAATCCTGAACAGTTAATCAACATGATAAATGCTGGTTCCGGCTATTATAGTAGTGCTGGCGGTGCACCAAGTGGTGGAAGAGGCCCAAATCCAGGTGGTAGACTCGGCGGACCCGCACATAGAAACAAAGTTGAAGAAATAAAAAAGACTTATAGAGAACAAGGATTTGAAGTAAGCGTAAAAGAACAGAAAATTGTAACACCTGGGGGTTATAAAGAATCAAGATATGGAGATATCATGGTAAGGGACCCCAACACAGGTGAGAAATGGATAGTGCAAGTTGGTAAACAAACTAAAACTGGCGATCCAGTAGTACGAGAGATTCGAGCAATTATTGACTTAATGTATGCGGGTTATTATGTAGAATTTGTACCATATAACTAAAGGAGGAGATTTATACAATGGGGCATCAGATAAGATTTTATATTGTAAATGAAGATGAAGATAATTTTCTAAATTATGTTAACAATATGGATGACTTTATTGTGGATTATAAAGGAAAAGTAGTTAATGTAAATGGTATAAAAAGTAGTAACAGATATGTCTACTATTTAGCATTCAATCCGTTAATGGACATACGTGATAAGGATGGATATATTAATGATGAATATGGTAATATAATTGAATTTTCAAGAAGTATAAAAAAGCATAACAATCGTATAGAGAGTGGTAGATTATATGTAGATCTTAAATATTACGATGTAACAGGAAACGTTGTTACTAAAGAAAAATGGTTATATAATAAGTTTTTAGTATATAAGAACTGGATAATTAAGAACTGCAGGAAGAGCAAGGAGTATAATTTTTTCATTGGTGAGGAAACGTACAAGTTGTATAAAAGCGGTGAATATAAAATGATGGCAACTCCGGTAACGGAAGTTCATTTTGATTAATTCAGGTCGATGACAGGGAACCATTGGTACCCATATATATTATATTGGTGGATTCCGTGGTGGGAAAAACATTGTTTATGATAAATCCGCAGCTTTAGTGTCAAACGCCAAGAGTGTCATAAGAACAAGGCTGCAAAGGGATTTACTCCTATGATTACGACAGGTATCATTTTCCATTTTAAAAACATGGAAGAACGATTCAGATACCACATGCCAAATTATTAATGAACTGGATGATAAGGGCAGCATCATAAAAGAAACCCGTATTTTAGGTGAAGATGAAAACAACTGGGCTATAACGGAATATGACTATGACACGTATGGAAACATGGTTTCAAAAGACATACAATCCCGTGAAGGAATATATTCCACATATTTCGAATTTGGAACAGATCTAAGCGGCATCGATCAAAAAGGTGCATATCTTACCCGTGAATATAATGTTGTTGATGGACAGGAAATCTCAAAAAGGTATGCATATAACAAAAACACAGGCGGAATAATTGCTGAAACAGACGGTAAAGGAAACCGGATTGAATATAAGTATGATGTATTGGATAGGGTTGTTAAAGTTATAAACCCCGATAGCTCAGCAAAAAATTATTCATATCAGGACTTTCCGTATGCAAACAGAAAAATAGAATATACCGATCCTGAAGGAACAAAATTTCTATATGAATATGATATAAGCGGTAACCTTGTGAAAGCTGATGTGTTTGATAAGAACAACTGGCAGACACTTAAGGAAATTGAATACGACTACAGAAACAATAAAACAAAGGAGACAGACTCAAACGATCATAGCACAAACTTTATATATAACAGTAAAGGCCAGCTTGTAAAAAAACAGTATTATGAGAACGGCAGCATATTAAAAGCTGAAAGCACTTTGGATTATACTTATGGAGCCTCAGCGGGAACGCCTCTTCTGGTCACAATAACCGACGAAGAAGGATATGTTCAAAAATTCCATTATGATATGGAAGAACGGCTTGTAAAAAGTGAGCAGTCCCCTGATAACTTAGTTTTTTACACCACCAGGTTTGTGTATGATTATCTTGGAAACAAGATATCATCTACAGATGCATTGAATAACACAACCACGTTCACATATGATGAATTGGGAAAGCTTACAGAAAAGAAAGAGCCCCTTGGTATAACAACAAAATACACCTATAATTCTATGAACAATGTATTAACCATTGAAAACCCAAACAATAAAATAAGCGAATATATTTACGATGAAGCCGGACGCGTTGTTATGGAAAAGACATATGAAAAAGGTTCTGCCAATTATGCTTTTCGAAAGATGACATATGACGGAGCGAACAATGTAACACAAGTGACACAGGGTGGGCATCAAGATGGGGAAGACACAGTTCTTTCAGAAACAGCCTTCGTATATAATTCCATGAATTTATTGACGGATGAATACAGAAAGGTTGATGACTCAAGTACAGCACATATACGGTATGTCTATGACAAAAATGGCCGAAAAACCAGTACTTATGAGTATGCTGATCCTCAGAAAAAGAAATTTCGGGAATACAGCTACTCCTACGATTTTGCGGGAAGGCTTACCAATGAAAGTGGATCATATAAAGTGTCTGATGGTATTGAGGGGCTCACGCAGTACGGAAACTACAGCAAAGGTTATGCCTATGATTACGCCGGGAATATCATATGTCAGGAAATTCAGGGTGATAAGGAATCCTTTGTATCCACGTATGCCTATGATTATAGGAATCGTCTTGTGCAAAAGGATGAACCCTTTATTACAGGCAAAAACAAAGTCACAAAATATCAGTATGACAAGAAAGGGAGCTTAGTACAGGAAACCATAACAATAAGCGGTCAACCACACACAACATCATATATTTATGACGGGCTTGGGAGGCTTGTGAAGCAGTCTTCACGAAGTGGAGATATTACCGCTTATATATATGATGAAATGAACAATTTAGTAAAAGAAATTACTCCGAGATATTACGGGATGGATGTAAATTCAGCTCCCGGTATGAAGTATGAATATGACGCCATGAATCGGCAAACGAAAATTGTTGCTTTTGACGGTACGAAAGATGAGGTTGTTACATACCGTGAGTTTGACAATGCCGGTAATGTTGTGAAAGAAGTAAATGGAGAAGGCTTTAATAGCGCAAATCCGTCTGCATCAATTGGAAATGTGTTTGAATATGATGCTTTCGGTAATATGATTACTCAGATATCAGCCCAAACCTTTGATGATAACAAGAAAAACGGAACAAACTACTTCTCAAGGAAAATAACTTATGACGCTCTGAACAGAGTGATTAAAGAAGAGGATTCCTATGGGAGCGTTACTGAATATAAATATTTCATGGATGGTAGCCTGAAAGAGAAAATATGGCCTGACGGTGTTAGCGAAAACTACAGCTATGATCTTACCGGAAAGACAGAAATAACGAAGTATGATAGAGCCGGGAATAACACTCGTACATTTAACAATATCTTTGGTAAGCCCTATCGTATGGAATATCCCGATGGCACCAGTGAAATTTTCACCTATTCAAGTGATGGCAGATTAACAGAATCAATAGATCGAGCAGGGAATGCAAAAACATACAGCTACAGCCCTGCCGGGGATATGCTTTCTGTAAAAGAATTTGTTAGTGAAGATGAAGTATACACAACTCATAAGCTCACAAAAATGTCCTATGATGAGGCAGGAAATCTACTAACTCAGGAAACCTTTGAGGTAAAAGCTCCGGTAACAGACCAGGAGGTAACAATCTCAGCCGGAGACAGGGTGGATTATGTCTATGACAAGTCGGGAAGAATCATCAAGGTTCTCGGTCCTAATGGAAGAGAAACGATAAACGCCTATGACACAGATGGAAACCTTGTAAAACAAGAGGCAAAAACAGCGCAAGGTCAGGCGGATGTTAAGCGGTTTACCTATGACTTCCGAGCCAGAATAACCGGTGAAACAAGCCTCATTCTTGCATCGGACATCGAACAGGAATACCTTTCTGATGCAAAACTTGATTCTGAATACACCGACAGGGTAATGGCAACGACAACATATGAGTACAACAAAAACAGCAGCCTAAAGAGCAGGAAAGACGCCGAAGGGAATACCGAAAGCTATGAATACGATCATGACGGTAGAGTTATAAAGAAAAAAGATGCATTAAACTTCCCAACAACATACAGGTATGATAGAAACGGTAATCTGGTGGAGGAAAAGAACGCAAGAAATATATCTGTATTCTATGAGTATGACAGCCTTAACAGGCTTGTGAGGAAAAAGACACCGGCAGCAGACGGTAGTTTGGCGGTTACCCTGTATATCTATGATGTTTCAGGTAATCTCGTTAAGCAGATAGATCCTATTAATTATGATCCCGGTATGGATACATCGATGCTGGCAATATCAATGCTGGGCATATCCTATACCTATGACAAAATGAACCGCCGTACACAAACAAGGGATCCAAATGGGCAGGTATTAGAAAGCATAAAATATGATGCAAACGGAAATGCCGTTAAGGTAGTGGACGGTTCCAGATAGGATAAAAGTAATCACCGGCTTTGAGTATGACCTTTTAGGTAACAAGGTAAAAGAAATCCAGCCCAAAGCATATGAATTCCTTGAGGATGACACAGTAAACAGAAACGCTCATACCATCTGTTATGAATACGATGATTTGAACAGGGTTTCAAAAGTAATCCAAAAGCATAATGGCAGTGATGCTTCGGTTCAATACTGGTATGATGAAGAAGGAAACCAGATTAAAACAAGGGATGAGCGAGGCTTTGAAACCACATATGTTTATGATGAAATGAACCGGCTGGAAAGCAGTACCGATGCGGTGGGCAATACCTACAGCTATACCTATGACCTTGCAGGAAACAAAACCTGTGAAACCAATGCCAAAGGCTATAGCATGACCTATACTTATGATAATCTGAACCGTTTGAAAACCGTCACAGACCCATATAACACTGTTGTCACAACAAACAGCTATGATGAAAACGGTAACACTGTGGAAGTAAAAGATGCAAAAGGCTATGTAACCGAATATGCTTATGATTTGACAGGCAGACTCTTAAAAGTAATAGATCCTGAAGCAGCTCTAAAGAAGAGCTTTACCGAAAGCTATGAATATAGCCAGTATGGGGAAAAGATAAAGCATACCGATGGTCTTGGGAATACCACAAGCTATTCCTATGATAAAGCAGGAAGACTTGAGAAGGTAACTGACTCACTGGGTATTACTACCCAATACACTTACGACAGAGCTGGAAACAAGCTGACTATGACCGACGGCAGAGGCAAAACTACACGCTACGGTTATGGTTCATTTAGCATGTTAAGAACCATGACAGATGCCGATGACAAAACTATGTCATATTCTTATGACCTTTCAGGAAACACTGCAGCAATAACCGACAGGAACGGGAATATATCTCTGTTTGTTTATGATAACAGAAATATGCTTACAGAGAAGCTGTGTGTAAGTACATCAGGGAGTGTTGGGATTGAATATGGCTACGATGCTGCAGGAAACAGAATTTCAATGCAGGACGAAAGTGGAAGCTATACATACAAACATGACGGGAACAATCGCATCACAGAGGTCAGGAAGGATAGTGCTGTTCAGTTAATATATACTTATGATGCAATAGGGAATATAGAAACCGTTACCGACAGCGAGAGCTTTGTAACCGGATATACCTACGACAAATCCGGCAGGATGGAAACCGTAACCTTTGACGGCAGAACAACTACATATGCTTATGATCTAAGTGGTAATAGGGAATCCGTAACCTATGAGGGTGGGGTAAAAGAAGAATACAC
>ENA-UOOK01006634-UOOK01006634.1-fermentation-metagenome-genome-assembly--contig:-NODE-6634-length-10946-cov-4.911487_pt1 | contig 10946 bp, 12 predicted proteins | sample MGYA00245777_ERZ724023 | MGnify/ENA primary metagenome ERZ724023 (study PRJEB28704, sample SAMN03018312) | fermentation metagenome | biome: anthropogenic terrestrial biome; feature: soil; material... | reverse complement strand
ATAATAATGAGGTTTTTATCTTCTGAGTAAATTCATTTTTTGAGCAGAAATGTAAAATCTAAAGGGAGCTCAATTATGCAGGCTTTCAGAGATCTTGATTATATGATACAGGATGATGTTGGAACTATAAGTGGAAACATAGGTTACTACCAGCAAACGTTTGCGGCAATTGAACAAGTTTGGGTTGAGCACAATGTTTGGGAAGATTTACTTGGAATGAGAATCCATATTGGGTTTAATACATACAATCTTAAGGACAAAAGTTGTGAAATTGCTGCATATTTCCACTATGGATCTGGTGAACCATTAAGGGATTTTAACCAGAAATACTGCACAGTTAGTGGTGAAGTTTCCACAGGCCATGAGTTTACCCCAATGTACGCGAGCACAAGCTTTAGAGACGTTACCTTATTTTTGCCATACGACGAATTACATATGGCCCAGGGTGATTACAGTTTAAAATTCAATTTAATAATATTTATTATATTATCTGTTCTTAGCATATTATTACGATTTACTAAATTTAAATTATTCTCCCAAAAAATAAGTACTTCTTGTCCAATATAATTGGCTAACAAGTTTGTTATCGCTGTAATATTATAATTGTGAATTGTAAGCCTTCTTAACTCTTGCCTTATTTGCCTTAGTATATGAAAGTCATAATTATCATCACTGACCAATTTGTTTAAAATTGGTCTTACAACACTTGCATAGCTTGCTGCAATAGGTACATAAACGATTGGAAAACAATTTTCATTGGCATATTGTATTACCTTTTCCGGTATTTCATCAATGTATCTTCCTAATTTAATTCCTAATGCTGCAGCCCCCTTTGCAATCATCATCTGCACAATATAATCTATTGTGGTATCGTTTTTCGCTAATGTATAACCTGTTGTTATAATAAAGTCTCCTGGCTTAACCCAATAAACACCATCAGGAACTTCCATTATATCCACACTTTTTATTTCATTTTCTATACCACATTCACCTGCTAAAATTTTGAAATTCTTAAAATCATTATTTAATTTAAAAATGTCTTTAACTTTCATATTAGCCTCTTTTCATGACCCAATCAATCTTTTTGCATAACTATATTTTTAATAATTATAGAACATTAATTTAAATTTTGCAAGTATTGTATCATCAGGGTTTTGTGTATGTACCCTATGCTATTTACATAAAAGACTATACATCTTCGTTTAGTTAAATCGTATATTTAAATTCTTCTGTAATACTTATGACTTTACCATCTTTCACTTCAAGAAAGTAAGGGATTGGATGAATGCGAGGCATATCAGTACCTGAATGTTGAATAAACTCTTCCTTTTTTGTCGTAGTATAAGATCTGTTACCATCTTCATCATTTATAAAAAGAAGATTAGCATCAACAAAATTATATACTGTTTCATCTGTTAACTCATAAGTTTCTTTTTCTGTATCAGGGTTGTAAATATGATATCCATTAGGAAGATCACTTTGCTGGGTTAGTCCAAGTTCTTCCATTCTATCAACATCTTTGAGTGTAATTATTTCAACTTTATCTAAATACAAGGTATTTACCTCAATTACAATATATCCTACTACTGATTAAGTTTCAGCTTCTTTCGGACTGCACCCTGCAAAAACAAGAATAAATACCATAACAAATAATAAAAATATCCGCTTTTTCATAATAACCTCCACACGTGCAAACAGGAAAACTCCAAAATGGTTATCATCTGATACAGTCTGTTATGCAATCAGTTGATATTTGTGATGAAATTGTTCTTAATTCTATAAATGAGAATAAAATTATTATTGAATGCTCTGATGTATCCATACCCGTAAATGAAAAAAATACTTGTTATAAGGCTGCGTTGTTATTAAAGCAGGCTTTCTGCATAAATTCAGGCATCCACATATACATTAATAAAAGAATCCCCGCAGAAGCAGGCTTGGCAGGAGGCAGCGGAAATGCAGCCGCTGTCATAAAGGGTTTAAATGTTATATGGGAACTTAACCTATCTGAAAAAGAAATGTGCGGCTTTGGGTTGCAAATAGGCGCAGACATACCCTTTTGCATCATGGGAGGAACTTATCTTGCAGAAGGAATAGGTGAGGAATTGACAAGATTAAATGATTTTGAATGGAATGATATATTGATAATTAAGCCTGAATTTTCAATGTCGACATCATTTGTCTACAATAACCTTTCTCCGGATTGCTATAATTCTTATTCCAAAAGCAATATATTAAATTATATAGCATCATGTGATTATGAGAAAGCAGCATTGAGTGTTTCAAACACATTGGAAAAGGTTGTGGAAAAATACCATCCTGAAATTATCGGCATTAAGGAGCTAATGCTCGACAACGGAGCAGTATCTTCCATAATGACTGGTTCAGGCTCGGCGGTATTTGCCTTTTTTAAAGACAATACATGCCTAAATAATGCATATAGGACTGCTTCAAAAATTTATCCGAATACCTTTAAAACAAAGACAATTAAAGAGGGTGTTAAATTTATTGATTAAAATGTGTTTGCCTGGGTATCAGCATTCATAAAGGAGAGTATTATGAAAAAAATATTAATTATAATTATGTCAATATTGTTGATTACAGGATGCTCAGTCAATGACAAAGATGTCGCTCCCGACGATAAGGTGCAGGAAACAAATAACAAAGATACACAAGAAGCAAAAGAACCTGTAATGGCGCCGGACTTTGAATTAAAATCAATAGACGATTCCGAGATAAAACTAAGCGACATGAGAGATAAAAATGTAATTTTAAATTTCTGGTATACAGGATGCGGATTTTGCGTAATAGAAATGCCCGATTTGCAAAAGCTCCAGGATACATATGAGGATGACCTTTTAATATTGGCAGTTAATGTGGGTGAAAAAAAGGAAAAGATTCAAACATTCATGGATGAAAACGGCTTAAGTTTTACTGTCTTATTGGATGAGGACATGAATGTTGCGGATATTTACGGCGTTCGTTCATTTCCGACTACAATTGCCGTAAACAAAAAGGGTGAAGTTATAGGCTATTATGTAGGAATGCTCACTTATGAACAAATGGAACAGCTGTATGGTTTCTTTGAATAAAAAATATTATTTCCATAAATTTGTTGATGATAGTATAATTGAATCATAACATTTTATGTCACATAGATTATTTAAATAAAAGATAGAGGCAGCATATGAATACTCCAATTTAAAAACCAATAATTTTTAGGCAATAAAAAGTTTTTTTGTCATACGAAAAATTAATTGGAGGATTTTAAATTGGACAACAGAAAAATCAATATACATTTGCTCTATGCTGTTGCTTTTTTGCAGGGTTTGGTATTCTATGGGCCGATAGCCACATTATATCGTCAGGCACAGGGGATTTCCGTGTTTGATATTACATTAATTGAAAGCATATCTTTAATTACTATGATTTTGCTTGAAGTACCATGGGGTTATGTATCAGACAAAATAGGTTATAAAAAAACCATAATCATGTGTAATATTCTTTTCTTTATATCAAAGATAATATTTTGGAAAGCGGATACCTTTTTCTTGTTTCTTGCGGAAAGGCTTATTTTATCAATTGTTATCTCAGGACTTTCGGGTTGTGATTCAGCCTACTTGTACCTATCTGTGAATGAAAATGAAAGTCAGAAAGTATTTGGAATATATGAAGCTATGGGTACAACCGGATTAATTTGTGCCTCGGTAATATTTTCTGTTATCATAAGAGATGACTACAAATTAGCTGCTTTTCTTACAATTATATCCTATGGTATAGCTATGCTGCTTTCTCTTTTTCTCAATGAAGTTAAGCCCAAGGCAATACATCGCATTCAGTTTAATAAACAAATAAAGGAAATTTCTTCGGCTGTTGTACAGAATAAATCATTTATTATGTTTCTGTTTGCTGCTGCTCTGCTTGAAGAAAGCAACCAAACTATTACGGTTTTTCTAAATCAGCTCCAGTATCTGCGTTCTAAAATTGAGCCTCATTATATGGGATATATATACATTTTAGTTACAATCTCAGGCTTGCTGGCAGCTTACTCCCATAGAATTTCAGAATGTTTTGGAGAAACTGCAGCAATTAAACTTTTGTTTTTTGCGGCAGGTCTTGCCTGTATCATGTTGGCATTATCTTCAAACCCGGTTATTTCTGTGTTGGGAATATTGGTTTTAAGAATATCGGCGTCACTTTTCGTACCTATAAGAATGGATATTGAAAATCGTCAGGTGAATATATCCAGCCGTGCTACGATTTTATCCGTCTATTCAAGCATTATGAATGTGGTGGCTGTCGGCACTAATCTGATTTTCGGCAAAATGGCGGATATCAGCGTTAAGTACTCCATGGCATCAGGTGCATTGTTTTGCTTTATCGGGCTGCTTGTTTATTCTGTTTGGGATTTAAAATTTAATACAGAAAAATAAAGCTGTGTGAAGGATAATGGAAACCAGAAATATTTAATTAAATTTTATAAACTACGATATAAATCACTTAAAGAAGTTATATTCTTTAAGTGATTTTTGCTTGTTTTATTTTCTCAATCACCGCCGGAAGAATTTCATTTACATCTCCGACTATGCCGTAATCAGCCACCTTGAATATGGGGGCATCCGGATCCTGATTGATTGCTACGATAGTATCAATATCCGCAAGACCTGCAAGGTGCTGAATTGCTCCCGATATGCCGCATGCTATATATATTTTGGGAGCCACCGTCTTCCCTGTTTGTCCTACCTGCTGACTGTATGGCATCCAGCCCATATCAACAACCGGTCTGGAAGAACCCAAAGCGCCCCCAAGTACATCCGCCAATTCCTTAGCAAGCCGTATATTCTTCGCACTTCCCATACCTCTTCCAACGCTCACAATTATTTCTGCGTCAGACAAGCCGACTCCTTCCGCATTGTCTATATTTCCGACTAATTTTACCAAACCTTCTACAGGTCGTTTGCATATTTTTGTGATTTTCCCTTTTCTGTTATAATCAGGCTCCAAGGGTTTAAAAACCTTAGGTCTTACTGTTGACATCTGAGGGCGGTTATCGGGACATATTATTTCCGCCATTAAATTTCCCCCGAAGGCAGGTCTTGTTTGTACTAATAGCTTAGACTCCAAATCAATACTTAATTCAGTACAGTCGGCGGTAAGCCCGGTTTTCAAAGCGGAAGAAATATGAGGAGCCAAGGAGCGCCCCTTGGATGTAGCCCCCACTAAAACTATTTCCGGCTTATATTCCTTTATCAAATCTATAATTGCTTCACCGTAAATGTGGTCATTGAAATCATTGAGCCCGTCTTCGTCCATCACAAGAACCTCATCCGCACCATAGGCGATTAATTTATCCGCAAGATTATGAATCCCGTTTCCCAATAAAATTGCCGTAACCGAAACATTAAGAACGGCTGATAATTCCTTTGCTTTTCCCAGAAGCTCCAAAGAAACTGTTTTTAATCTACCGTATCTTTGCTCGGCAAATACCCATATCCCTTTATATTCGCTTAAATCAATCTTTTCAGCAACTTGATCTCTTTCAAAATTTATTGCATCAAACTTACAGCTTTCAACACAAGATCCGCATAATGTGCATGTGTCCTTTATCGTTGCTTTTTTTTCAACTATCTCTATAGCTCCAAAAGGACATGCGCCTGCACACCTTTTACAGCCCACACATTTATCCTTAATAATATCTATGTTTGCCATTACTTCACTTCCGTTCTTAACTTCAATAATATATCCGATAGTTTTTCTGTCTTTTCCTCAAGTGTACCTTCAATCATTTCATTATTTGCCTCATGAACAGGCACAAATGTTTTTCTTACCTGTGTCGGCGAGCCCTTAAGCCCTAATCTGTCCTCATCGGCATTAATATCTTCAAATGTCAAAATTTCAATCTTTGAATTTTTGGCTTTCTTCATGCTTTTAATCGACGGAAGCCCTGGCATATTGATTTCTTTTACAACGGTAATAAGTGCCGGTAGATTTATTTCAATTTCTTCATAACCGTCATCGGTAATCTTCAGACAGCACATTTTATTGGACTTAATTTCTATGATTTTGCTGATATCGGTGGCATAAGCAATCCCCAATGTTCTTGCAAGGCTCGGTCCGACTTGTGCAGTATCCCCGTCTGTTGCCTGCTTGCCGCAAATAATCAAATCATATTCCCCTATTTTTTCAATTCCTCTGCTTAGGGCATAGGATGTGGCTAATGTATCGGCACCCGCAAACTTACGGTCAGTCATAAGAACACCTTTGTCAATGCCTAATGATATTGCCTCTTTAAGCATTTCCGATGCGGCAGGTATACCCATGCTTAAGCCGAAAACTTCAGCTCCTGCTCTTTCCTTGATACGCACAGCCTCTTCTATGGCATACGTATCAAATGGATTTATTATGGCAGGAACATTTTCTCTTATAATTGTATTGGTTGCCGTGTCTATTTTAACTTCATTCGTTCCCGGTACCTGCTTAATACATACAATAATTCTCATTTCCCATCCTCCTCAAATTCAAAAATAGTTCCTCTGTTAAAAATCTGAGCAGGGTCGAATAACTTCTTTAATTTTCTCATTTCATTTAATTCTTCTTCATTATACATTTTCTTCAGAAATGGCACTTTTAACTTGCCAACACCGTGCTCGGCAGAAACAGCGCCACCCATGGCAGCTATTTTTTCCGCCCAAATTAGGAAAAGAGACTTCCCCTTTTCATATTCATACATATTTTGAGGTATTATATTTACATGAAGATGGTTGTTGCCTATATGCCCGAAAATAACCGCTGTCAGATGGTTTTCTCCAATACCTTCATTATACATCTTCATTGCAGCTTTTAATTTATTATCCGGCACCGACATATCTGTACCTAATTTTGTAATTCTGCTGTCTGTCTTTTTAATATTGTCAATTTGCATGTTTACGCATTCGGGGCATGCATGTCTGAAGTAATGAAGCTTCTCAAGATTAGCAGGATTATATGCCACCCAACTATCATCTTCATCTCCGCCTAATCCGTTAATAACATCACCAAGCTTCTCAATTTCTGTCCACACCACATCGTCCGAGTCACTTTCTACCTCAATATAAACTGCTGTATGATAGCTTTCTTTAATTTCCTGAATATTTGAAAATGCGGCATTTGTTTTTTGCTGCTCTCTGAGCATGCATAAAGCGTTATGTGAGAAAAACTCTATGGCGGAAGGATTAAGCTTAAGATTTATATTATCTACGGTTATTTCATGTCTGATGGCTCGCACCAAGTCAACAGACTTATCCTCATCAGGCATGAATATTGTAGCTCCCCAATCAGCTTTCTGAGCTTTGTTCAGCTCAACTTCAATTTCGCTGATAATCCCCAAGGTTCCGTCAGAGCCTATGAACAAGTCAATCATGTCCATTTCCGGCATATTGTAATAACCGGAAGTATTTTTCTTTACATCAGGCATTTTGTATTTGGGAAGCTGTCCTATAATTTCTCGTCCGCCTTCTGTCACAAGTCTGAATTTACTGTCTCTGCTGGCAATATACTGTCCTCTTTTAATGTCCAAAACATCCCCGTCAGCCAAAACAACCCTTAATCCTGTAATGTGATCCCGGGCTGAACCGTATCTGTAGCTCTTGGCTCCGGAAGCATTGCAGGAAGCTATGCCTCCCATTGATGCGGAGGTTTCGGTAGGGTCTGTTGAATAAAACCACTGATTTTTTTCCATGTATTTTAATGCATTTACCGACTGTTCATCCCAATCATTTGCATTAAATGATTTATTGGATATATATTTTCTTAACTCGGACAGCAGCACTCCCGGCTGGACTGTAATAAAAAATCTGTCCATTTTTTCATCATATCTTGCGCCTGTAACTTTATTCATTTTACTTAAGTTTATTATGTGTCCCTTGTAAGGAACGGCAGAAGCAGCAAGACCCGTCCTTGCTCCCTGAGTTGTAATTTGAATATTTTTACGGGACATTTCCTTAACGCTTGAAATTATCTCAGCTTCAGACTTAGGAAATACTATGCTTTCGGCATTTCCAACCAGTCTGGATTCATCTCTTAAATATTCGCCGTACATTTTTATGAATGTATTGTTGTCCATGATCTCTCCCCTACCTTTTAACGAATAATTTATCACATATTATCATAATAATCAACCAAAAAAGACATATCCTTTAACCTATCTTGTTTTGAATATATCTTTTTTTATTTTTATCTATTCTTGACTGTGAATATCAACAATTATTTGCGCTCCTCTTCACGTTTGATAATTCTTACCTTAGCATAGAAGCCGGTGCAGCCCATGAAGAATCCCCATAATAAACCTATACCCATGTGGGCAGCCAATGGCATCTTTGTTTCTACACCTTCTAAAAATAAATATCGCAACATATAAGAAAGTACCGCAAGAGCAGGGCTTAAGAACTTCCCAAATATAGTGAGTGCTTTGCTTTCTTTTTCCTTAAACAGTTTAAACACCAATTTTTCGGCTATAAAAATACCATTTATAGCGCAAGATATTTCGGCAAGATAGTACATTTGTAATCTCCTTTCAAAAACCTGTGCTATTTACTTGTAATATTGGTATAACTTAGTATGATGTACAAGCTAAATTCAGTCAAGTATATATAGAATTTCCCGAATAATTAAGCATAAAGAATTACATCAATTCCCTCATGCAGCTTATTACATAGTCAACATCCTGCTTAGTTACTCCTATATGTGTTACAAAACGATATTCTCCGGCTTCAACCCCGTTTATTTTTATATTTTTTTCATACAGTTTTTCAATTAGTACACTTTCCTTTATTATATCTTCTCCCATTTGGAAAAATACCATATCGATATCCAGTCTGTCTCTCATTACACTGACGCCTGGAAACTTTGAAAGCTCGTCAGCTAAATATTTTGCATTTTCATGGTCATCATGAAGTCTGTCCGTCATTTTTTCCAGTGCTATAATTCCTGCTGCAGCCAATATTCCTATTTGCCTCATACCGCCGCCCATGAGCTTTCTGTATTTTCTTGCCCCGTTTATAAACTCCTTGCTTCCTGCAAGCATTGAACCTGCCGGCGCAGCTAATCCCTTTGACAAGCAGAACATCACAGAATCGCAGCATGAGGCAATTTCCTTTGCATCTACACCTAATGACACTGCGGCATTGAAAATTCTTGCTCCGTCCATGTGTACCGGAATTGAATGACCTTCCGCAATTTCTTTTATTTCCTTTAATATGTCAAGAGGAACAACCGCTCCGCATCCATGAGCATTTTCAACACATATAAGACCTGTTTCCGGCTCGTGAATATCATCCGGTCTTATGGCATTTAAAACGTCCTTGGGAGACATAATTCCGTTTGCTGTTTCCAAGGTTCTTAGCTGAACTCCCGCTATAACTGCCGAAGCCCCTACTTCATGAAGTACAATATGATTATTTTTTCCGACTATTACTTCCTGACCTCTTTTTGTATGTGTAATAATTGCCAATTGATTTCCGAACGTACCGCTGGGCACAAACAATGCAGCTTCCTTGCCTACCTTTTCGGCGGCAAGCTTTTCTAACTTGTTAACCGTTGGGTCATCCCGGTAAACATCATCTCCAACTTCTGCGTTTGCAATCGCTTGTCTCATTTCATCAGTGGGCATTGTAACAGTATCGCTTCTCAAGTCTATAAATTTCATTTTTACCACCTCTATTTTTATTTTATTAACGCATTTTTGCATGCTTTCACTACATGGTCTGCCAATATGGCGGTTGTAACCGAACCTACTCCTGCAGGCACGGGAGTTACGAAACCCGCTTTTTCTATACAGTCATCCGTATCCACATCTCCGGTAATTTTACCTTCATTATCTGCATTGATGCCGACATCAATTACAGTCGCATTTTCCTTGATATACTCCTTTGTAATCATACGGGACTTCCCGATTGCTGCTATTAATATATCTGCCCTCCTTGTTACTTCAGGCAAATCTATTGTCTTTGAATGGCATATTGTCACTGTTGAGTTTTCTTTAAGAAGCATCATGGACAGAGGCTTTCCAACCACCATAGACCTTCCGACAACCACCGTTTCCTTGCCCTTAATATCGATATTGTAAAACTTCAGCATTTCCAAAGCCGCTCTTGCTGTACAAGGCGGAAATCCCGTGTCGTCTCCCTCTAACAGTTTAGCAACATTTATCGGATTAAAGCAATCAATGTCTTTCTCGGGACAAATAATAAATTTGATCTCATCTTCATTTATTTGCTCCGGGAGAGGTCTGAAAAGCAAAATGCCATGGACGCTTTTGTCGTTTACAACATTTTTAAGTTCATTTACAAATGTGTCCCTGTCTATATCTGCAGGCAGCGACAAAACCTCACAGTCAATGTCTAAGCTTGTCATTCTTTTTACGGCTGCCCTTTCATAAGCTAAATCATCTTCACTTTCACCAACGCGAATAATTTTCAGCTTTGGAACAATATTATTTCTTCTCAATTCTTCAGCTTCTTTTTTTACCCTGACAGAAATATTATCTGCCACAGCCTTTCCCTTTAAAAGATATCCCATTAGCCCTCCTTTAAGGTTCCAATATTTTCAAAACCTTATTCCATATTTCATCAGCTTTTTTATTTCCGTCAATCAAAAGTTTTTCTGTTCTTTGCTTTATGTCATTAACATATTCATCATCATTTATGGAATTTACATTTATCACTACATTTAAATATGCACTGTTTAAGGCTGCTTTTAACAGCTGAACCCCGACGCCTATATCGCTTATAATCGTTACAGATGCTATATCCGACAATTCTTCATGCAGATTAATTCCTTCAAAGGTTAGCTCCATTGTTTCAATCGGAGCACTGCATGCAATTTTAAGACATTTCTGCATTTCCTTTTCTTTTCTGATTTTTTCATCTTCCGTTGCGGAAGGCATAATATAAGCCCTTGACAAAGGTTCA
>ENA-UOOK01006633-UOOK01006633.1-fermentation-metagenome-genome-assembly--contig:-NODE-6633-length-10948-cov-50.579455_pt1 | contig 10948 bp, 11 predicted proteins | sample MGYA00245777_ERZ724023 | MGnify/ENA primary metagenome ERZ724023 (study PRJEB28704, sample SAMN03018312) | fermentation metagenome | biome: anthropogenic terrestrial biome; feature: soil... | reverse complement strand
AGTGTGCCGGCAAAGTAACAGCTGAAATGGCTGAATTTACAGGACTTAAAGAGGGTACTCCCGTTGCAACAGCCGCAATTGATGCACATGCATCACTGCCTGCGTGCGGTATATCCGAGCCCGGTCAGCTGCTTATGATTATTGGCACTTCGACTTGCCATATCCTTTTGGGTAAAGACGAAAAAGAAATTCCCGGCATATGCGGAGTTGTTAAAGACGGAATTCTCCCGGGATACTTTGCCTATGAGGCAGGACAGAACTGCGTTGGCGACAGCTTTGCATGGTTTATAAAAAACTGTTTACCTGATTCTTATACCCAAGATGCAAAATCAAAAAATCAAAATATATATAAATATTTACAGGAAAAAGCTGAAAAACTCCACCCAGGTGAAAGCGGACTTGTTGCTTTGGACTGGTTCAACGGCGTCCGTTCTACTTTGATGAACTACAATTTAAGCGGACTTATGCTCGGAATGACTTTGCAGACAAAACCCGAAGAAATTTACCGCGCATTAATTGAAGCAACCGCTTTCGGAGCAAGAAAAATTATGGAAACTTACGAAAACGGAGGAGTTCCGATTAAAGAAATTTTTGCCGCAGGCGGAATTGCTTCTAAGGACTCCATGACAATGCAAATTTACGCTGACATCTGCAACAGGGACATTTATGTAACACAAAGCTCCCAGTCGAGCGCATTCGGAAGTGCAATGTATGGTATTTATGCGGCGGGAAGCGAAAAAACAGGCTACAACAGCATGGAAGAAATCGTTCAGTTGGGCAAAACCAAAAAGACATGTTATCACCCAATTCCCGAAAATGTTAAAATTTACAATGTACTTTACAATGAATATAAAAAGCTGTATGAGAATTTCGGTATAAAATCAAGCGATACAATGGCTGCCTTAAAGGCATTAAAAGAAAGCTGGCAAGTATAAGCAATATACATCTCATAAAATAGCTAAAGCCGCATGGTTAAAATAAGCCATGCGGCTTTAGTGTTTTAAATTCCGTTAAATACCCGACATGTTTGTTTCATTTTCATACAAAACATACATCCAATTGGAATCAAATTTTTTAGTTATGTCGTAACAGCACCCAAATATCTCATTTGTTCTGCTGCTTAAAAAGCAGTCCATTATAATAGATTATTTTACAATTCAATAAACAAAAGTTAAATAAATCCAATTTAGTATTGACTTATTTATATTATGCGCTATAATAACGATAACGATTACTATTATTATATTTATATGAGGAGTGATATCTATGATGTGGAAAGACAAATATAAAATTGGAATTCCGCTCGTTGATAAACAGCATAAAGAACTGTTTGACAGAGTTGAAAAATTTGTTGAAGCACTAAGAAAAGATGAAGAATGGGATGCAAAGCTCCCTGAAATAAAGAAAACTTTAGCATTTATGAAAAACTACGTAGTCGAACATTTTGACGATGAAGAGGTCTACCAAAGGAAAATAGGCTATCCTTTACAAAAGGAACATCACCTTATACATAAAGATTTTACCGAATACGTTATGCAGTGTGCAGCAAGTTTTGAAAAAGAAGGCTACCCCGAAAAAGGCGTCCAGCAGTTTGCGGGGAAACTTTTAGCATGGCTTATAAACCATGTTGTTGCGACAGACTTAAAAATGAGTGAATTTGTTAAAAAGGACGGTGATTTGTAATGATTAAAGATAAGCTTAAATTAACCCCGTTTTATGATGCGACTAAAGATGTATTTAAAAGTATGCTTGACCTTGATATCTCCAAACTGGAGAACAACGAAAAACTAAATTCCGAAGAAAACGTAAAGGTTGAAATTGCTTTAATAGGCGACCTTTCGGGTACAGTCATTTATAATTTTCCTAAGTCCACAACTTTAAATATTGTAAAAACTCTTTCCGGTATGGAATTTAATGATTTAGATGATTTTTCATCTTCTATGCTCGGTGAAATGGCAAATATAATAAGTGGAAATGCCGTTACTTCTCTTTCTGAAATGAACTATAAATGCGATATAAAGCCGCCGAAAATTACAATAGGCAATTCTAACGCAGATAAAGACGGAAGTTCTGTTGACATGTTCTTACATTCCAACGTTGGTGAAATGTGCGAGCATATATGCTTATCCCAAAACATATAAATTACTTCCCCTTACTATATAATAAAACAAGCGCTCCCCTTTTTTGGGGAGCGCTTGTTTTATAAAATTTAAGACCTATTCAGTTTAAGTTCTCTAATAAGTACAGCTTCATCAAAAATGAAGTCAAATTCGACGACAATATAAGTTGATTTCTTCTTGCCATTTTGATACTTTTCTCGTATCCAAGGTGTCATCAGCTTAAAATTTTTATAATACAAAGCTTTGATTTCATTAGGTTCTATAATTATCATAATCATCGCATCCCTTAAGCCATTTTTCGGTTAAAGGGTAACATCGATTCTCCAATAAATTTATTACTCCGGAGATATCTTGATTTTGTATAAGGAAATACAGTTTTCTCATAATTGCCAACAGTTGACTTCCATTGATTTTATATAATTTCATATTTCTGTCGATTTTCACTGCGCTTTCAAGATCATTTAATCCTTTTAAAAGATTTTCAAAACCATCTTGGTCCTCTCCATTTCTAAATTGTTCAATTGATGTACGTAAAAAACTTTGAAAACGCTTAATGTGCAATTGCGTCTGGATTAACTCAGTTTTCACATTCATTCCATCCATCTATTAGTTCCCTCCATCCACGAATTTGGTAAACCGTCAGATTGTTAAGTGTACCCAAAGCTTGAAATTCTATTTCTTAATCAAAATTCATCAATATTTTGTTTTCTTATTTTTATATATCTTCCGATAAAATTATATTTTTTTAAGCTTCGGTTTGTAATTTGATTTCGGTTAGCAAGCTGTACAATTCCGATGTTTCACTTCTTCCCCACTGCTTCATCGCATGAGGCAGCCCCTCCTAAAAATCTCTAACAATATCAAGCACAAAATTAGAATCACTTATGGGAATTGAAGCAGCAAGTTTTATAAAGTTCTTTTACTTTCCAATTTGAGTAATTGCTGTCAGAATTACTGCGCGGTTAGGTATGAATCAATAAATTCATCTGCACCGATAACTAAAAACTTTTTTCGAAAGAATACATCTCATACCTGCGCTAATTGATTTCTTGACTTTTCATATATATATTGCTTTTAAGTCTAAATAGAACTATTGTGATTTCGCAGAGCTTTTCCAAATTAAACTTATGTCTGAATGCTGCCGTTAGGTTAACTGCCAACTTACTGACCGGTTAGGAAATTTAATAAACCACTACACTTCGGATTTTATTGTATGTACCGAACCTATTAAGTATTACGATAATTATTGCTCTGTTTCAGACGAAGAAAATTATATTTTAAAAAAGGCAAGCTTAAATTAACAAAAAATGCTCCATCAGATGGAGCATTTTTAATTTTAGAATATAAATCAATAAAGGATGGAAGATAAGCCCGCATCAAATTTACGAGGACTGCTCCGAAGTTCTGCATATTTTTAAAAAGTGCTGCATGGGTGCAGTCAAAAACTTATCCGTGCGGTATATTACTGAAAGCGCCCAGGGGAATTCAGGGTTTTTCAGGTGAAGCTGACACACACGGCCGGCATACAGCTTGTCGACCAGGGGCTTGGGCAAAATACTGATACCCTGATTGTTTGCAATCATCTCCAGCAGCAAATCCCATTGAGAGCTTTCAAAAGCGATGTTCGGTTTAAAGCCCGCAGCTTTGCAGCGTTCCATCATTACATCGTAATACATGTAATCCGGAGAAACCATTAACAAACGCTCCGTTTTCAGCGCTCCGAAGTCCACGCTGCTCTCGGAGGCAAGCGGATGTTGTTTGGGGACAATCAGCACAGCCTCCGAGTGAAAAACGGTTTGGCTGTAAAACTTACTGTCCGAAAACGGTTCGATTACCACTCCCAAGTCGAGCGTTCCGTCTTCCACCAAATCTCTGATTGATTTGGAAGTAATCTCCGTAATCTGCAAATCGGTTTCCGGATAAGCACTTCGGAATTTATAAATCAGTGAGGAAAAGTAGATTGTTCCGGCGGTAGGAGGAAGACCGAGCGTCAGGGTACCGACCGCGCAGCGCAGCTTCTGTTCCAGTTCCTGTGTCTGAGTGTGATAGTAGTCCAGCATCTTTGTTGCGTATTCATAAAATACCAAACCGTCCTGCGTAATTAGAAGATCTTTCGCCCGCCGCCCGATAAATTCTGCATGGAATTCATTCTCCAGTGCACGAATGGCCTTGCTCAATGTTGATTGGCTGACAAAAAGCTTCTCAGCCGCTCTTGTAAAATTGCGCTGTTTTACTACTTCAATATAATAAGTCAGCCAAGTCATTGTCATTGGGAATTTCCTCCTTAATTTTTTTATCCTAATTCTTTTTATCCTACTTCAATTATACCTGAAAATCTTTTGATTGCAATCTTATTATCGCAAATTAGAGTAATTCTGCATGAACTTTATTCATGCCTGTATGAATTTTTTGTATTTTTCATACAAAAAATATCGTGCTATGATAATAGCAGGGAAATGCTTTGGCCAAAGCAGACTAAATTGAATGAACTGCTTGTATGCGGCTGTATGCAAGCGAGAGGAGAGATATTTGTGCAAGAGCAAGAGAAAAAAGTATCTTCCGCCAGAGCCATATTGATTGAAATAGTGATGTTCTTTACATACGCATTTTTCGCAGTGAACTGGATTGCCGGCAGTACGCTGACGCCGCAGATTATGAAATCTTTCAACCTAACGTCGTTTGCATCGGCAACCTTTATTTCCAACGCTATCACCATCGCAAAAATTATCGGTAATTTCGCCGCCGCCGAAATTCTTATCAAGCTGCTGCCCAAAAAGGCGATTGGCCTGGGTTCCGGACTGATTGTAGCGGGCAGCGTGCTGGCTGTGCTGGCACCCCAGTATTGGATTTTTATTTTAGGCCGCTTTATTATGGGGTTCGGCGGTGCGCTGTATGTGGTTTATTTCAGTCCCGTTGTCATCCACTTTTTTGCTCCTGAAAAGCGCCCGACGGTCAACGCAATTAATAACGTTGCCTATAATGTCGGAGGAATAATTGCAATGCTGATTGTCGGTCCGGTCATCCAGTGGATGCAGACCTGGCAGTACAGCATGGCGTTTTTCGCAGCAATCAGTGCCGTATTGTTTATCGCATGGCCGGCTTTGGGACAAGACTTTGAGCTGACTCGTTCATCCGGTGAGAATGCGGAGAAATATACAATAGCGGATGCGCTTAAGGAAAAGAATAACTGGTTTCTGCCGCTTACTTATTCGGGATTACTTACCTTTTACATTGTACTGCTCAATATTTTCCCGATTTCCGGCATTACCGTAATAAACTCCAAAACACTCAGCACCCTGGTGGCGGTCGGCGGCGTTGTCGGTTCTATACTGGCAATCATGCTGTCCAAGGTATATTTCAAGCGCCTGCCCGTAATCCGTTGGAGCGGTCTTGCCATGATTTTGTTCGGTGCGCTGATGTTTAACACGAAAAGCGGCACACTTTCGATGATTGCCGCCTTTGCAATCGGTGTGCTGATGTTCCTGCCGATTACCTCCCTCGTAATGATTCCACAGGAAATGCCGAATATGTCCCCTGCTAAGCTTACAACCATTATGGGTCTGTTCTGGGCGCTGTCCTATGTAATTGAGTCAATTGTGTTCTATCTGATTGGCATTGTGATTGATAAATCCGGGTATTCAGCCGGACTGACCATAGCGTTAGTGATGAGCTCAACCTTCTTCCTTGGGTCGTTTATCCTTCCGGAAACAGGACGCTCAGCAAAGGAAAAGAAGCAGTAAGTATGGAAAGGGAGTTTTTTGAATGAAATCGTTCGAAGAAATGTACAGTGAGAAAAAAATGACCGCCGAACAGGCACTGGAATTAATTCAGGATAATGATTATATGTTTTCCGCCCAAGCTGCCGGGGAACCGGAAGCGATTCTTGAGAAATTGCAGCACCTCAAAAAAACCGGCGTAAAAAATACAGTTTTGAACACCTGCCTGCCTCTGAAGTATTACGAGGCGTTCAAGGATCCCGAAATGAAAGGAATAATGGCGCATAACGGCTGGTTTTTCAATGCCGGTCTGCGCGACGCACAGACTAAAAAGCTGGTGAGCGACGTGCCCCAAAGCTCTACCTCGATTTTACGCAAAACTCTTGACCGCTGTGTTTATGAAAATCGCCGCCCCGTGGTGCTTGCCACAGTGTCCCCAATGGACAAGCACGGCTATATGTCCCTGTCCGTCAGTGCAATTTATGAGCGTGACCTAATCAACAAGGGGGCGCTTGCAATCGTGGAAGTAAACCCCAATTTTCCTTATACTTTCGGTGACACACAGGTTCATATTTCCGAGGTTGCGGCAGTTGTGGAATCCAACCGCCCTATCTTCAAAAGCAAACTTGCACCTTACACCGAAACGGATGCGGCAATCGGAAGATATGTTGCCTCACTGATTGAGGACGGCTCCACAATTCAGCTGGGAATCGGCAATATTCCGAATGCGGTGGCGACGGAGCTTAAGAGCAAGCGCCATTTGGGAATACACACGGAAATGTTTACGGAAACCATGGTGGATTTGATTGAATGCGGTGCAGTGGACAATTCCCAAAAAGGTCTGCTCAACGGCTATTCGGTCTGCTCTTTCACAATGGGCAGCCAAAGGCTGTACGACTACATCAACCACAATCCCTCTGTTTTGTTTAAATCCTGCACTTTTACCAATGACCCGTACACCATTGGTAAAAACAACAAATTTGTTTCGGTTAACGCCACACTGGAAATTGACCTTACGGGCCAATGCGCTTCGGAAACAGTCGGCCACACCCAGTGGTCCGGAACGGGCGGACAGTCGGAAACCGTACAGGGCGCACAGATGTCCCCCGGCGGCAAGTCTATTATAGCCATGCACTCCACCTACACAACCAAGGACGAAAACGGCAAAGATGTTCTTCATTCAAAGATTGTGCCGTTTTTGCAGGAAGGCTCGGTCGTCACAACATCCCGCAACGATACGGATTATGTGGTGACGGAATACGGAATTGCCTGGCTGCGCGGGTTAAATGTGAGCCGCCGCGTCGAAGCACTTATCAATATTGCACATCCGTCCTTCCGTGATGAGCTGCGCCGTCAAGCCGAAATAAACCGGATTTGGTAAATAACTGTTTCTCCTCGCATAGCATTACACCCCATTGCAGTTATGAACTGAACCGGTAAAAATGTTCATTGCAAAAGAGCCCCCAACCGCAGTTTTGTTATACTGCGGTTGGGGGCAACTTTTTATGCGGGTGACAGGACTTAAAGGTGTTGTCACACCGGTCACTGTCACTCGGCTATTTGATTTCGAACTGCCGGCTGCAAATCAGCACTCGGCTTTAAACTCACGAATTTTTTCCATCAATGCCGGCTTATTGTCGTGCAATTTAAGGATGGTGCTGCCTACAAACGCACCGTCGCCGCCCGCCGCCTTTACCATTGCCGCATCCTTCGGATTATGTACTCCGACGCCGCAGTAAATCGGATTTTTCAAACCGCGTTCACGCAGATACTGTATGCAAGATTCCAAGGTCGGGTGTTCTTTGGTTGCCTGCCCCGGAGCCGCTACTGCCTGCATATAGGTGAAGCCGTTGGACTTCAGCGCATATTCCACTTCCTGTTCCGGCAAATGGAACTGTACATAACAGCTGACGCGAAGCCCCGCTTCAATAATCTTATTTTTAATCACTTCATCCTTAAGACCGACAAGGATAATATCACGGTAATCATTATCAAGGCAAAACGTAATAAATTTCTCCACGCCGATTTCTTCGACTGTGTTTTCATACACCATGAGGATAAAGCTTGTGTTGGGGAGCAGTTTTTTAACCTTAATCATGCCCTCCATGTATTTATTAAAATCGCCGCAGTTTTTTAGTGCTTCTGCCATACGATTGGAAATATACTCGCTCTCCAAAAAAGGGTTATGTGACGGAAAATCAATTTCAATCATATCACAGCCAGCCTCCACATAGGACTTGGCCATTTCGATGCTGTCCTCAATGGTTGGATAGCCATTTGACAGATAGCAGATTAAATTCATAACATTTTCATTCCTTCTGTATAATTTGTTTTTATCCCTGATATACTTTTTTGAACAGCTCCACAAACTGTGGGATAGTCGGGATGATTGGGTTGGTTTTGGTACAGCCGTCCGCTTTGGCGGATGCCGCCATTTCCTCGATTTTAGATGCATAGGCTGCTTCGTCTTTTATAGCCTCTTTCACGCAGGAAGGAATGCCGATTTTTTTATTCAGATTACGGACGATTTCCGCGAGATTCGTGCCGCCTAAATCCGCAGCCAGACGGTCATAGACTGCTTTTGCCTGCGGATTTCCGCTGTTAAAATCAATGATATAAGGCAGAATAATCGCATCGCCAAGGCCATGGGAAACATGGAAGAAGCCGCCGAGAGTATGTGCCATGGAGTGAACGATGCCAAGTGATACATTGGTAAACGAGAGCCCCGCCGTCATGGATGCATTCAGCATGATTTCGCGCGCCGCAATATCCTTACCGTTTTCATATGCTTTGGGAAGGGTGTTGACAATATCGATTGCCGCCGCACGCGCAAGGATATCAGACAGGTAATTGGCGCGGTTGGAAGCCAAAGCTTCAATTGCATGAGTTAACGCATCCATGCCGGTTTCCGCAGTAATATGCGGGGGCATTGTAGCGGTAACTTCCGGGTCGCAGATTGCAATATCAGGCATCATTTCCATATTGCCCAAACCGTGCTTCATACCCGTTGCATCGTCGGAAATAACAACTGAGCGGGAAACCTCGCTCGCTGTACCGCTGGTGGACGGAATACACATAAAACGGGCTTTTTCGTGAAGCTTCGGAAATGGTTTCGCTGTTAAAACTTCTTCTAAAGTCGTCAGCTCCGGATGTTCATAATAAACCCACATGGTTTTTGCGGCGTCCATTGCAGAGCCGCCGCCCAAAGCAACAATCATATCCGGCTGGAATTCTTTCATTTTATCCGCACCTTTTTTCACAGTGGAAAAGCATGGGTCCGGCTCTACTCCCTTAAATACGGTCGTCTGCGCGCCAATTTCATGGAAATATTCTTCTACCTTTGCGAGAATTCCGCTGCGTTCCATGCTCTTGCCGCCGATAACGATAAATGCTTTCTTGCAGGAAACTGATTTTATATATTCCAGACAGCCTTCGCCGAACATCAACTCACTGCCCGCTAATTTCATTGGTCTCATCATAACTACAATTTACTCCTTATTATTTGTTTAGTCCGTCAAGTACTTCGCGCACCAGGTCGTAAGAAATCGGATTGGTCAGCACTCCGTCTTTTTTAAGGCTGCTGCCGATAATTGCTCCGTCCGCGATATTCAGCTGTTCATCAATATTGTTTGCATTAACGCCGCTGCCCGCAATAATGGGAAGCTTAACAACTTTTTTTACGCGCTGAATCATTTCAATCGGAGTTTCCACGCCGATTGCCGAACCGGTGACAATAATGGCGTCTGCACCGCATCCCGCAGCCGCTTTTGCGGAAGCCTCAATTGTTACCTGCGGAAGTACCATATTTGTGTGCTTTACCTGAACATCGGCAAGAACCATAATATTTTCGGCATTAAGATTCTTTCTTGTCTGCATACAGAGCCTTGCACAGGGCTTTATAATTCCGTCGTAAAATTCAACGGTATCCACAAATACCGGGATACGCACGAAGATGCGGCATTTAATCACAGCCGTTTATTTTCGCAATGGAAAGAGATGCAACGCAGTCGTTAAATGCCGCATCTACGCCAACGGGAATCTTCACCGCTTTTTTTACCAAAGCGGTCGCGGCAGAAAGCGCGGCAAGCTGTGGGGTATCAAGCAGAGCGGCAAACGGGTCGTCACCCATATTTTCAACAATAATTGCATCGGCGCCTGCTTTTTCAAGCGTGACCGCATCTTGAACAGCCTGGTTCAAAATTTTATCGCAGTCACCTGCAAATCCGGCGGTTCCCGGCAACGCAAGGCAATGCACCATGCCGATAACAAATTTTTTCTTACATGCGATAATTTCTCTGATGTCCATAATATATTCTTCCTTTCTTAATAAAACGAAGCTCTCAGATATTCATTACGCTTTTTGCGTGTGATAACGATACAATCCCTCAAGAACAACGCGACACAGCAAATCTTCCGCATCAACGCGGTCTTGACCCGCCAGCGCCTCTTTCAAATTCTCAAGTACGGTAGCCATAGTAACAATACAGGTTTTTACTCCCATCAGCCGCCCTAAAGTCAAAATACATGAAGATTCCATATCGATTCCGGTGACATGCAGTTTCTTTAATTCTGCAAAAGTTTCAGACATATCGATTTCGCATTCCTTCGAGAATTTGGAATCATGCATCTTGCTGTAAAAGCCGTCCATAGTGCAGTTGACGCCGTTTAGGTAACGCTTGCCAAAATCGGTTACCGTACGGTTCATGATATTTACCAGTTCAACGTCGGCAACCGCAGGATAGCTTTCTTCCACATAGGTTTTGCTGGTGCTCTCGCGGCGCATAGCGGCAATCGGAATAATAAAATGTCCAAGCATATCGTCCTGCAAAGCCATTACCGTACCCATACGTACAGCCACTTTCATACCGGCTTCATACATTTCCTCCATTGAAATCGCCGCGGAAGGCGCACCGATTCCAGTGGACGTTACCGTAATCGGCACCCCTTTGTACGAACCGGTATAAGTATTAAATTCCCGCTTAAAAGCGACATGCTTTGGATTGTCGAAATATTTTTGCAGAACTTCCACGCGAAACGGGTCGCCGGAAAAAATGACATAGAAAAAGACTACTTGCATATAATACTGCAAAAAGCGGCATATTGCAAGCCAAA
>ENA-UOOK01006632-UOOK01006632.1-fermentation-metagenome-genome-assembly--contig:-NODE-6632-length-10951-cov-7.933278_pt1 | contig 10951 bp, 9 predicted proteins | sample MGYA00245777_ERZ724023 | MGnify/ENA primary metagenome ERZ724023 (study PRJEB28704, sample SAMN03018312) | fermentation metagenome | biome: anthropogenic terrestrial biome; feature: soil; material... | reverse complement strand
TTTAAAATATGGATGATATCTATATATTTTTTCCCTACAGTAACTTGACTCTATCGGCTGTAAATCTATAAATTGACAAGATAACAAATTATGATAGAATAAATATTGAATTAGTATATTAGAAGGGAAAGAAATTTTGATGGATATAGGTGTAATAGATAAAAGAGATTTAAGGCCTACAAGAGATATCGTATTCGATTTATTAAGAAAAGCAATTTTAAACGGAAAACTCATTTCAGGTGAAAGAATAATGGAAACATCAATAGCGCAAGAGCTTAATATCAGCAGAACTCCGGTAAGGGAGGCCTTCAGAAAGTTAGAGGCGGAAGGATTAATAGAATATTATCCCAAAAAAGGCTCAATCGTAAAAGGAATAACAAAAGATGATATAATAGAAATTTATGAAATGAGAGAAGTTTTAGAAGGCTTAGCAACTCGGCTTGCATGTAAATACATCAAAGATGATGAAATCAGAGATCTAAAAGACACTTTGAAACAAATGGAGATAGCAGATAAAAATAAGGAATATGACTTATTTTTTTCTATTCATGATAAATATAATACTATAATTATTGATGCTGCCGGTAATAAAAGATTAAAAAACAGTTTACTGCCTTTGTATGACTATATCGCCAGTTTCAGAAGAATAACATTGTTACAAGATGAAAGAAGAAGCACTTCTTTATTGGATCATAAAAAAATAGTTGAATTAATAGAACTACGGGATGAAAACAAAGCAGAAGAATACTGTAGAAATCATATAAGAAAAGCTAAAGAAACATTATTAAATCTGCAAGTACCTGTAAAATAAAATAGTTATAGACTTTATCTGTTAATATTTCTAAAATTAATAATTCTTGTGTATTCGTCCCTTGAAATACCGTACATCAACTATCTGATTAAGCCGCAGTTCCCAAAAAGTTGCCTGTACATATTTCCCATGACTTTCCCATTCGCTCTCCCGAGGTGGGAAAACATCAAATATATTCTCCCAAGATTTTCGCTTTATATGAAACTGCTTGTCGGATGGCAGATGCTCAAACCATGTGTATTCAGCATCATATTCCTTTTCATTTGAACAGTCTATATAATATCCTTCATTCAAAACAATGTACCACATGTCTTCATTGCTGAGCAGCACATCTTTGTCAGGAATCTCCAGTTCTATACAAACTCGATTGCCACTGTAATTTCGAAATTCCATGCGGCGCAAGTCTGGTTTCTGATGTTTCCATTCCACAGTATGCCATGCCCAAAACGGATATTTTACTCCTGTAGGCGGCGGACCGATACGCAATGTCATTTGCTCAGCAAGCCAATCGTAGGCCGGGCCAAAACCCCATTCGGTAATAAATTGGGATTGTAATGGATCACATGATATGATCTTTTCAATTTCTAATTTTTTATATAGTTCTTCCGGCTGTATTGACCACAAACGCATGAACCCACCTCCGATATTTCATCAATTTTGTTTCAACTTTTTTATATTCAGCACTTTATAGGAACAAACACGGCCTTTCGTTATTTATCTCTCAGTTTTTCAAACCATCGGAAATAAAATCAAGCAGTATCTTTAACCGTCTCCATCCGATTCTCTTTGCTCACACATATTATAATCCGTTAATCGGGAAATCCAATTCATCCTCTGGTAATCCAAGGGAGCGCCCATATTCTAAAACCTTATTCCAAGTATTTTTATTTTCATAATTAAATTCAAATACCTTATTTTTAAGAATGGCAATAACATCTGTTTCTTTCCAAAAATGCATATACCAATCCCCAATAATATGCTTAGACAACTCCTGTATTTCTTCCTTTGTTACATCGACCTCATACATATGCCACCTATCAGCAGGATTGGTATGTCCTGTTATCCGTATTTTTCTTACGTTCAGTTCATTAAGTAATCTGTTGTCGTCAAGACTCTCCTCTACAATAATTCCGGTATAATCCTTTGCCATTATCTTCACTCCTTATAATTTATTCACACTTATTAATCAAGTAAAATTTTATAAAAATTTACAACTTCCAATTTTTATGTTCATTTTCATTTCGTTACAGACATATTAACATAAACTTATTACAAAACTATATATTTTATAAATATATATAGATAAGTTCTCGTCCATATTTTCCTCTTCATTTAATATTGCAAACAACTACTTGATTTTTAAACTTATCCGTCTTTAAACACCAATGTCCAATAAACTTTATGTCCTTTCTTTTTAGCTTCGCATTTTGAATCATTTGGAAATAATCTTCCCCTTCCGTCTCAATTATTTCACTTTCCAGAAATCCTATAGCCTCAAGGGAAGTAGATGTTTTCCCGCAAAGATGGACAACGGATTTTCCCAACCCGTTCTCTATTCTTTTTAATATGTTATATGTAGCCTTTCCCGATAATTCCTTATAAATTTTAGGCCCAACTATGTCTATGGTTCCCGCCGGATCGGCAAAAGAAATAATATCCGCGCTTCGTTTTATCCCTTCCGATATGTATTCAACCGCACTATTTTCAATCAGTTTTAACAATGAATCTATTTTATGTCTATCTTTTCGGAGAATTTTATAAAACAATTGACTGTCCATAACAGATGTAGCTATACTTATGGGACCGCCGATATTAAGCACTACATTCTCTCCATTCTTTTTTAGAATACTTACCGCTTTTAAAACCTCAGATATCCTCCCCTTATTTAAATCAATTTGCTGTATGCTGCCAATTGAATCCATATCTTCAATTCTATATTTTCCGATTCTGTTTCCTACCCTTTGATTAAATATAACTTCAGAACCAAAGGCCTCTGCTTCTACAGTATGGCAAAAAGGCAATCTGCAATATTCTTTTTTATTTTCTTCTTTAATCAATTCTGATAGCATCGCCATTTCGGAAGCCCTGTTATTTGCGGTTTCATATGATATCTTTAACTTTTCCAATAATTTATCCGGTATTATATCTATTTCATTTCCGATACATTTAAAAATATTTATAGTTTCCATATTATCACCTTCTAAAAATTTAATTGGGATACGAAAACATCCTGGAAATTTTCTTTAAGGGACAATTCCAACGTCTTTACATTTTTGCTTATGTAATATGCCTTTTTAAGGCATTGTTTATTTATCAAAACAAGTCTTGCGCCTTCTAAGGAAGTGTTCCCCAAAAATCTTATTTCTCCCCTAAATCCCTTAGGAATAAGCCCTATTGTTTTTATATTATCGGGATTAATATGATATCCGAAAGCCCCTGCAATATATATGTTCGGTATTTTTTGTATGTCTAATCCTATTTCATCCAAGAGTAAAATCATACCTGAAGCTATGGCTCCCTTTGCCAATTGAATTTGTCTTATATCTTTTTGAGAAATATATACATCGTCTGTTATATAAAATTTCTTATCTGCTAATCTCCAGGCTATCTTAGAATCTAAATTTTTACTCCATCTTCCGGATTTCTGAAGTATATTTCTTTTAACTAATGCTCCTACTATATCTATAAGTCCGCTCCCACAAATCCCTATGGGTTTTTCGTTCCCTATTACGGTATAATTAACATTAAATTCTTCATCTATATCAAAGGTTTCTATAGCACCTTCCTTTGCACGGCATCCGCATTCTATATTCATTCCTTCTAAGGCAGGCCCCGCTGCAGTAGAGGTAGATATTATATCCCCGTTTTTTAAAACCGCAATCTCTCCGTTTGTTCCTATATCTATAAAAACAGCTTCTTTATTATTTTGAAAGTCCGATGCCATGATGCCTGATACTATATCCCCTCCTACATATGAAGAAATAGATGGAATTACCGTAAGCACAGCTTCATCATTGGCTTCAATGGATATATCCTTTGCTTTGATGTCATCTGTTCTTAGAAATACAGCCCTATAGGGAAATTTAGCTAATGACTCTGGATTAATCCCAAGTAAAAGATGATTCATAGTAGTATTGGCAGAAACAGTAATATAATAAATATCATCTATATTATAAATATTTCCTGTTAAGCTTTTTATTGAATTATTTATTTCGTTAACTATAAGTTCATGGAGTTTATCTGTTCCTGATTTATTTTCCATACAGTATGTAATCCTTGTAAGCACGTCCCCGCCGTATTGAATCTGAGGATTTAAAAAGGATAATTTTTTTATTATTTCTCCATTTGACAAATCTATTAGATAGCAGGAAACACCTGTTGTTCCAACATCTATAGCCACCCCCAATATGTTCTTTTTATATGTTGTAATATCTAATAATTTGTTGTCATACACTATTCCCCATATTTCTTCTGGATTATTTTCTTCTATGAGGCTTATTTTTTTATATAACTCCGGGGAATTAAAATGATATCCGAGATAATCGGCATACGGTAAAGGATTGTCTTTACAAATACCAGGAAGTTTTATATTTTTAACAGGGCTGTCTACAGGAACATCAATACTAAAACCTTTATTTACTGTTTTTAATCTTTCTTCATTTTTTAAAATCCCTACTTCCGTATCTCCAAATACTAATGCCATACAGGACAGTCTTTCAGATTTATTTTCATCTATAATTTTTTTCTCCATTTCGCTAGGATCGGATAGCTTTCCTTTTGCAACTACCTTACATTTACCGCAAATTCCCATACCATTACATGGAGCCTCAATGCTTAATCCAGCCTTTCTGATGGCATCCAATAAAACAGTGCCTTTTTTTACTTCAATACTTATATTCTCATTAATGAATTTAACTATGGGCATTATATACTTCCTTTCACACATTCCGTCATTGCCTTAAGGTTTTCAACAGGAGTTGACATGTCCAGTCCACACGCAGGGGACACAATATCCACTCCGGAATCTATGGCATTTTTGGTAAATGATATAATTTTTTCCAGAGGTCCGTTCTGTAACAGAAGTGTACTTATGTTTCCCATTAATCTTGTATTAATTTTAGATTTTACAAATCTCATATTTACCATAGAATCAAAACTAAGGGCGTTTGCTTCCAGCAAATTCAAACTATAGATTATATTTTTTGTATCACCGCATATATGAATTATTACGGGAGTATCAATATCTTTCATGACTTTTAAAAACTTAGTATACATAGGCATTGCAAATTTATCAAAATTTCTCTTTCCCAATATTTCTCCCGTTGCCGTAGGATCCGACACGGTAATGACATCAGCTCCTGCTTTTACCATCTTTTTAGCATATTCTATGAGATAATCATTTATATATTCAATAAATTTATATGCTCTCTCCGGTTGTTTTTTTAACATTCTGAATAACTTAAGGGGATCCACAACAGATGTGGCTGTGCTTATGGGACCCGTAATATTCCCTATAACAGGCACTTTATCGTTTTTTAACCTTCCGATAGCTTCGATTACAGTTTGGACTCTTAAATTTACCGATGATTCCGAGTCGAAAGATTCCATTATATCTTCTACGTCTGATTGATTATACTCCACTATCTTCGGCTCATTTTCTTTGTCTCCTTCGCTGATAATTACACCGAATGGTTCTGATTCACATGTCATACAAAAGGGAACACCGTAATTTTCAAACCCTACAATTTCATGAACCTTAATTGCAGCAGATACCATAGCATCCAAATCTGTATTATGATTAGCTTTTATCCCTTCTAAAATAGCCGTAACCGCGGCATTCATCATACCTCCGGGGCATATAACCGGGGGCCTGTCCACTTTTTCACCTCTTAAAATTTTTAATAATCTTTCCTTTTGAGTCATATTTTTCATTCCTTAATCTCCATTAAATAACAGTTCTTCTTTGATAGGGTAACTTCCATATATCCTTGTTCCATCAATTAATGCTTCGATATTTTCCATTGGAGTATACATAGGTATCTCACATCCTGATGCAAGAATATACCCTTTTTTGCTGTTATAAGCTTTTCTGATACATTCTTTTACCGATTTCAGTACATCTTCCTTGGTGCCCCTCTGTATTACGTCAACAGGAGGAACATTACCCAATATTGTAACTCTGTCACCCATTATTTTTTTGGCCTCTTCAAGATCTTCCGCATTATCTATGCTAAAACTTGAAACTCCCGTGTCCATAACCGATTCCCAAATATCTTTGCTTTTACCGCAAATATGTATTCCCATACTGTGTCCTGTTAATGACTTCATTTTATCTACATTCTTTTTAATATACGGAGCAGAAAAATTTTTAAATTGTTTGGCACTTATTAAGCTCGTGGATGAAATAGGTTCCGATATTCCTACCCCTACACCTATATCTACAGCCTTTTCTATAAATCGATTGTTAGATTCCGTTATTATTTCAAGCAATGTATGAATCTTATCAGGATATTTCAACATCCACTTCAATAAATTTTCAGTACCCACCACCGACGCAGCAGTAGTAAACGGCCCCGGCATAGACAATCCAACATCCACCTCATGACCAATTTCCTTAATTACAATTCTTACTGCTTTAAATACCAGCGGAAGTCTGCCGTCTTTTTCGGGGTTGCAAGGTTTCAAATTTTCTATTTCATCAATATTTTTTACAACGGGAGTATCTAAAAATGAAATATTGTTTTCCGGGTAGCAAATCTTTGAACCCATTGCTTCGGCAATTCCCCTTAAAGTAGTAGTAATACTTACTGCATCTTGTCTTAATATTTTAAATGACTCTATTACGGCTTCTGCCATTCCTTCCGCCGAATGATAATAGTCTTTTAAAGTCATCCCTATGAGTGGAACCATGATAACCCCCATGTCCGGGACACACGGAATCCGATCTGTTTCAAGTCCTTGTGCAAAAGCCGACATTCTCTCTTTTGGTGTCATTTGATCATCTTTCAATTTTAGTCCCCCAATCTAATTATTTGCTGCTATAACCTTCATTTTTTTTACTGCGGAATTAGCATCAACGGCATAAGCATCTGCCCCTATTTCGTCGGCAAACTTTTGAGAAATGGGTCCTCCTCCAACCATTACTTTATATTTGTCCCTTATGTTCTTTTTCTTTAACATATCTATTACGGTCTTCATTCCCATCATAGTAGTTGTCATCAAAGTAGACATGCAAATAAAATCCGCCTTTGTCTCTTCCGCCGCAGCTATAAATCTTTCAAGGGGTACATCTCTGCCTAAATCATGTACTTCAATTCCTGCCGATTCGGTCATTATTTTGACTAAATTTTTCCCGATGTCATGAGTATCTCCTTCCACAACTCCTATAACTGCTTTAATAGGATTATCTGTAATCTCGGTTTTTATATGAGGTCTTAAAATATCCAACCCTATATTCAAAGTATCAGAACAAGTAAGTACTTCAGGAAGAAAATATTCATGTTCTTCATAAAGTTGTCCGACTTTATTCATTCCTGATAATAAACCTCTTGTAATCGTTTTTTCTGCAGGAATTGAAAATGTCAAGGATTCTTTGCAGAGTTTTTCAACTAACTCATCTTCCATATCTACTACTGCTGTACTTATTTCTTCAAATAAATGTTCTTCATTCATTTAAAAATCCCCCTTGCTTTTATTTCTACCTATTATTATATATAAATAAAAATAATATTCTAATAGTTATAATTTATCAATGTTTTGTTTAGTATAGAGTAAAATTATACAATAAAAACAGCACAAAAGAACCGTCCCCTTGTGCGATATGCGCATCTTGGGACAATTTGTCTCGAAGTCATATAAACAAAATGCGCTTGCGGGGTATAATGCCACGCAAACGCATTTTGTTTACCTATATAATAACAATTTTCATATCTACTACCGGAACACCCCTGTCCAGGAACTAGGCTTTTTTTTAATCAAGCCATATCATCCCGGAGTACATCAATGATATTTTCTTTTCTGAGCTTGCTGACGGCATACATCATGGTGACAAAGATTACAAGAAGCACGCTAAACACGCTGATTCCGATACTGGCCCACGGCAACACAAAAATGATACCGTCCGCTCCGCCGATGAACATTCCTTTATAAATCAGCCAGGAGAAGATGATTGCCAATGGAAGTCCGACAAACAGCGCTCTTATGCCATAAAAGGCACATTCACAACGCATCATTCTATTGAAAGAGCGGTCGGACATACCCACGGACTTGAGCATGGCGAGCTCCCGTCGGCGCAGCCGGATGTTGGTGGAAATCGTGTTAAACACATTGGCAACCGCAATCAACGAAATCATGACGATAAACGTATAAGCGAACACGTTGGAAATGAAGATATAATTCCGGTTTTCATCCATCACCTCAGACGTATTCAACAGCATATACGCGGATGTAATCCCCGCACCCTGTATCATCGTTTTCATTTCAGCAACAGACTGTGACGGGTTCTCGGACTGAAAGGTCAAGCCTTTGACTCTGACATCTACAGAGGCATCAGGGGGGGCAATTTTCTCTTTCAGCGACCAAGGCGCCATCACCTGAAAAAAATATGTCCGCTGATCGGAGACTTCTGTCGTCGGAGGTGTGTCCGGACCCACGACTTCTACACAGGTAATGCTTGCGCTTTGTCCATAATCCTTATTCAGCTCCCCCCCATTTGTTTCGGGGATCAGGTCAGCCTCCACGGAAGAACTCTTGAACATATTACGAAACTCGTTGACTTCTTTTTTTCCCTTCTTCTCATTGCTGCCAGTCTGTATTTTGGCAACGGCAATCATTTTTGTGTTTTCCCCGGTATAGTCCTCTGCGGACAGACCCGCGCTCTTAATGAGGTTCAGATATGTGCTGTCATCAAGGAACTGGATCTCTATTGGCAGTTCTACCGTTTTGCCCGGCGAAGATCCCCCTGCGGATTCCCAGTAATCGTTTGAGAGTTCGTCTGCCTGAACAACGCAGGAATACTTCATAACATCCTGATAGGAGCTTCCGGTAACACCATCGGCGGTTTTCAGCTTGTTATAGAGTTGAATCATTTCGCCGTCGTCCATATCCTTCGTTCCGAAACCAATGTCATAAGTGGTAACTGACAATGCCTGTGCCATCGTCTGCTTCAAATCTGTTACAAAAGCACTGGTCGATATAAACAGCACGACGCTTAAAACAAGTGACAGTACAATGCTGCGGTAACGTTTTTTGTTCCTCTTGAAATTCTTCAGCGCAAGGGTTCCTTCCAGACCGCACATGCGCTGCACCAGTTTTGATGTTTTTACGGCTCCCGCTTCCACCTGCACTTCGTTCGTCTGGCGGATACACTCCATTACCGGCGTACTGGCAGCTTTCATGGCCGGGATATAGGCCGAAATCAAAATCGTGACCAGACTAACCGTCGCTGCGCCGACAATTGCGGGAACTGACACATGCAAAGTTAAGGGAACGCCGGAGTAGAGAATGCTCCCAAAGTTCTCTGATACAACGGAAATCACAAGCCGGATGCCGCCCAAGCCTGTGAGAATGCCGATTGGGATGCCGACTGCACCAATGCAAAGCCCTTCAAAAAGTACCGAATTCCGCAATTGCTTTGTCGTGGCCCCCACGGAGGCAAGAATCCCTATCTGCTGTGTACGCTCGTTCAATGAGATACTGAAGGAATTGTGGATCAAAAAAACCGAGCCAATCATGATAATGGCAATCACAATACCGCCCACTGAGTACAGAAGCGCATTAAAAATCTTATCGGATGAATCAAGGCCCATGAAGCGCAGCACATCATGATTCAAGATGTAAGCATGGCCGGCCGCCTCAGTGCTCACGTAGGAATGAACCTGGCGAGGATTCTTCAGAGTGATAAACAGGCTGAGATCGTCTGCCGTTTCTGAGGTATCCGATATTGTGATCAAGGTATATCCCGGCGCGGAGTCTTCCTCAAAAACGGGTGTCCCACAAATACCGACAACCGTATAAGTTTTCTCGCCGCGTGGTACAAGCGTTTCGGCCCCTGATGTGTACGGATCATTCTGACTGAGTTTCTTATTTCCATTCATGCGACTTCCCACAGACAAGGAAACCGTATCGCCCACCGTATAGGAAACACCGCCGTTTGTCGCAGTTTTTCCCGAGACAAGAATTTCCCCGCTGTTTTCAGGAAGTCTGCCCGAAAGTAAGGTCACGGGCAAGGCATCAAAGGTTTCCTTGCTGAATCCAGATATAAAGAGATACGGCTTATTAGGATTTTTTCCGCCGTCAAGTTTTGCATAGCCGATATTTTCAAATTTTACGGTGTTTGCAACTTTGTCGTTACTTGCCTGCTTCGCTACGAAGGAAGAATCAACATCCAGAAACGCAACGTGCCAATCGCCGTATTTTGCGGCTGCGCCCTTCGCCATATAGTCCAGCAAGGAAACACCAAAGGTAGCGACTGCCGTAATCATGGCGGCGGACAGAACAACTCCGATAATCGTTACAATCGTTCGTGTGCGGCTCTTTTTCATACTTTGCAGGGTGACCTTGTTAAAAATATTCATGATCTCACCTTCTCATCCCGCACTACCTTGCCGTCCGATATGCCGATAATGCGGCCCGATTCCCCCTCTTTCAGGTAGGCGACGATCGCGATCTCGCGGTCATAATCGATGTTGCAGAACCTCACCAGCATCTCATGGGTCATGTCTTTTATGGGGCTGAAGAAACGCTCTATCATTGTCTGGTCGGAAAGACCCTTGAAGAGGTCGAGGAGCATCGGCTCATCTTCCGGGCGAACAGGGCGAAGCAGCACCTCGGTGCCGTCTTTCAGGCCCCAGGGTGTCGTATAGCGCGTGGGATACGGTGTTATTACTAGATGCGAATGTGCTCCCGCCTGTACCGCGTTCCGGTCGAGGTAAATGCGGGCATCGAGTGCCAGTATTTTTTGATCGGAAATGACGATAGGGTCGACGTCGATGGAGGCGATCTCCGGGAAATCCACTATCAGGTTCGAAAAATTTATCATGATCAACTCAAGCTGCGTGAGGTCGAAGGGTTTGTATCCCCTGTATCCGCTCAGGATGGTGTATGCCTTCGATTCTTCGATGAGCCTTCGGGCGAGAAGTT
>ENA-UOOK01006629-UOOK01006629.1-fermentation-metagenome-genome-assembly--contig:-NODE-6629-length-10954-cov-25.517203_pt1 | contig 10954 bp, 5 predicted proteins | sample MGYA00245777_ERZ724023 | MGnify/ENA primary metagenome ERZ724023 (study PRJEB28704, sample SAMN03018312) | fermentation metagenome | biome: anthropogenic terrestrial biome; feature: soil; material... | reverse complement strand
ACACCTCGCGTACAGTAAACCTGAAAAACAGATCGGACAAAGTTTCGGAATATCTGAACCAAACGTTCAGCAGCACAGATATCGGTTACGATTTTGAGAAAAACTACATTGTCCTTTCGAAAAAGGGCCAACAAACCGCAAGCACAATTACAAATTTGGTGCAAACTCTTCAACAGCAAGGGAAAACCGTAAGGGGTACCGTTACCGATTCTAACGGGGAACCTGTTATTGGAGCAACAATTATTGTAAAAGCTAATCCTTCGCACGGTACAGTAACCGATATAGATGGTAATTTCATTTTATCTAATTTACCTGAAAACGCTGTATTGCAAATCACTTATGTGGGAATGAAACCTCAGGAAGCAAATACAGCAGGAAGAAGTACAATAAATGTTGTATTGGATACTGATGTGGAGTTGTTAGATGAAGTTGTGGTAATTGGTTACGGCACACAAAGAAAATCGGATGTTTCTGGATCCGTTACTACAGTTTCTGGTGATAAGTTAGCTAAAATTCCAACGGCAAATGCTGAAACAGCCCTACAAGGCATGGCCCCCGGACTGAGTGTAAATTTTGGAAGCGGAGCAGCTGGCTCAGCCGCAACTTTGCAGGTCAGAGGCGTTACAACCTGGGGAACGGATAATTCTCCTTTAGTAATCATTGACGGCGTACCGGGTGATATGTCGTATTTAAATCCGGAAGATATTAAAACAATGTCTGTCTTAAAAGATGCTGCTACGGCAGCCATTTACGGCGCACGTTCTGCAGCAGGTGTAATTTTGATTGAAACTCATCGGGGAGTCATGCAATCTCCCAAAATTCACTTCTCATCATATTGGGGAATGGATGATTTACCCAAAAGGATGGAAGTATGTAATTCTGCAGAATTTGTGAAGATACGCAAGATGGCTCTTGGCAACGCGGGGATTGCACAAAACAGATGGCCGAAATACATATCCGAATATGAGAGAGACCCGTCTCAATTTGCAGATACAGACTGGCAAAAAGAATATTATAGGCGAGGATTCACTCAAAAATATAATGTGGGTTATACCAGTGGAAACAGTACAACCAATGTTGCCCTTTCTGCTTTTTATGCTAATACAGACGCAATTGTTATTGGTACAGGTGAGACAAAATACGGATTTCGATTAAACTCTGACATGGAAAGGGGAAGTTTTAAAGTTGGAGAATCTATCAGCTTCAGCAGATGGGAATCCGACTTGGAAGCAAGTTCCGGTTTCCCGGGTATGTATCAAGTTACGAATATTGAGCCTCTGGCTTTTGTGTATGATGAAAATAATGACGGCGGTTATGGTGGTGCAATTGCAGGAATGGGAATGTCAGATGCTGCGAATATTGTCGGATTTAACAACCTCGTGGATTATACTTCAGCCAATGACTACATTTCAGCTTCAGGATATTTGCAATACGAACCGATAAAAAATCTGATGATCAAACTTACCGCAAGTCGGAGTATTTATTTTGGGAATACACGTCAGTTTACACCCACTTACCAATTAGGCGTAATGAAAGTGAATAACAGAGCTTCATTATCGGAAGAACGTGAAAAAACCATGAACGACTTGCTGGAATTTACTGCAAATTGGAATAAGACATTCAAAGAAGTGCATAATATACAGGCTTTATTGGGACTTTCTCAAGAAGAAAATACGTATAATAATATTGCAGCATCCGGGAAAAAATTTGAAAACAATGAAATGGATTTGTTGGGGCATGCCCAGGAAGACTTTACAGTTGGTGGAACAAAAACTCGTAGTGGATTGCGTTCTGTCTTTGGACGATTAAACTATAACTATCAGTTAAGATATATGGTTATGGCATCACTCCGATATGACGGGTCTTCCCGATTCGCTTCAGGAAACAAATGGGGCGTTTTTCCGTCTGTATCGGCCGGGTGGAATATTGCAAACGAATCGTTCTGGGAAAACATGAAAAAAACGGTGTCTACCTTTAAATTAAGGGTAAGCTATGGTGGCTTAGGAAATCAATCCATAGGTTTGTACAAATATATACCCGCCTTAACATCAAACACAAATACACTCAATTATCCATTTGGAGGCAAAGATGTGTCTTTAGGGTATGCAATAACCCAGCTGCCCTCATCAAACATTAAATGGGAAACGACGATGTATAAAAATATCGGCGTTGATTGGGGTTTTTGGAATAATAAATTGGAACTTTCTGCTGAAGCCTACATCAAAGATACACACGATATGCTTTCGAGTAAGAACATCAGTTTATCTACAGGATTTGGGGCATTGACGGTCAATGACGGGAAATTACGCACGACCGGATACGAAATTCAGGCGATATATCATGGAAAAGTAAACAATATCAAATATGATTTGGATATGAATTTGTCCCACTATAAAAGCGTATTGAAAGCGATGGCAGATCCAAATTATTTGTATGAATATGGAGCATTAAGAACATATGTGGGAGGAGAAATTGGAGAATTTTGGGTAACAAAAACAGATGGTATATTTCAAAGTGAACAAGACGTTATCAATTGGAATAAAGAACATGGTTATTTTGCAAAAGATGGCACATGGCAAGGGATGCAACCATCTGCCAAGCCTGGAGATATTCGTTTTATAGACCAAAATAACGATGGGCAACTGGATTCGAGTGATAAAGTCAAAGTTGGCAGTGGAACTCCAAAAATTGCGGCTGCTTTCAATGTGAATTTAGCGTACAAAAATTTCGACTTTTCTGCCTATTTTTATGGGCATTTCGGAGTAAAACGTTACAATTACACTAAGTTTCAGCTACAGCGAATGGACCAGGTATTTAACTACGGGAAAGATGCTTTAAACGCCTGGACACCTGAAAACAAAAATACAGACATTCCGCGTGCTGTGCAGGGAGATCCTAACAAAAACACCCGCGTATCGGATCGTTTTGTAGAAAACGGAGATTATCTCCGCTTGAACAATGTTCAACTCGGGTACAATCTGCCGGCTAAAATATGTAAAAACCTTAGCATCTCTAACTTACGTTTTTATATTGGAGCAAGCCGTTTATTCACTCTCACGAATTACAAAGGATATGATCCTTCAACAGGTTCAAATGTAGGGCAAATTGGATACGACTATGCTGCTACACCACTCAGTAGGACCTATATGGCTGGCATTAAATTCGGTTTTTAATCAAAAAAATAAAAGCAATGAAAGCAAAAAATATATTATACCTCTCATTCATTGGATGTATTCTTCTGGCTTCTTGTACCGGAACGTTTTTGGATGAAGACAGAAATCCTAATTCTCTTTCTCCAAATATTTTTTGGAAAAATGAGTCGGATATTATGAAAGGCCTAACGAGTGTCTACGCGGCAATGCAACCCAATGTTTCGTGGGCAAAACCTTACGAAAGATATATCGTAATTGATAATTACAGAAGCGACGAAATTGATTTTCGGGCAGATGTAACCTCTTGGATGAATATCGCTATGTTTACCAATGACCCAACAAATGGGGTAACCAAAGCAGAATGGACAAATTTGTACATTGGAATAAATTATGCGAACCAATGTATCGATAATATACCCAATGTGCCTGGCGAAAGCAATGATCTGAAAGCTTTAAAGAAACAAGCGATAGCAGAAGCTCGCTTTTTGAGAGCATATTTTTACTATCGCCTCTATTTGAATTTCGGGGAAAAAATCCCTATCTTTCTTCAAGAACTAAAAGGAACTGAAGAAGAATTCTATCCCAAACAGGCCCAAGACGGAGAATTGGTTAAATTCATTGAAAAAGAGCTTACTGAGGTTCAAGCAGATTTGCCTAAAACGTATCCTGCAGAAGTTTGGGGAGGACGCGCAACGAGTTATGCGGCTGCAGCCGTCTTGGGTAAGTTTTATATGTTTCAGCATGAATTATCAAAAGCTGAAAAGGAGTTTGAAAAGTTAATAGGAAACTTCGAGTTAATGGAAAATTATGCAGATAATTTTAACGGTTTACATAAAAACAACTCAGAATCTGTATTCGAACTCCAATTTACAGGGAACATGACGGGCGGACATCGCGAATATAATTTATTTGCAGTCCATTTAGCTCCTTTTTCTGCATATGACGGGGGTTACGAAGAAGCTTATCCCTCTAATTGGTTATTTGATGTGATGAAAACGGATAAAACTACCGAAGGAAAATATAGTATCCGTACATTATCCACGATTATTTTTGACGATCCGGACTGCCGTCCTTCATATTATGAAAAAGGGAAATCTTTCTCTGATTATCATGAATCAGGACAATTCTTTTGGCATAAATATGTAACATGGGATCCCTCTTTAAGTGCCGATTGGTACTATAGTGGGTATAACATACCACTAATACGCTATGCAGATATTCTTTTATTATACGCAGAATGTCTAAATCACAAAGGCGAGACGATCAAAGCTATTCAACATATTAACGAAGTTCGGAATCGCGCAGATGTTCCGGCACTACCCTACACATTATCAAAAGAAGATGTACTGGAACATTTGCAAAATGTTGAGCGCCCATGCGAACTGGCGCTTGAAGGTACGCGATGGTACGATTTAATCCGCTGGGGAATGGTTAAACAGTCCCTTACAGATCACAAGAAGCCATATGTGGAAAATTTCGTAGGCACAAAACATACATTATTCCCCATTCCGCACGATGAATTCTTGTTGAATCCTGACTGGGAACAGAATCCCAACTTCAGTAAATAAACCACATCCTGTCCGGAAAATACAAGATCGATTTGTGATGGCATGTTCATATCAATCGTCGCTTATTTTCCGGACATTTTCTTCTTCTCAATACTCATTCAACTTCATCATTTTATGATCAAAAAAACACATTACATTTTCTTTTGCCTTGTGATGACAATTGGCCTTGGCTGTAAAGAAAAAACCACCGCACCAAAACTTTTCATGGAGCAAGATGATTTTGTAAATCTGATAAACATAAAGAATGTACCTGCATCTGAAAACGAAAATGATTTGTTTGCTTTTTCGGATTTGGGAGCTTGGTTTGGTTTTGCTTTACCCGAAAATGAATCCAATCATTTCGCAGGGTCATTTATCGGACCGCTTAAAATGAACGGAAAAGGATGGATCGCTGCCGGATTTGCCGTTCCGCAAATGAAAATAGACAGTTTGGATTTTGATTTCGCCCGCAACATACACACATCGGAATACTTACCCGGAAAATTATCGCAATTATTTACGAATGAAACTATTGTATTTGAATCTGAACTTTGTTTTTCAAGTAAAAACACTGCAATTATCCGCACAACCATTACCAATAGAGGTGCAACTCCCATAAAACTTTCGTTGCTGTGGAAAAGTCAGTATTTTGAAAACCAATCAAAATTAAATCTGACCAACAACCGATGTGCTACCCTTTACGACTTTACTGACGACTCATATCTAACCGTATCACACCTCACGTGCAATCCGTCTTTCGCATCACCCCTAACCTTAGAGGGTAATGAAATGACTGCAATAGAGCAACAAAACCTCGAAATAAAAAGTGGCGAAAAGTATATGAGTTTCATTGTAGCTTCGTTTAATTTTCAACAGCCTATAATGGAATTAACCGATTCATCGACAACTGAATTGAACAGCATTTTCAATGACAACCAAAAAAGATGGAACAGCTACATTGCTTCAATTCTGAAAAACGATAAAAACGCCCGATATTTGCATGATAATGCTTACCGTCGGGTGATCGTCAAATCCATGATGACGTTGGTTGGAAACTGGCGCTCGGCTTCGGGTGACATGCTTCACGACGGATGCTATCCTTCCTACAACGGATTTTACGGATTTTGGTCGTGGGATTCATGGAAACATGCATCGGCAACGGTATTGTTCAATCCTGAATTGGCAAAAAATGAGGTGCGTTCGCTATTTGATTATCAGGCCGAAAACGGCATGATTCCCGATTTCATCGGAAGGAATAAACAACGAAACAACTGGCGCGATACAAAACCGCCGCTCTCTGCCTGGGCAGTATTAAACATTTACAATGCAACTAAAGACAAAGATTTTGTTGCAGAAATGTTCGATAAAATATACAATTACCATCAATGGTGGTACCGGGAACGAGATCATGACGGAAACGGCGTTTGCGAATATGGCTCAACCGATGGAACACTGATTGCGGCAGCATGGGAAAGCGGCATGGACAATGGTGTAAGATTTGATAACACTAAAATGCTCAAAAACAATGCTCCCGATGCCTGGTCAATGAATCAGGAAAACATCTGCCTGAATTCATTCCTATATGCCGATAAAAAATACCTGTCGGAGTTAGCAACTAACCTTAACAAAACAGAATTGAGCAAAAAATTAGACACCGAGGCAGAAATATTAAAGCATCATATCCAAACAAAGATGTTTGACAATGAAACGGGGTTTTTCTACGACACACGCCTCGGCTCGGGCGAATTTATCCGGGTTATGGGCGCGGAATGCTGGGTTCCGCTTTGGGCCGGCGTAGCTACCCCCGAGCAGGCCAAACGAGTGCTATCCGCAATGTTGGATCCCGAAAAATTCAACACCACACTTCCGTTGGGCACCTTAGATGTCAGTAACAAAAAGTTGCGTCCTGTTAAAGGATATTGGCGAGGCCCCGTTTGGATCGACCAAGTTTATTTTGGCGTTACCGGACTTAAAAAATACGGCTTTGAAAAAGAAGCCGATATGTTTATCCGCAAATACATCGGCAATGCCCAGGGATTATTGACCGACGGGCCTATCCACGAGAATTACAATCCCCTGACAGGCGAAGCGCTCAACAGTCCGAACTTCGGATGGTCTTCCGCATTAACAATAAAGATGTTGCTAAACAATTAATTTTTTTTACAATGAGAAAAGCAATTTTACAATTGATTTGTGCAACGTTGTTTGCTTTCAACGTTTTTTCCCAAAATGAAGGAATTCCTTTCCAACGGGAAAACAATACTAAACAAAAACAAGTAGAAACCCGGCAAAACAAGTATCCGCATTCCGACAACGATTGGGAAAACTTCAACATCCTGAGTCGGAACAGACTACCTTCCGCCGCCACTTTTTACGCTTTTCACACAAAGGAGTTGGCAAAAAAGAACCGGAAACAGGATTCGCCTTATTTCCTCTTGCTAAACGGCACGTGGAAATTCAACTTTGTTCCGAGAGTTAAAGATCGCCCGACAACATTTTTCCAACAAAATTTCGACACATCAAGCTGGGATGATATTAACGTGCCGGCAAATTGGGAGTTGGAAGGTTTTGGATATCCGTTTTACGTTTCGGGTGGATACGGAATTGAAAAAAATCCCCCGCTTATACCCGAAAGAAACAGTCCGGTCGGTTCTTATAAAAGAGAATTCACGATTCCCGACAATTGGAAAAGTCGGCAAATTATTCTTCATCTCGGAGGAGTGGCATCAGCATATTATGTTTGGGTAAATGGTAAAATGATCGGCTATTCCCAAGACTCCAAAACACCATCGGAGTTTGATATAACGAATGCGGTTCACACAGGAAAAAACGAAATCGCCGTGCAGGTATTCAAATTCAGCGACGGGTACTATCTTGAAGATCAGGATTTCTGGCGTTTGGCAGGCATCCAGCGTGATGTGTATGTTTACGCACGAACGTTTACTCATATTCGTGATTTTGAGGTGGTTACCGATTTAGACAGAGATTACAAAGACGCTGTGCTCGAACTTTTTGTTGATGTTGAGAATGCCCGAGCGGGAAATCTAAAAAACACTGAGGTTCAAATTGAACTGTACGATAAATCTGGAAAAGTAGTTTACCAGGAGCGCAAAAAAGCATCCGAAAAAGCACAACTGATTTTCAAAAGGAAAATTCCCGCCCCTCTGCTATGGAGTGCCGAAAAGCCCAACTTGTACCAACTGCAATTATCACTCTTTGAAAACGGTAAGTTAGCGGAAATTATTTCCCGCAACATTGGTTTTCGCAAAGTGGAGATAAAATACGCACAATTACTTATAAACGGGCAGCCTGTCTATATAAAAGGTGTCAACCGGCACGAACACGATCCTTACACAGGACACGTAGTTTCAGAAGAATCCATGCTACAAGACATCAAGCTGATGAAAGAAAACAACATCAACAGTGTGCGCACATCGCACTATCCAAACGATCCAAGATGGTATGAACTGTGCGATATTTATGGCTTATATGTGGTTGATGAAGCAAACATCGAATCGCATGGAATGGGTTACCAACCCGATAAATGCCTAGCCAACCAACCCGAATGGGAAAAAGCGTTTATCGACAGAACCGAACGAATGTTCGAGCGGGATAAAAACCATCCTTCCGTCATTATCTGGTCGTTAGGAAATGAATCGGGGGAAGGCGTAAATTTTGCAGCTACCTACACATGGATAAAGCAACGCGACAAATCCAATCGCCCCATCCATTCCGAAGACGGAATCAAAGGGCCCTATACCGATATTTACTGTCCCATGTACAAAAAAATAGATGTTCTCATCAACCATGCCCTATACATGCCGAATAAACCTCTCATTTTATGCGAATACGCACATGCTATGGGAAACAGTGTGGGAAATTTGCAGGATTATTGGGATGTGATAGAAACGTATCCTGTTTTACAGGGAGGTTACATTTGGGATTGGGTTGATCAAGGCTTCGCACAGAAAACCAAAGATGGTCGTTTTTATTGGGCGTATGGTGGCGATATGGCACCCGACCAAAAGGATGTGCCCAGTAGCGCCAATTTCTGCATGAACGGACTGGTTGCCGCCGACCGAACCCCAAAACCACACTTGTACGAAGTAAAAAAAGTATATCAAAACATCGGATTCAAACTGCTAAATTTTGATAACGGACTGCTGGAAATTAAAAACAAATTCTTTTTTACCAACCTAAGCGATTTTAATTTTTCGTGGATATTGGAAAAAAACGGAAAAAAAATAGGCGAAGGCGTTATCGAAAACGTTTCGTTAAAGCCACAGGAAACGGCAACGATAAAAGCGGCTTTTCCTAATATTTCATTTAAGCCCGAAAATGAATATTTTCTGAACCTTTATGCCACCCAAAAACTAGACGACGGATTACTAAAAGCCGGAACCGTGATGGCGCGCGAACAATGCCTGGTGTACCCTTTTATGCCAGCACCTGCAAAAAAAGAAAACAAACCCTTGCTACTGACTGAAAAAGAAAACAGTATCTGCCTCAACAACCATGATGTAAGCATTGGATTCAACCGTCAGACTGGAGCGTTATCCTCCCTGAAGATCAATGATAACGAGTTGTTGCTTGCGGAAATGATTCCGAGTTTTTGGCGCCCGTCAACCGATAACGATTTAGGTGGAAAATTGCCAAGCATGTGCGAACCATGGCGCAATGCAGGAAAATCGGCAAAACTAATAAAAACGGAAGTTTCAAGAATAGACGCATATACCTGTCGAGTTCAGTCCGAGTACCAATTATCGCCTGTTGATGCAAAATACGTAGTGGACTACACGGTTTCCGGCAATGGAAATGTGAACGTGAATTGCTCGTTAATTCCGCAAAATGACACATTGCCTTTACTGCCCCGATTTGGCGTAACACTCACATTAAAAAAAGATTATGAACAAATGAATTGGTTTGGCCGTGGACCGCACGAAAACTACATCGACCGCAAAACAAGCGCATTTGTGGGACTCTATAGCGGAAGTGTGGGCGAACAATATTTTCCCTACGACAGGCCACAAGAAAACGGTAACAAAACCGATATCCGCTGGATGACGCTAACCGACAAAACCGGAGCCGGAGTGAAAATTACCGGCAACCCGCTTTTCAGCGCAAGCGCTTATCTGTTTCCAACCGACGATTTAAGTGAACCCGACAATAAAAAACATCAGCGGCATATCAGCGATATTCAACCCAAAAATATGGTTACGCTCAATATTGATTTTAAACAAATGGGCGTGGGTGGCGATACGAGCTGGGGAGCTTTTCCGCATCAGCAATATTTGATTCCTGCTCAAAACATGACGTTCAGTTTTAATATCTGCCCTTTGGCAAAAGAATAAAAGACATCTTGTAAAGCTCAAATCCTTATTCCCGTAAAACAATGTTTATTGTCATTTCTTTTATGATTATCGGCGTTATCGTCGGATTTTTTCTGAACAACAAATTATTTAATAAGATATCTGTTGTCATAACCTTTTTAATATGGCTTCTGCTGCTTCTTCTGGGAATTGAAGTAGGCTCAAACAAAGAGCTCATAAAGAGCCTGGGCGAGATTGGTATTGATGCACTTTTGATAACAATTGGAGCTGTTGCGGGAAGCGTATTGTTTTCGTGGCTCTTGTGGAAAGTCATTCATCGAGAAAAACCTTGCAAACAGAAAGCGGCAAATGAGGGGTAGCATTATTATCGTATCGTTTTTTGTGGCGAGCTGTTTGTTGGCATACGGCAACCTGATTCCGTCGTGGGTTTTGGGAAATAAGGACTTGAGTTTTCACGCACTTTGTCTGTTAATGTTCTGTGTGGGTTTCAGTTTGGGTTAAAGGCCCCCTACTTGACTCTCGCTTTAATAACTGGCCATCAGGAGACACTTACATCGTCTATCCTGATGCACGAAGTTCCATCCGCTTCGAACGATTGCGTGAAGGTATTCAGGATGCTGAAAAAATCAGATTGTTAAGGGATGAGTTTCGGAATAACTCCTCAAATGAGGCTAAGGATAAGCTGAGAAGACTTGACGATGCCCTTACTTCGTTAAATATCGCAGAAAAATCAGATAATTTCAATGAGTTACTGAAGGAGGCAAAACAAATATTGGAGAGTCTTTCTGAATAATATTTTTTTGAAACAGCAAGAAAAAGAAATTTAAATTAAACGACTCACCTTTAGACTTTCTATTCACAGTTCAGATTATTCCTATGATAAAAAAACATATTGCAATTATATGCCTTTTTTGTATGGTATGGT
>ENA-UOOK01006628-UOOK01006628.1-fermentation-metagenome-genome-assembly--contig:-NODE-6628-length-10957-cov-3.281508_pt1 | contig 10957 bp, 6 predicted proteins | sample MGYA00245777_ERZ724023 | MGnify/ENA primary metagenome ERZ724023 (study PRJEB28704, sample SAMN03018312) | fermentation metagenome | biome: anthropogenic terrestrial biome; feature: soil; material... | reverse complement strand
AGTATGGAATATATGATATGCAGGGTGTTGCTAACTGCTCACCTGATAGACTGTATAAGGAATTTGGAATTAATGCGGAACCACCATATTTATCATAGAACCGAAGAAAATTAGTTGCATCTCTAGTCATCAACAGAGATAGCATTGGAAATATAAGAATGATAATGATGGTCAATTTCACTTTGAATATAAGTATCTCTATATTTGGAAGGTGAGATGCCCATTAAACCTTTAAAAACATAGTAAAGTTGTTCTTTGCGGCTAAAGCCTACTTGCTTTGCTATATCGTCAATTAAAATATTGGAAGATCTTAAAAGTTGGCAAGCTTTTTGAACTCTTAGTTGATTAATGGTGGTCAATATAGTCTGATTATTATATTTTTTATATTGCCTTTGCAGGTATGCCTTATTAATACCTGCGTATTCAGCTATATTATCTATTGATATTTTTGATGTAAAATTCTTAATAATATATTTATTGGCTCTTTTGATATAAGATATTGTTCCTGAAACAGTATTATTAGCACATTTTGAAATCTCCATAAATAGTGAAATCAAAAGACATTGTACATTAACCGCCATTTCAAGAGAAGTTATTTTGGACGATAAGGCAATTATCAAGTTTTTCATGCAAACATCAACTTGTTCTATATCGGATAAAATAATAAACTTATCTTCATTTGCAACGGTTTTGAGTCCACTGTTTTTAATAAGCATGTCGTATTTTATGGGCAATATGTCGTTTATATTAAAAGGATTATATTGGTCATTTTTTTTGATTTCAAGCTCTATATTATAAATGATTACATCTTTTGAAGAAGTTATCTTAATTTTATGAAAAGTCATTGCATCAATAAATATAAATTGACCTGCAGTGACTTCGTATGATTTTATATCTTTTGATGATGAATTTTCATCTTCAAAAACCTCAAAAATAAAACTGCCTTTATATGCATACATAATCTCAAAATATGTATGTTGATGCATATCCATAGAAAACCCTATGTTAAAACCTTTTATGTAATAAGAAATAGGCTCCAAAACAGCGTTTTTTAGATTTTTAAATGATACAAAGTTTGACATTTGTATTGATTTTAGCATACAAAAAACAAAAAATCAATATTTAATTTCGCATATAAAGAACGAAATAATGACTTTTTATTAAAAAAGACTATGGACATAAACTTTTAAAAAGGTATACTGTGAAAGTGATATGAGGCATATAATTCAAGGCTTGCTTTGTTGCGCTTGGATATTAACAAAAGATGGAGGAAAATTGATGTCAAAGGTTTTTAAAAAAAGACTGACATGTCTAGTCTTATTACTTTCACTATTGTCCCTTTTTACAATTAATTTTATGTTAATGCCTGTAATGGCTTCTGGTGAAACTATTGACCCATTAGTTTGGTATGAATTTGCAGATTCTTTAAACCTTGGAAAAGATACAATGGGCAATTATGATTTGCAATCATATGGAACTGTAACTCAGAATTCTTACGGAGCAGCCTTTTCTGAAGGTAAACTGAGTGTATCTAATGAAGATAACGATATTAGCGAAAAGCTAACAAGTTTTTCATTAGCGTTTGAGATAACCCCCCAATCCAATACTGAGTGGTCAATGCCTATAGGATTTAGTTGGAATGATTGGACAGCTACAAAATTTTGCTGGTTTACCGTTAATAACGGATATGACTTGCGTTTTTGTACTCACGATACTGATACTTCTAATGACGGTTATTGGGGCCCTATGGTTGCTCAGATGCAAGAAGGAACAACATATAAAATATTATTAAGTGCTCAACTTGGCGGAAAGATTACTATTTTTGTTGACGGGGGAAAAAGCGATTTTGAGCATGATTTACCTGAAAATTGGAATTTAAATGATACCAATATGCGCTTTGCTATAGGTGGTGCAACTGTTTGGGACGATACAGTACGAAATCCTTATAATGGCTCAATTGGCAATGTGAAGATTTATCCGTTTGCTATGACTCAAAATGAAGTAACAGCTTATAATACAAATGATGTTTTGACAGCTGACGATGTTACCGTTATGGTTACAGCAGGCAATGTTGATATGTCAGGTCAAGTTCAAGTAGAAGCTGGATCCACAACAGAGCAGATTTTAGCTGTTGCTCCTAATAGCAGTTTAATTGATGTTACAATGTCTGATGAAACAACACGAAAAGCTACTGTTAAGTGGGACAATGTAATAACTCAAGATAATGAAACTTATTTGGAAGGTAATATTACAGATGTTATTAATCCTGCTGGCATAAAGGCAAGAGCAAAGATTTCTGTTTTACAAAACGTTGTTGAGATAAAACCCGTTGTAAAATTTGATTTTGTAAACAATACTGAATCAGAAATTGGAAAAGATATTGAAGGCAATTTTGATTTAACAGCTTACAATGTCACCAAAACACAAAATGGAGCAAAAATTGCTGACGGGCTTTTGTACGCCACAGCCGACAATGACGGAAAGGATTTTAGCGATTATTTGAATAATGCGACAATCTCTTTGAAGTTTACTGTTGATCAATTATCAAGCAATGCTTGGTGGTGTATTTTTTCTATTGATGATTACTATGCTCACTCAACAAAACAGGGTTTAAACTTATTTGTTCAAGATGGCAATCTTCGTATGTGTGCAACAGGAAGTGATTGGTGGGAGCAAGACATTGTAAAACTTGTTGCTGGTAGCGAATATCAAGTTGATATGGTTGTAGACGCAAGTAACAATCAACTCTTTGCTTATGTTAACAACACCCTAAAAAGGACAGTTGCTTTACCAGAGGACTATACTTTAAGTGCTGCTGGTTCACAATCAACCTTTACTTTGGGCGGAGCTAATCAAGATGGCGGCAAGCAAACAGATAACAGCGGAATAATTACATTTTCGCAAGTAATGGTTTATAGTTTTGCCATGACTGCAGATCAAATTAATGCACTTAATAATACAGGAATAATCAAAAGTAATAATCTTGCTAGCAGTGCTTATCTATCAGAAGTGGGTTTTATTGTTAGTTTTGAAGGCGAAAAGATTTCTGAGAGCGAGCTGTATAATAATATGACAAAGGAAGAAATGCTTTCCAAAATTAATAATGCAACTGTTTCGGGTACTTTATCCGATTCTAGCACAGTTGATGTACCTGTTGTTTGGACTGACATTGACATGGATACTTTTGTGTTGGAAGGATATGTAAACACGTTGGGTCTTGGAGTTGCCGTTGCAACAGATAACTGTATCAGTGTATCTGAGCAGCTTACTGTATCACTTTCTTATGCGATTACTATTGCTAGCGGAATTGAAAACGGTAATGTAACAGCATCATCAACCTATGGATTGACAGATGATATTATAGTAATAACACCTACTCCCAACAATCATTACAAAATTGATTCTATTCTTGTTAATGGTACAGAAATACAGCCAGTAAATGGAGTATATTCTTATAAAATTACTAATAGTGATATTGAGATTTCAGCAACTTTTGAAAATGTTATTTATAAGGTGACAATAGGCGAAATCAGTAATGGGTCAATAGACTTGTCATCTTCAGAAGGTATTGTAGGAACCGAAATAGTAATAACTGCGATTCCTAATGAGCATTACACACTCACTAAGATATTTGTTAACGGTGTGCAGATACTACCTGAAAATAAGGTTTATAAAGTCGTCTTATCTCAAGATGTTAAAGTAACTGCTGAATTTGCACAAGCTGTTTATAATGTCGATTTGATTGTAGGCAATAACGGTTCCGCAACTGCTGATAAAGTTTCCGGAAAAAATGGTGAAACTGTTACCCTTACATTGACATCTGAGGAAGGATACAAGGTAAAACAAGTAAAGGTAAACGGTGAGGTAATTGAACCAGTTGAAGGCATTTATTCATTTGAAATTGACGGAGATTCCGCAGTTGAGGTAAGCTTTGAAAAAATTACTTATGCCTTAACAATAGATTCTGAAATAACAGGCGGAACAATAACAGTCAGCAAATCTAATGCTGCAAAGGGTGAAACTATAATAATTAGTGTTAACGCACAAAAAGGTTACACAGTTTCCAAGGTGTATATAAACGGAGAAGAAATACAAGCAGTTGATGGAATTTATACTTTTGTGGTAGATGGGGAAGCTATAATAGACGCTGAATTTACTAAAAATAAAGGTTGTTCAAACTCAATTGGTTTGTTAGGAGCTATAATGCTTTTGGTATGTTTTGCGTATTTAAATAAAAAAACTATATAATTTTTAGGTTATTGCTTTATGCAATCATTGCTTTATGATTGCATAAAGCGTTAACCGTTAATGTTTTAAACCAAAGAGGAGGTTTATTGATGAAAAGACTAAAAAAATTTTTTACTTTTATTTTATGTGCCTTAATATGTTTGAACATCATAGGCTGTGTTGGTGCTGGCAGCGGTTCGGAAGATTATGAGGACGAAACGGATGCAGATATTTCATCTATTACTATTTTTAAAAACGACTGGGCGGCCTTTAATAATGCACGTACTCAAAATTCACCAATCTATTCTAAATTAAAATCTGCAATTAATTGTGATATTATTGCAGAATCAGGCGCAGGTGAAACGTGGGAGCAGCAGCTAAAGCTAAGGCAGTCTGACATGGACTTACCTGATTTATTTTTGACAGAAGGTCCAGGTAGCCCTTCATTTTTTGAAAGCTTGATAGGCGAAAGAGATATCATAGCTATTTCCGATTGGGTTAATGAAGACACCAAGAATGACTATCCTAATTTATATAATTATTTGAAACAGTTTGAATATATGAAAAAGAACATATCATATTCTGAAGGAAAAATGTGGTTTATTCCTTCGAAATGGGAAAATGAAAAATCATTGTATATTCGTCAAGATTGGATTGATAACCTTAACGAAAAACTTGATGAAGTCTTAGTATTGGAAGGAATTATATCTTCTACAAGCGAGATGACTGCTGAATTAAGAGAACAATGGCAATTTGGAGAACCAAAGGATCTTATAGATTTTTATAGAATGAGCAGAGCATTTACATTGTACGATCCTGATAATAATGGTGCAAATGATACTTATGGATACATGTCAGAAGCTAATAAAGATATGGATTCTTGGCTTTATATATCTTTTGGAACTGGTTGGGAACAATTTGTCTATGATGAAGCAACTGATAGCTATGTTATGAGTGATATAACAGAAGAAGCTATGCATGCTACCAATTATTTAAACAGATTAATGGCTGAAGGATATATGTCAACTGATTCCATAACTGCAGATAACGGAACCAAACAGAGCAGATTTATGCAGGGAAAAGTAGGTATGGTTTATGCTCATAACTGGCTTAATGTTTTTGTTTCCGGCATTATGGATATAGACAAGTGTACATTAGAAGAGGCTACTGCCAAAATCCTTATGTGTGACCCTCCTGCTGGAAGAGACGGCGCTTGGGGTGGTGCAGGTGATACAGGTTATTGGCAGGGATTTTGTATTAATGCAAGAATGAGTTCTGCTCGCATTAGAAAGTGTCTAAAACTTTATGACTATCTTTGCAGTGAAGAAGGCATTAATTTAATGCAATATGGGGTAAAGGATGAGCATTATACAGAAGATGAACAAGGCAAAAAAACTTCATTACTTGATGCTAACGAACAAGGCATCAATTATGGAATTCAAGTTTATGATACGGCTTCTATGCTTTATGCATTAACATGGTGGACATCAGCATATAACGCAACAACGCAGACCAATGCTGAAATTATTATTAATCGTCAGCAACGCTCAGCTGCTAATACATATAAATCTGATTATCCTGATTTGCAGACAGAAGCAGTTATGGAGTATTACGAAGGTTGCGTAGATTACTTTGAAACAAATATGGCAAATATGGTGCTTGACAATAAAAAGATATATCATAGTTTAAATAACTGGACATATGATGCAAAGACTTTTGGTTGGGATCAGATTTATAATGTGTCTACTAATTTTAAAAGTGCTTGGAATACTTTTGTAAAGAAATACAAAAACGATTACAACGGAGCAACTATGTTTGAGTCTTATAACGATTATATTTCTTCAGGCAAAGCTCAGAAAGTATGAATTTAAACAAAAGATGGAGATTAAGTATGAAAAAAATAACGGTGTTAGGATTATGTATAGCATTTTTGATTGCTATGATTAGTATACCAGATTTTCAGGCTAACAATATTGTAAAAGCAGCGGATGAAGAAATTGCTCCGGTTGCTTGGTATGAATTCAACGACCAAGGCAATCCTGGAAAAGATAGCATGGGAAAGTATGATTTAAAAAAGTTAAATACATCCAATGCAGATGCAATAAAAATTTTACAAGATGGTGAGGATAATTATCTTCAATTAACAAGCTTAAGAGATGAAGAAGGTCAGGGCGGTAACGCAGGAGCTTGTTTATATGCTCCTGAACTTGGTCAAACAGGCAAAGACTTTTCAGATTTAATAAAGTATTCTTATTCTGTTGAGATTACGTTTAGAAGAGATAACACTACTTACATTGGCAATCATTATGTATTGGCTCTAGGTAGATATAATAACGCTTTTCAAATTACTCCTTGGAAAAACAGCATAGAAATTCAAGTCTTGGATTTTTCATCAGTTCCAGGCGAAACCGAGCAAGAGCGTCAACAATACATGGAGCAAAACAGCGTTTTAATTTCCAAGGATACAACTGATTGGACTACAGTTTTGGTATCTGCTGACTATGCTTCAAAAACAATCACGGTTTATGTTGATGGTGTCTCTGTTCTAGAACAAAAAGTTGAAAATGTTGCCTTTTCTTATGAACAAGACCCATATGCATTTACTTTGGGAGCTCAATGCATGATTAGCGGCTCTGCAGCTACACAATTTGCTACTGCAGATATTAAGGATTGTAAAGTGTTTGATGTTGCATTAAATGCAAACAATGCACAACAGCTTTTTCAAGGAAATTCTGCAACATTTGAGGGTGCAAAATACATACAAAGTGTTGACCCTATAGATACAACAGGTCTTAACCTTAATGTTACTGATGTAAATACATTGAACAACATTATTACTAATGTGCTTCCTCAAAAAGTTAATGTAACACTTAATGACGGTTCTTCTATAAAAGCTGATGTAGCTTGGATGAGTTCTGGAAACAAATTAAACGGTTATATACAATCGCAATTTGCCAATATCAATCAATTGTATTTAGAAACAAATTACGGTTATACAGTTGATTTTGCTTATGATAATAATCTTGTAGCAATTACAGGAATAAAACTTGATGGACAGGCATTTACTCCTGGAAGTGAAATAGACAGCGGAATACATATCGTAACATTCAGAGTAACTGTAAAAGAACATAGTACCTTAGATAGCGTTGTATGGTATGAAATGGAACAGGAAGAAATTGGTGGTGAATACGAAGTATCCTTTAGCGGCGGAGCCTGCATCATAGTCGAATCTCATAAGACTGCGTACGCCATAACATATATGGAAGGAAAAACCGTACTTGGTTCAAGCAATTATACTTATAACGGTGCTGAAGTTCTTTCTGATTTTAACAAAGAAGGGTATGAATTTGAAGGCTGGTATACAGATGAGGCATTAACTCAAAAATTTGCAGCTTTGGATTATGAAAACCCTGAAAACATAACTGTATATGCAAAATATGTAAAAATAGCAAATAACAACGGCAGTAATCTTGGACTTATTCTTGGTATAGTGTTTGGATCTTTGGCTGTAATAGCTGCAGGAACAGTTGCTGTAATATTTATAATGAAAAAGAAAAAAACAGCTAGTAAATAGTTCTTACAAAAGAAGAGGATATACAAAAGAGAAATATCAAAAGACTTTGCTTGTTAAAATGCAAGCAAAGTCTATGATATGACTTATTTGTTGGGATAAGGTTTATAAAGGGGTTACTAATGAAAAAAACGATATTTATATTTTTGAGTTTGGTTATATTTTCAACAATTTTTAGTTCTTTTATAGGCTGCAGTAAAAATAATTCTAAAATTGCTGCTGTTGAGTTTTCTGATGTAAAGGCGGTTGCAGATATGAATGCATATGCTTCAGAGGTAGTAAAAAACGGCATCAGCAATGATGATCCCTTAGAAAATGGTACAGTCATCTGCCCCTATTATACTTTGAAGGTTAATGACATCAATGTGCCTGTTTATTCAACAAGAGTTACCCATGGCATTCATTCCTTTGCATGGATAGATGTTGAAAGCAGCGATATTTTGCTTAATGTAACGCTCAATTTAAATAACGCACACAATAGAGTTGATGTACTGCCCTTGAGTTCTAATATTAAGGCAAGCATAGCTAACAACGTTGTTAAAACAAAGATAACTTCTTTGGGAAGTTTTTCATTTTCTTTTGACAATGATCCCAACAGCGAAGCCTTGACGATTTTTGTATCAAATAAACAAGAACTTGAAGTACCCAAAGATTATGTTACTCAAAGTATAGAACCAGGAGAATATACAGCACAAGACCTCAATTTTACACAAGGTCAAACAGTGTACCACTTTAAAAGCGGAAGATATAAAATTACCAGCATAAACATACCGTCAAATTCTATAATTTACTTTGAACGTGGATGTTATATAGAAATATACCAAAACACTATTAATGATTATGTATCGGCATTTATAAGCAGAGAAACTAACAACATTAAGATAATCGGCAGATGTCTAGTTGATTTTTCAGCGTGCGTAGGCGGAGACAAGAAAACAAAGGGCGCATTTGATTTTTTTCAAGTCAATAATTTTGAGTTTAGCGGTATAGTTTCTATTAATTCCAATAACTGGACGCTTTGTTTTACTTACAGCAAAAATGTAAATATAAATAATTGTATGTTTTTTGGATATCGGACATATTCTGACGGTATCATGCTGTCTGATTGTCAGGACAGCGGTGCATCAAATTGTTTTTTAAGAACAGGCGATGATGCAACAGAAATAAAATCAACAGGACCTAGTAATAAAGACGATTGCTTTACAGATAATGTCACTTATCAGAATATAGCTGTTTGGACAGATAAGGCTAACGCGTTTGGTGCAATTTATGAGGCTAATAACAAAGCTCAAAATATTACATTTAAAAATTGCTCAGTAGGATATGCTCAGCCTACATGGACAGAGCGTCTTGGCTGTGTAGTCGTTCAAATGGGCGATAATAAAGCTGCTGTTTGGGAAAATATTCATTTTGAAAATATAGAAGTGTTTAAAAATGAATGTGCTTTGATTAATATACACTTGAATGATAGAGACGGCACTGAAGGCGGACAGGCGAAAAATTTATTTTTTAAGAACATTACTTCCAAAACCTGTTACGGTTTGCCTGTGAGGATTTCAATTTCACAAAACTGCCGACTGGGTCAGGTGTATCTAGATAATATTGTTTTTGGGAAACACACAATAACACAAGAGGATATTAACGACAGCAGTATTATTAGTGTTTTGGATGCTAATAACAACTGGTCACCTTCTATGAATATTAAAATTAATACACAAAATTAAGGCGTGGTAATTATGGCACAAAAGATATTAAAAAAGGACAGAGGTAAGAAGGCAAAACTATTAATTCATCGAATAAAGGTGAACAGGCAAATTTATATTATGTTAATTCCTGTTGTTTTGTTTTACCTTTTATTCAATTATTTGCCTATGTCAGGAATAGTTTTGGCATGGAAGAAATACCGACATACTATGGGTATATGGGGAAGTCCTTGGGTGGGCTGGAATGTGTTTAAAAAACTTTTTGCTCATCCTGATATGAGTCGGGCTATCACCAATACTCTACTTATTAGTGCGTTAAAATTAGCGTGCTGTTTTCCTGCGCCAATCATTCTTGCATTGTTTTTGAACGAATTTAAAAATAAGTCTTATAAAAAGACTATACAGACAATGATTTATCTTCCCAACTTTATTTCTTGGGTAATTATAGGCGGTCTCATAAAAACTGCACTTTCTTATGATTACGGTATTATTAATAATATTCTAGCAATGTTCGACGGATCACGAATACAGTTTTTAACAACTTCAAAGTACTTTTATCCTATTTTGATATTGAGTGAAATTTGGAAAAGCACAGGGTGGGGAACAGTTATTTATATTGCAGCCATTTCTGGTATTGACCCTACGCTTTATGAAGCTGCAAGTATTGACGGATGTAAAAGATTTAGGCTTATGTTGCATATTACATTGCCTAGTATATTGCCTATAATTGCAATAATGCTTATTATGCAGCTCAGTAATATAATGAATGCAGGCTTTGATTCAGTTTATAATTTGTATAACCCCGTAATATACGATGTTGCGGACATAATAGATACTATGCTTTACCGGCTGGGTGTAGAAAAAGGACAGTTTGAGACTGCAACAGCAATTGGACTGTTTAAAAATGTTATCAATTTTACTCTATTAATTATGGGTAATTTTATAACTAAGAGATTAAGCGGTTATAGCATGTATTCTTTGGATTAAACGAGGTTTATAGATGATAAAAAATAATACAATAAACAATATAATAAAAACAGACAGAAATATAAGAAAGGTCAATAAAAACAGGCTAAAGCCTTTTGACTATATAAATTATCTTATTATTGGGTTATTTGCAGTATTATGCATCTTTCCTGTTATATATGTAGTATTGACAAGCTTTTCTTCAAAAGCTGACTTTCTTAATGCATCGCTCATGGTTTTTCCGCATAACTTTAATATCGAAGCATATAAGCTCATATTTTTTCAAGGCCGAGTAGGCGGAGCATTTTTTAATTCATTAGTAGTTACTATCGTGGGTACCCTTTATTCTCTGGTCTTGACTTCTTTAGGTGCATACGCATTTACAAAAAAGGATGTCCCAGGACTAAAAGTAATTTTCACTTTTATTATTTTAACTATGTTCTTTGGAGGAGGACTTATTCCGTTTTACCTTACTGTTAAAGACTTGATA
>ENA-UOOK01006627-UOOK01006627.1-fermentation-metagenome-genome-assembly--contig:-NODE-6627-length-10957-cov-4.018254_pt1 | contig 10957 bp, 9 predicted proteins | sample MGYA00245777_ERZ724023 | MGnify/ENA primary metagenome ERZ724023 (study PRJEB28704, sample SAMN03018312) | fermentation metagenome | biome: anthropogenic terrestrial biome; feature: soil; material... | reverse complement strand
CACCGCGCCGCCCATGGCATCCCCATGCCCGTTAATATATTTTGTCAGGCTTTCCACACAAATATCCGCGCCCAGTTCAAGGGGACGCTGATTGTAAGGGGAGGCAAAGGTGTTATCCACCGAAAGAAGCGCGCCGCCGCCGTGGGCAATCTGAGCGATCGTGTGGATATCGCTGATTTTTAGGGTGGGATTGGCAGGCGTTTCAATATGAACAAGCCTTGTGTTGGGGCGCATGGCTTTCCGGACGTTTTCCGGATCGGATGTGTCAGCGATGGAGGTTTCAATGCCGTATTTTTCCGGTAAAAGCTCATGCAGCAGCCTATATACCGCAATATAGGTCACATCGGAAAAGACCACATGGTCTCCGCTTTTTAAAAGGGCAAAAAAGGTTCCCGATAAGGCTGCGACGCCGGAAGCCAGCACCGCGCAGTCCTCTCCGTTTTCCAGCGCGCACAGCTTTTCCTGCAGATACTGCTGATTGATTCCGCCGTTTCGTGTGTAAAGGGCTTTGCCCGCGCTGCTCCAGTTCAGATCCGACGGGTCATAGGGCAGCTCATAGCTGTTCGCCATGGTAATCGGTCTGCGGATCGCGCCGCTTTCCTTGTCAATCCCGTTTCCGGAATGCACGGCCTGCGTCAGAAATCCAAGTGCCTTCTCTTTTTGAGACAAGGGTTCATCACCTTTTTTCATATAAAATGCAATCATTCTTTTCCTATATGTTTTATAAAGGCATAATACCGCGCTTTTTCCAAGATGTCAATACTTACTCAATATTGTTTATATCTGTTTAGTAGGCTATTACAGCATTTCCAGATAAGAATGAGAATGATTTGTATATCTTCCCCCGCCGGAGGGGGGAAGATATACAGTCTCTTTCGGTCTATTGAAATTTATGCGGATAGGTGCAGACAGGAAATCCGGAAAAAACAGAGCGGATATGCCTGGAATGCTATTGACAAATGTTGTTTTTTCACCTATTATTTAATACATATTATTTATATATGAAATGAGTGGTTATATGAAAATATCTGCTAAAGGACGCTACGCGCTTGCTGCTGTCACCAGCATGGCGCAGCAATATAACAACGGGGAACATATCACGGTCATCAGTATTTCGGAAAGGCTCGGCATTTCAAAAATATATCTGGAACAGGTGTTTTCCCTTTTAAAGCGGGCCGGGCTTGTCTTTTCGGTAAAGGGCGCCCAGGGCGGGTATCAGCTCGCCCGAATGCCGAAGCAGATAACCGTCCTGGACGTGTTATCGGCTGTTGAGCTTTCTTTGTTTGAGCAGACGCAGGATACTGTCCCGGAAAAGGCTCCGGAGATTGAAAAGGCCATACGGTTATCTGCTTTTGACGCGCTGGATCAATCGGTCAGGGAGACATTAAGCAAAGTCACCCTTTCTGACCTGGTGGACGAAGCGGAAAAGTACAAGGAAGAGCATTCTATTATGTTTTATATCTGATTCTTGCTGAATGATTGGAGAACCTTATGGATTTTACAACATGTTGTATCCATGGAAGCGATACAAAGTATGATACCACGGGCGCCGTAAGCGTGCCGATATTCCAGTCGGCCACTTTTGCCCATCCCGGAGTGGGAAAAAGCACGGGGTTTGATTATTCCCGGACGCAGAACCCGACCAGGGAGCATTTGGAGAAAACCCTGGCAAGGCTGGAAGGCGGATGCGGCGCTCTGGCCTTTTCTACCGGGATGGCCGCGGTAGCGGCGCTGATGGAGCTGTTTTCCCCCGGAGACCATATCATTGCCTCCGACGACCTTTACGGGGGATTCCACCGGCTGTTTCACCATATCTCCGTTAAGAACGGGATTTTCTTTGATTTTGTCGATACCTCCCTTACCGGTTCCATCGGGGAGAGGATCCGGCCGGAAACAAAGGCGGTTTTTATTGAAACGCCGACAAATCCTATGATGCACGTGACCGATATTGCCGCCGCCGCTCAGCTCTGCAAAAGAAACCATCTTCTGCTGATTGTGGATAATACCTTTCTCACCCCTTATTTCCAAAGGCCGCTGCTTTTGGGAGCCGATATCGTGGTTCACAGCGGAACAAAATATCTGGGCGGCCATAATGATGCGCTGGCAGGCTTTCTGGTGGTTTCCGACAGCGCCCTTTCCGAACGCCTGCGTTTTATCCATAAAACCACAGGAGCCTGCCTTTCTCCCTTTGACAGCTGGCTTTTGATCCGCGGGATAAAGACCCTGCCCGTGCGAATGGAGCGCCAGCAGGAAAACGCCATAAAAATTGCGGAATGGCTTTCCGGACAGGAAAAGATCAAGTCCGTGCGCTATGCGGGCCTGCCGGGGCATCCGGGATACGCGGTCTCGAAAAAGCAGGCGTCCGGGTTTGGCGCCATGATCTCCTTTGAAACCGACTGCGGGCAGACAGCGCTGCAGATGCTGGAACGGGTCAGGATCATACAGTATGCCGAAAGCCTGGGAGGCGCAGAAAGCCTGATAACCTATCCCATGCTGCAGACCCATGCGGATATTCCCAAGGAAGAGCGGGAAGCCAAAGGGATCAGCGGCTGCCTGCTGCGGCTTTCCGTTGGCCTGGAATCTGCCGGCGATCTGATTGCGGATTTGAAGCAGGCGCTGGAAGGAGAAACCATATGACCTATTCGTTTGACCAAAAGATCGACCGGCGGGGAACGGATTCCTTAAAATATGATTTTGCCGGGCGGAGGGGCAAGCCGGAGGATATTCTGCCGCTGTGGGTGGCCGATATGGATTTTTCCGCTCCTCCCGAAGTGCTGCAGGCGCTGGCCGAAAAGGTGGACCATGGGATTTTCGGGTACAGCGACGCGGCGGGAGACGACTATTTTAACGTGTTGTATCAATGGTATGCAGGCCGTTTTGGGTGGCAGATACGACCCGAATGGCTGATCAAAACCCCCGGGGTAGTGTTCGCCATCTGCGCGGCTGTCCGTTCGCTGACAAAAGAGGGCGATGCCGTTTTAATACAGCAGCCGGTCTATTACCCCTTTGAGGAAGCCGTTGCTGATAACCGGAGAAATCTCATTGTCAATGAATTGGTATACAGGGACGGCAGATACAGCATTGACCTGGAGGATTTTGAGCGAAAGATAACGGAAAACCATGTCAGACTGTTTATCCTGTGCAGTCCCCATAATCCGGTGGGGCGGGTATGGACAAGAGATGAGCTGACTGCCATGGGGGAGCTCTGCGTCAAACATGGGGTCTATGTCGTTTCCGATGAGATCCACGCCGATTTTGTTTATCCCGGTCACCGGCATCTGGTGTTTGCAGACTTAAAGCCGGAGTTTGCGGATATCGCCGTTACCTGTACGGCGCCGTCCAAAACCTTTAATCTGGCGGGACTGCAAATTTCCAATATCTTCGTCTCCAATCAGGAGATCCGCCGCAGGCTGAGGCAGGAGATAGGCCGGACAGGTTACAGCCAGCCGAATCTGATGGGGATGGTTGCCTGCCGGGCCTCTTACCAATATGGCGCGGAGTGGCTTGACGAGCTTAAAAGATACCTTTTTTCCAACCTGTCGATTGTACGGGAATATCTCAGGGAAAGGCTTCCTCAGGTCCGGCTGGTGGAGCCGGAGGGAACCTATCTGGTGTGGCTCGATTTCCGCGCGCTTGGGCTTTCGGATGAAAAGCTGGATGAACTGATGGTCAAAAAAGCAGGGCTCTGGCTGGATGCCGGGCCTATGTTCGGCGCGGGCGGCGGGGGTTTCCAGCGCATCAACATCGCCTGCCCTGCGGAAACCCTGCGGGAAGCCTTAAAACGGCTGCAAAAGGCCGCCGGCACTCTGGCGTCTGCCGGTGAGAGATGATTTTTCGGGGCGGAGGCCGGCTGTAAAATCCGGTTTTGCTCCGCCTGATACGGATAAAAAAGAACAAATCAAAAGGCTATTACCCGGCAACCAGGTAATAGCCTTTTGATTTATATGTTTGGTTTGGAAAAGGAGAAGATAGCATTAAAAAATAACAATTATCGGGGATAAAAATGATGGTTGGCAATTTCCCATATGCCGGCTTCAATTGGCTCGTATTAGTTTTCCCTTATGGTAGTCAGCATCAAACGGTTCATAGGAATAGTTTTTATCAAAGTAATCGTCGGAAGTTACCTATTGAATATTCCAACTGTTATTTTCAAGAATCCTAGTAAATTCATCTGTAGGGTCATTTTCAATTTTTTCTTTATTTGAATCTGCTGAGAAGTATGGCAGCTGCCATTTCCTTGCCGCTGTCAACCGGGCGGGTCAACAGCGGCCGAAGGAAATGCAGGAGTTCCTGAGCGATTATAAGGAGAAATACGATTCAGGCTTCACATTCCGACGAAGCACACTCAACATACTCTCCGCCGACACTTACGACAAGCCTTGACCTGTAGACGGTTCCGGACGTCCCGGTATAGGATTTGGATGCCAGAAGGATTCCTGTTCCGCTTACGTCCCACGACGTTACCACGCTCCAGCTGCTTCCCGACTTCTTCTCAAGATACAGCGTGCCGGTGATTTCTGTGGAGGTGCTTTTCGCACTGACATAAGCGCTTGGTTTTAACACCCGGTCGGAAACGGAAATAGTTGCTTGCGCAGCATTGGTTTTTGTCCAGTAGGGGGTGATGATGATGTCGCCGCCGGATAAACCCGTGTCACTTGGCTGAGCGGCCAACGCCGGCGTGCACATAATGGACATAACCAGGACCAGGAACAATGCGAAGATGCTTGCTTTTTTTGACTTCATAAAATTTTTCCTCCTTGTCGTTTTAGGTTCTTTCACCTATATAACGCGCAAGGAGGAAAAATGTGACACGTATTTGCTAAAAATTTTTAAAATTTTATGTTTTTCGCTATTTTTATTGCTTCTCCATGGTCGGTTTTTCCAGTAAGATTGAATTCAAAACCTTCCTTCCGCCATACCAAATAGCATAAACCGTCTTTTTCCCACCAGTAAGCCGTTTGATCGTCTATCGTTACCTGATTGATCGGTATGCCTTCGGTGTCAAACAAAACGGGAGAACCCGTAGGCAAGCTGGCATTGAGCGTGATTGTCTTCCCGGATGCATCCTGATAGCGGTATACGATCATCGGATCGATTTCCAGGGAATCTGTCAGAACAAAGCCCTCCGGAAGATAGCCTATTTCCATGTTCTTCAGTTTCTCGAAATCCGGCTGGCCAGCATCGGGTTCGCTGACTGTGCTGAATTGACTGAACTCAGGGAACGTTTCAACAAGCCAGTGGAAAAATCTTGCCCGGAAATCCGCGTTTACGGTGAGCGTCGCGGCAAAGCTGACGGCGGCAATCAAAACAGCGGCGGCGGTGCGCTTTAATGCGATATGGTTTCCGTATTTCTGCGCCGCCTTTATTTCTTTCAGCGCTTTTTTGAATTTATCGGAATAATAGGGCCTTCTAAAAACGATCTCGGTATCGTATTCCGTCAGCAATTGCTCCAGCGCCGCATTTGCCGATTTTTCCATACAGGCTTCCGCGATTCTTTGCCTGTCTGACAACCCCAGGGAATAGGCCAAAAGAGCTTCGGCGTACTGTGCTTTTTGTTTTGCATAAGGAATGGATAGAATGTTTTCGGCTATATCGGGACCGATATGAAAAATATATTTCATAAATAAAAGGGACCGCATCTGTTCCGGAAGCAACCCTATTTTTTTCTCCAATTCCTCCGTGCTGATGCTGTCAGTTTTCCGCCGGTTATTCTCTGAATCCGCTTCCCAGCCATGTTCGACGACAGACTGCTGCAATACCGATTTTAAAAATGCGACATTGCCGCTATGCATGGGCAGATTCCTCCTCCGAATAAAGTTTTTGCAGCTTTTCCAAAGCCCTTTGGAACCGCTTTCTCGCGGTTACTTCGGTAATATTTATCATGGCTCCGATTTCTTTATAGGACATTTCTTCTCCCAGCCTTAATTCCAGCAAATATCTGTCCTCCTGCGGAAGCAGCTTAATCAGCCTGAGCAGCCGCTCTCTGTCATGATTTTCAAAGAAAGCGTTTTCGGGAGCGTCTACGGAAAGCTCCTGTATTTCTTCTACCAGGTCGATGGAAACGGTTTTGCTGTTTTTACGCAGGATATCAACAGAAGCGTTCTTTACTATAACAACGCAGAAAGGCAGCGTTTCGTGACAGGGCAATTGCCTGATCCGTTCGATATTGTCCATGATTTTCAGAAAAGTCTGCTCGACGGCATCCTCGGCGTCCTGTTGGGAACGCAGAATCCTGAGAGAAATATTATAAAGCTTGCCGTGATATTCAGAAAAAATTTCATTCACAAAATCCTTTTCCTCATCGGAAAGTATCCCCCATATGATGACAAACAATTGAATCATTACCTCCGATAAACTAAAAATGTTGATAAAATGAGTGCCGGTCAGGAATTTTGCGGAGATGTCAAATAGGCTCAGGCGTTTAGCCTGAGCCTATTTTATCATATCGGACAGCCTATTTCCAGATATCCGGCTTGTGCCTTCACGATTTTTTCCTGTTGGAACGCTTCCTGCCGTGGCCTCACGGCGCCAAACCGGTACCCTATGGATTTGCCCTGCTTTACGGGCGGGTTCCGTTTCTTTTTATCTGAATGCAGCGGTTGTATCCCCCTCCTGTTTATGCGATCATGACTGCAGTGTTCCATGGCGCTTGCAAAAGATGCCGCATAGATTTCGATACGGCGTATTTCTCCGCCGGAGGGCGGGGAGAGGGAAACACAAAAAGGAAAAGAAGGGGAACAATATCCGGGAAAAATAAGCAAGCCGGTATTAGGGATTTTCCGGTCCATGTCCGCTTTCAAGGCAGTCTCCCTGTTAAGTTTTTCTGGCTGTGCAGCAGAACACAGCGGGCCGCCCTGCCGGCTTTGCGTGGAATAGAACAGCCGCTTTTCTAAAACAGTTCGTCCAGCAATATGTAATAATTGATTTTGTCCCAGTCGGGCTTGCTGTTCAGGCAGTCAAACAGCAGATTGAGATACTGCTCTTTTTCCTTTACATTCCGCAGATTATAGCCCAGCGAGCGGACGCAGAGGGCAATATCCTGCCATTTATCCGCGATTCCGCCTCTGCCCACGTCGATAAATCCCGTCACGCTGCCGTGATCGAGGAATATGTTCGGCAGGCAGTAGTCCCCGTGGGTAAAGCATAAATCCTCAGGCGGTTTGTTGAAGGAAAGATAGCGGTATAGTTCCATCGGGGAGGAAAAGTCGTTGCCTTCCTCAAAATCGTCCATATCGACCAGATTGTTTTCTATATTATACAGCGCGTCCGCAAGCTTTTTATCAAGCGTGCTGTCAAAAGGGCAGCCGGTTATATCCACGGACTGCAGCATGCGCAATCCGTCAGCCAGCAGCTTTACGGTGCTTTCATAGGGTTCGCAGAGCGTATCCTCAGGGCAGACGCACGCCATATGCCCCTTCGCTTCGCTCGTCAGCATATGGCAAAACCCGTCCTGTTCACCCCAATATCTGATTTTGGGGACGGGCAGCTTTCCTTCGAGCCATCGCAGAATCTCCTGTTCACGGCGAAGGCCGCCGCCGCTTTTGTCTGTTTTTAAATAGAGCGAACCGGCTCCTCTGCTGTACCGATACACTCCGGCAGACGAACAGCCTACGCGGTTTTGGGTGCAGGTATAGCCGTCCAGAAGCGCGGCCAGGTCATCCGGCAGTTTAGCAGGCGGCTGGGCCCTGTCTAGCGCCATCGGCGTGAAACGGATGCCGTCCTTTGTCTGCCCGGGCGCCACAGGGGTAAAACCGAGCCGGTGATAAAACCCGACCGCACAGGGCGAGGAATTGACCGTTATCCTGTCAGCCCCGCTGTTTTGCAGAGCGAGTTCAAACAGCTTCCTGCCAAAGCCTTTCCCGTGAAGCTCGTCTTTGACAAAAAACAGGGCAATATGGTTTTCACCGCGCATGGCAAGCATGCCGATCAGCCGGTTTTCCAGAAAAGCGCCGTAAAAGGTCAAAGCGTCTGTCTGTGCGTTATTTTCCAGAAAGGCATAAAAGGTTTTCACGCCTTCCTCCGGATAATCGGGGGCTTCGTATTGGCTAAACACTTCCCGAGCAAGTGTCAGCGCTTCGGAATTTTCGTTTTGCATCAATTTTCTTATCATGGCAGTCTCTCGCTTTCACAGGGTGATGGCCGCGGGCGGGCCATAGAAATAAAGGATTAATAACCGCTCTGCGGTTATGATACCATGAACGCAGCGCGCGAATGGTATAATTGGCCGTCGCCGTAGGCGGGCCATAGGATAAAAGATAATAACCGCTTTGCGGTTATTATACCATAAAAGGGGAAGCAGGTCGAACAGGAAGGCCGGCCCGTTTTTGACATGATCCCTAAAATAACAGAGGAATACCGCTTCCTTCTTTCCAACCGGGAACCGGACCGGTTGTATATAGCAAAAAGTCATGGTAGAATAAAACAAAAAGGCGGCTGAAATGCCGCAGATCAGAATTTCGGCTCCTTGATTTTAGAAGTAAATTTTGCATTTTCAGCGATATAAATGCTATACTTAAGGCGTGATTTTTCAAAAACATCCTGCAAACACAAAGCCGAGGGAGGAAAAAATGCGGAATTTATCTTTAAGAAAACGCTGGCTGCTTTCTTTTTTGGCGGTAATCGTTATGATCCTGTCGATTATCTCAGCGATCAACGGAATATCCATCAGGGTTATTAACAAGGAATTACTGCGGGTAAATACCAATGAGTTCAATTATCTGCATCAGACAATCGACATGCAGATGCGGGAATTTATCAATACCGCCGCGGAAATATCTATTAACAGCAAAAATCTGTCGCTGATGGAAGAGGAGGATTCGGGCGTTTTTACAAACAGCGGCACCTCTTCGTTTCTGGGTTTACTGCGCAGCATTAAAATCACCAATGAACTTATCAGCAGCGTCTATATTTATTATCCCAATGCGCAGTATATAGTGGGAAATCTGGGATGTTATCCTGTTAACTCCTATTGGCAGCTGCTGAATATAAACGGCGGATTTGAAATGACCGATTCCGATCTCTGGATGAAGGACGTTTTGAATAAGGAAGCAATCGGCTTTTTTATTGATGAGAGCACCGGCCGTTTAATGTACCGCACTACTTTTCCGCAAAGCGGAAAATCAGTCAGGGGAATTTTTATTCTGGAAATAAACGAATCCGGCCTGTATAATATGCTGAAAGCGGTGACCGACGGGCGGGATGCCGTTTTTGCCCTTTTGGATTCCGACGGTCAGGTCCTGAATGGTGCGGGAAGCGAAAAGGACCTGCAGCTCCTCCGGGAAACCATGCTTGCGCAGCAGGATCAATACGCCGGCAGCACCGGAATCGTATCGGTGCAGACCAAAGGACAGACGCTCTTATCGGTGGCTTCTTCTTACAGCAATATAAGATACGTCCTGCTGGCTGATAATTCTCAGATGCTCCGGGCTTCCTTGCGCGTTACTTATTTTTCTTTTGCGGGCATTGGCGTCTGCTTGCTTTTAGGCGTTCTGATGGCCTATTATTCCAGCAGAAAAAACAGCCGCTCCGTGGAAAAACTGGCGGCTTCTCTTGCTCCAAAGGACGAGCCGGCCTGTAATGTGGGAAACGAATTCGATTTTTTAGAGCAGCGGGTTTCTCTTTTGCTGCGGCAGAATGCCGAGTCCATACAGCAGAATGAAGAATTGAACTGGAGACTGAAATCCTCTTTTTTATCCCAAATCCTCAATACCTCGCAGGAAGAACCCAACGTGATAACCAGCATCGCTGTTTTTAACAAACTATCCTTTGATTTTATGCAATACCGGCTTCTGATCTTTGTTCCCGTATCGGCAAAGGGCCTATCCGCGCAGCACTGGGATATTGTCAATAAGAACATCCAGCTTCGCGCAGCCGGCATGGAAACAGAGAGCAATATGGTGGTGGTGCCCTGCGTTTATAAAGATTCTATTGTTATTTTGCTGAACTATAACGCGGAGGATTTTGACGAAGAGAAAATAAAGGAGATTATGCTGCAGTTTAAGCAGCTGGCCTTTTACAACAACGGAATTCAGTGTGAGGCGGTATGCAGCGAGGAGTTTGAAACGCTTTCCCTGCTGGTCGCCATCTATGCCCAGACGTTTCGCCAGCTGCCGCTGGAGAAGAAGGAAGGCACCCCAAGCGGCGAAGCTGGAAATAACGGGCGCTCTCTGTTTTTAAGATGGGAAAAAAGCGTGCGGGGCAAGGAATATATTCAGGCAAGATCCTTATGCGGCGGGGTCCTGACGGATTATGTGAAAGCGGCGCCGTCGGCCTACTGCGGACGAAGCCGCCAGTATGCAATGGCAAATATTATTCTGGAGCATCTGCGTGAAAATGCCGGCCGCTGCGGGGCTGTTTCCGCAGCGGAGGCGGAGGAAAGCCTGTTTGCCGCTTTTTCGGATTTGCCCCGTCTTCAGAAGGCAATGGAAAATCTATTGCTGGAGATGGAAAGGGAAAACAGAAGCCACCTTGAAACCCAGCAGGGACATGTGGCCCAGGAGATAAAACGGGTGATCGACGAGAACTTCAACCAGCCGTATCTCGGCCTTTATTTTATTTCCGATGCGGTGGGAGTCAGCACCAGTTACGTATCCAAGGCGTTTAAGCAGCGGTATGGAATCGGCGTAAACGATTATATCAACAAGACGCGGATTCAATGTGCGAAAAAGCTGATAGAAAAAGGCGGCCTTTCCGTACGGGATATTGCAGCCTCCGTGGGCTTTTCCAGCGACATCAATTTTATCCGGGTCTTTAAAAAGCTGGAGCATATTACACCCGGACAGTTTCGGAAAGAAAAGGACTGAGGGATCGAAAGGAAATAATTGTTTATCAATCTCCGGAAAACAAAAAATATTTATGTATAAAAAATATTAATTTTTTATATAAACAGATGCTTTTTTAGGTATTTTTTACGTAAAGAGCATCTGTTTTTTTTTGGATAAGCTTTGTTTGCACCTGG
>ENA-UOOK01006623-UOOK01006623.1-fermentation-metagenome-genome-assembly--contig:-NODE-6623-length-10967-cov-8.008156_pt1 | contig 10967 bp, 8 predicted proteins | sample MGYA00245777_ERZ724023 | MGnify/ENA primary metagenome ERZ724023 (study PRJEB28704, sample SAMN03018312) | fermentation metagenome | biome: anthropogenic terrestrial biome; feature: soil; material... | reverse complement strand
TATTCCAAAAATATGACTTCTGTTTATGAAGATATGCATGGACATTGGGCTGAAAGTTATGTGGAGCTTGCAGATGTATTAGGTATTGTTAAGGGAATTTCTCCATCCGCTTACGGTCCTGATAACCTGATAAAGTTTGAAGAAGCTTACACAATGATTTTAAGGCTTTTGGGATATACCGATGAATCACTGGTAGGAAGCTGGCCTTCTAATTATCATGAAAAAGCATTAGAATTGAATTTATTTGAAAACATTAATGTAAATGTTGAATTTGCATCTCGAAGAGATATTACAATAATGTTATTTAATGCACTTGATATGAATATAGTTACGGTAAAGGAAAACAATACCCTCAATATCACAAACAAAGCACTTATTTCAAAGTTAGGCAAAATGGAAACAAAAGAAGTGTCAATCAGAGACTTAAATATTGATAATTTTGACTACACTGATTATTTGTTCAATAAGTGGGATATTTATTATGACAACTATGGAAATACTGTTTATATCAGCAACCCTCGATATAATGAATTTTCGGGAACGGTAACAAGCATTCTTTCTAACAGGGTAATTTTTGTAACTGATGATTACGGTAATGTGGGGGTTTTTCAGGTTCCAGATATTCCGATTATAATTAACGGAGAAAGGGGAAGCTTTAACAATTTAAATGAATCAAGCATAAAGCTCATCTACGAAGAAGATTCTTTTAAAGGAGGAGTCATAGGTATTATTGCCTATAAAGCAACTGACGTTATAGTTGTGAATAGAGATGACTTATATAAGGAAGGAAGCAGACAGTTTGCCGGTAAGCAGCTGCCCTTGAGCAATTCGGAAGTTAACTTTAAAAAAATTAACATTAAAGGTGATGCAAGCTCTTTGGAGGAAATAAAAGTAAATGACGTGGTATACTTTTATGAAACACAAGACAGTAAAAACGCCCCGTTGACATTGAATGTGTTAAGGTCTCAGATTGAAGGCGTTATTTCAAGTGCCGAAAGTGCAAACGGCAATACCTTTTATACCCTGAACAATATAAGCTATATGACAGGTAAGGATTATATTTTTACAGAAAAGGCAAATGTAAATGATACAGTTAAATTAATATTGGATAAAAATAATAATATTATAAAGCTGTATATAAATAAATACGGTAAAAGGCCTTCAACTTACGGCATCGTAATCAGCTCCTCAAACAGCACCACCGGCAATGCAGAAGCAAAAATACTTGACGAATATGGAAGAGTCCGGACATATTCCTTAGCTGATAATTCAAGTGTGGTAAGTGTGCATGAAAATGATTCAAGTATTATAAAGCAATCATTAATAGGCAGCAATGACTTAGTTATGTTTGACCCTGTGTCAAACGGAACATTAAAAATAGTAAATTTAATGCAGACCAGAAGCATTGCAAGCTCATACAATAACCAAACACGCACTTTAGAAAACGGTGGTTTTAACATTTCAACAAATACATTTATTGTGTACAAAAACAACGGGCAATACCAGCTGTTGGTGCCTTCCCAGTTAGACGAATACTTGGAAGGGCGGGCAGTTGTAAATTATTTAGGGCACGTTGATGCCATTTATCTTACTAAGGGAATAAAAGATTCAAATGCAGTAACAGTAACACCAGATACACAACAAAACTACAACGGAACCATATACGGCATAATAAAGGGTGTTACAAAAGTAGATGATACCACAAGCCATATACAGTTTTTTAACGACAGCAACGTATTTTCCGTTTCAAATACATCTGCTGCGGGCAAAAGTATTTCATCAATGATGAACTCCTATGTAAGAGCAGTAATTGTTAACGGTATTGTTTCAAGTATAGAGAAAGTAACTCCTGAAACATCAAGAATAAAAATATCCCAAATTTATACCAATCAAATGCTGATTGACAATATAACATATATGGAATATGCTCAAGACGTTAAAGTTTATGTATGTACCTTGGACAGCTCAGGAAATATAAGCGGCTTTAAAGAAGGTGCCAAATCAGATATTAAAGCCGGCTCAACAGCACAGCTTTACGACCTGTACGGAGGATTTGACGGAGTAATTGATGTGGTGCTGGTATTTGAGATGCCCTAACCCAATTTCTTCGACCGTTAGGGAGAAAGAAATTGTTGGTAGGTCATTCGCAACGAGTTCCCAATTTATGCGTTCATAGGTATGGGGACACACCTCTACTATGGAATAAGTCTTTGAGGGCATGAGGAATGTCCCCGATTATAAAATAAATTGGTGAACGAGACTGCGAGATGCCCTAACCCAATGCATAAGAGATTCTTCGTTGCCGCCTTAGGATGACATGTCGGTCATTCTGAAGGCGCAGCCTGAAGAATCTCATTTTACTTTTTATTTAATATAATTCTCGAAAAATGTAAATATATTACTATTGAATTCTTGATTAATTGGAATAGTCTTGCTATAATTTAATAAGTGATACAAGTTGGAGTACATTCTTTTAGGGCTTACCTTCGAATGTTACATTACCCTATAGGTGTGTCTCATACCATTAAAGGAGGAGCAAATATATGAACGAAAAGCTGAGACCTGCTTGGGTCGAAGTAAACAGAGAAAAAGCTATTCATAACTTTTTAGAGGTAAGAAGAGCAGTAGGACCTGACAGAAAGATATGTGCCGTTGTTAAAGCAGACAGCTATGGAATGGGCTCTTTGGAATTATCAAAAATGTATCTTGAAAACGGAGTGGATATGTTTGCCGTGGCAGTAATCGGAGAAGCTTTTGAACTGAGAGAAAAAATTATAGATAAAGACATTTTGGTTCTCGGTTTTACATCAGAAGAATTTTACGATGATGCAATAGAAAATAATATTACATTGACTATTTATGATTATAATCACGCAGTAAGATTAAATGAAGCAGCAAAAAAATTACATAAAAAAGCAAAAATTCATATAAAAATAGAAACAGGCATGAACCGATTAGGTTTTTTGCCTACGGCTGAAAATGCGGATAAAATTGCATCTATTGCTAAATTTGAAAATATTAAAATTGAAGGTACATTTTCACATCAAGCCAAGGCAGATGAAAAAGACAAAACAACCGCTCACATGCAGGCGGACAGATTTATTAAATTTATGGAAATGCTTGAAGAAAGAAATGTGGAAATACCTATAAAACATATTGCAAACAGTGCTACAATAATAGAATTGCCTGAGTATTATTTTGATATGGTAAGACCGGGAATTATTTTATCCGGATTTTATCCTTCTGACGAAGTGGATACCGAGAAATACATATTTAAAATTTGCGTTACCTTGAAAGCAAAGGTTGCAAATGTAAAAACAATTGATGCCGGCGAAGGTGTGGGGTATGGACATTTGTACCGTGCAGATAAGCCAGTGGTAGTAGGCACAATTCCATTAGGTTATGCTGACGGATATTCAAGATTATTATCAAATAAGGGATATGTGGTTGTAAAAGGAGTAAAATGCCCTATTTTGGGAAAGGTATGCATGGACCAATTTATGGTGGATTTGTCAAATGTGGAAAGTCCGCAAATAGGAGATGTGGCAACAGTTTACGGTGATGGTACGGATGGAGCTATGACTGCTGAAGATGTGGCCAACATGAGGGGTACCATATCTTATGAAGTACTGACAAATTTAGCTGTAAAAAGACTTCCAAAAATCTACGTTTAAGGAGTACAGTATGAATTTTAATTTAATTGAAGAAAATGATAATGAACTATATCGTTTTATGATGGAAGAAAAAGAAAGACAAAGTATTAATATCGAGTTAATAGCTTCGGAAAATTTTGTGTCTGATACGGTGTTGCAGGCAATGGGAAGTCATTTAACCAATAAATATGCAGAGGGGTATCCCGGCAGAAGGTATTACGGAGGATGTGAATTTGTTGATAAGGTAGAAAACCTTGCAATAGACAGAGCTAAATTGATATTCGGCGCAGACCATGCAAATGTTCAGCCACATTCAGGCTCAAATGCAAACTTTGGAGTATACTTTGCCGTACTGAAACCGGGAGATAAAATACTTGGTATGGACTTATCTCACGGCGGCCATCTGACTCACGGAAGTCCTGTAAATATGTCAGGCTCTTACTTCAATGTAGTGTTTTACGGGGTGAATAAGGAAACTGAAACCATTGATTACGACCAGGTAAGAGAAATTGCAAAAAAAGAAAGACCGAAATTAATAATTGCCGGGGCAAGTGCTTATCCAAGAATCATTGATTTTAAAGCATTCAGGGATATAGCTGATGAAACCGATTCTTACTTTATGGTTGATATGGCACATATAGCAGGGATTGTAGCCGCAGGACTGCATCCTAATCCAGTTGAATATGCAGACTTTGTTACCACAACTACTCATAAGACTTTGAGAGGTCCAAGAGGCGGAATGATTTTGTGCAGGCAGGAATTCGCACAAAAAATTGACAAAGCAATATTTCCGGGAACACAGGGAGGCCCTTTAATGCATGTAATTGCAGCTAAGGCTGCATGTTTTAAAGAAGTTTTAGATGATGACTTCATATTGTATCAGCAGCAAGTTTTAAAAAATGCAAAAACACTGTCTGAAGAGATGATGAATAAGGGATTTAGAATAGTGTCCGGCGGCACTGACAATCACCTTATGCTTGTTGATGTCAGAAACAAGAATTTAACAGGCAAGGAAGCAGAAAAAATACTTGATGCAATTCATATTACTACAAATAAAAATACTATTCCTTTTGATACCGAAGGTCCGTTTGTTACCAGCGGTTTAAGGATAGGAACCCCTGCTGTTACAACAAAAGGAATGAAAGAAGCTGAAATGATCGAATTAGCGGATATTATGGATTCAGCTCTTTCTAAAAAAGCAGAAGTAAGTTTATTAAAAGAGCGTGTATTAAAATTAACTTCAAAATTCAATTAAGAATAAAACAGACAACCGATAAATATAATTTTTTTAGAAATGACCGTCTGCCTGTTTTTTAATAATTTACTGTTAGCATAGTTCTATGAACTATATACAAATTAAGCTATTTGTATACAAATTATGCAAGACTGTTTACATAACACGGAAAATTATCTTGCAAAAAAATGTTTTAAATGTTATAATCATAGAAATTTTATAATAATGAGGAGAGTGTATATGAAAAGAATAATATCTTTATTATTGAGCTTATTAATGGTGCTTGCTTTATTTACAGCTTGTACCCCAGCCGCACCGCCAGCGCCGGAAAAAGAGGCAGAGCCGGAGAAAGAAGCAGAGCCGGAAAAAGAAGCAGAGCCGGAGTCCGATGTTATTAAAATCGGTGTGTTCGAACCGCTTACAGGTATGAATGGCGGCGGCGGTCTTCAGGAGCTTGGAGGCATCGAATATGCCAACAAAATGTATCCTGAAGTATTAGGCAAAAAAATTGAATTGGTTGTGGTTGACAACAAAAGTGATAAAGGCGAAGCAACTACCGCAGTAACACGTCTTATTGAAAAAGACAAGGTTGTTGCAATAATCGGCTCATACGGTTCAGCAGTTTCTATTGCAGCCGGTGATATTATAAAAGAAGCACAGATTCCAGCAATGGGCGCTTCTTGTACAAACCCCATGGTAACACAGGGCAATGATTTTTACTTCCGTGCATGCTTCCTTGACCCGTTCCAAGGCAAGGTTATGGCTAACTATGCAATAGCGCAGGGAGCAAAGACTGCAGCTGTTATAATGCAGAATGGAGATGACTACTCGGTAGGTCTTGCAAACTTCTTCATAAATGCATTTAAAGAGTTGACAGGTGACGATGCAAGCATAGTCGATGTTTCTGAATTCCAGTTGAATGAAGCTGACTTTAATGCAATTCTTACAAATATCAAGGCAAAGAATCCTGATGTAATATTTGCGCCAAGTGCGGCAACCACAGCTCCGTTAATAATTAAGCAGGCAAGAGATTTAGGAATCGAAAGCTTGATAATGGGCGGAGACACCTGGGAAAATCCTTCGGTTATCGATGTTGCCGGAAAGGATGCCGAAGGTATAGTACTTTCAACATTCTTTGATGAAAATGACCCTGCGACCAACGAAGCAAAAGTATTTGTTGAAGGCTACAAAAAAGAATTGGCAGGCAAGGAACCTATAATTCCGGCAGTGGCAGCATTGGGATATGATGCATATCTGTTGGTAAGAGATGCTATTGAAAGAGCAGGCTCAACCGACGGCGTTGCCATAAGAGATGCATTAAAGGCTACAAAAGATTTTGAAGGTGTAACCGGAATCATTAACTTCACCGAAGAAGGAGACGCAGATAAAAATCTTGCCGTTATAAAGACAGTAAAAGACGGACAATTCGTGTTCATCAATTCAGTAGAAGTAAAATAACTCATATAATAATCAGGGCGAACTGTTCGTTCGCCCTTTTGCAGTTTTGAACGATTTGGAGGTAAATATGACTAGTGAACTTTTCATGCAGCAGCTTGTCAACGGCATTTCCTTAGGAAGCCTATATGCCCTCTTGGCAATAGGTTATACGATGGTTTACGGAATTTTAAGACTTATTAATTTTGCCCATGGTGATATTTTTATGATGGCAGCCTATTTCATGGTGTTCAGCATTGTTACTTTTAATCTGCCTTGGTATCTTGCAATTATAATTGTAATAGCAGCAACGGTTGCCCTTGGAGTTTTGCTTGAAAAAACGGCATACAGACCCTTAAGAAATGCTCCCCGCATGTCAATCATGATTTCTGCCATAGGGGCATCCTTCCTTTTGGAAAATTTAGCAACCTATTTGTTTACCGGCGTTCCCCGTGGATTTCCTGACATTAAAATTTTAACTACAGCCGTTAAATTGGGAAGCCTTTCATTAACCGTTGCCACATTGATTACACCCTTTGTTACGCTTATTCTTTTATATGTTGTGCTGTTCATAACAAATAAAACAAAAATCGGCATGGCAATGAGAGCAGTTTCAAAGGATTTTGAGACAGCTAAACTGATGGGAATAAATATAAATAAAGTAATATCCACAACCTTTGTAATAGGCTCGTCTTTAGCCGCCATCGGAGCAATGCTTTGGGGTTCCCGATATCCTTCCGTATATCCTCTCATGGGTGTTATGCCGGGACTTAAATGCTTTATAGCTGCGGTATTGGGCGGTATAGGCAATACCACAGGTGCGGTTATAGGAGGATTTATCCTGGGCATGGCTGAAATTATGCTTATTACATTTCTTCCGTCACTTACGGGCTACAGAGATGCAATGGCATTTATTATATTGATAGTTGTATTGTTGGTTAAACCCACAGGACTTCTTGGAGAGAAGGTGACGGATAAGGTATGATGGACAGACTTAATAATAAAAAGAGTAAATTGTTTTTAAATATATTGCTTATACTTTTATTTGCGGCAATAATAATACTTTTAGATACAAAAAAAATAGGCGATGCCTATATAAGGCGAATATTAAATTTATCCGCTATTTATGCAATAGTGAGCGTTTCAATGAACTTGGTCAACGGTTTTACGGGATTATTCTCCTTGGGGCAGACAGGTTTTATGGCAATCGGCGCTTACACGGTTGCAATATTTACCGTTCCCTTAGACGCAAGGGCTAAAATATTTTATATTATACCTCAAAATCCTGTTTTGGCACAAATTGAACTTCCATTTGTTATTGCACTCATATTGGGAGGGCTTTTGGCAGCGCTGGTGGCAATTTTAATAGGTCTGCCGGTTCTCAGATTAAAGAGTGACTATTTAGCCATAGCAACCTTGGGATTTTCGGAAATAATTCGTATTGTTTTTACAAACACCAAATCAATTACCAACGGTGCATTGGGAATTAAAAGTATACCTACAATGCCTACAATGTGGGTTTTCTTCGGTGTAGCCGCTCTTTCTGTAGTTTTAATATGGCTGTTAATAAACTCAAGCTACGGCAGAGCTTTTAAGGCAATACGGGAAGACGAGGTTGCCGCCGAAGCAATGGGCATCAATCTGTTTAAGCATAAGGTTATGTCTTTCAGCATAGGTGCATTTTTTGCAGGAATCGGCGGAGGACTTTTGGCAACATTGTTAGCTGCGGTAAACCCTAATCAATTTTATTTCCCGATTACCTACAACTTCCTTTTGATTATCGTATTGGGAGGTATGGGAAGTATATCCGGTACTGTCATAGCATCCTTTTTGGTTACGGCAGGTCTTGAGGTACTGAGATTTTTCGATGAACCTTTCGCATTGTTCGGGCTAAATATTCCATTATTCCGTCCGGGATTAAGAATGGTAATATTCTCCATATTGTTGATGATATTGGTGCTTTTCTTCAGAAACGGTCTTTTGGGGCAGAAGGAATTATCCTGGAAATTGGTTTTTGACCGGCTTGCGGGGAAAAAATCAAAAAAGAAGACCGGTGAGGGAGGTGCCGCACAATGAGCATACTGAAAATAAACAATGTAACCATGCAATTTGGCGGTGTCACCGCTGTCAACAACCTTAATATCGAAGTTGAGGAGGGTAAAATCGAAGCCCTCATAGGTCCCAACGGCGCGGGTAAAACAACAGCCTTCAATGTGATTACAGGAGTATATTCTCCCACAAGGGGAGATGTAATATATAAGGATGAAAATATAACCGGACTTACACCCGACAAAATAACCAAAAAAGGAATTGCGAGAACATTTCAGAATATAAGATTATTTAAAAACTTAACGGTGCTTGACAATATATTAATCGCAAATCATTTAAGACTAAACAGCGGCTTCTTATCCTGTACCTTAAGGATGCCTTGGGCTAACAAGGAAGAAAAACAAATGCATGAAAAATCGGAAATGCTGTTGGATAAATTGGGATTATTGGGGTTAAAAAATGAAATTGCCCATTCCCTGCCCTACGGTGAGCAGAGAAAGCTTGAAATAGCAAGAGCACTTGCCACAGACGCAAGACTTCTGCTCCTCGATGAGCCTGCCGCGGGAATGAATCCTTCGGAAACAATGGAGCTGTCCGCCTTTATTCATACAATAAGAGATGAATTTAATCTCACAATCTTTATGATTGAGCATCATATGGACCTGGTAATGGAAATCTCTGAAAAAATCTATGTCTTGGATTTCGGACAGCTTATAGCGGAAGGTTCGGCAAATGAGGTTAAAAATGACCAAAGAGTTATAGAAGCTTATCTGGGGGTGGAAGAAGATGCTTAAAATAAATAATTTGCACGTAAATTACGGAGGAATATCCGCAGTCAAGGGTATAAGCATCCATGTTCCGGAAAAATCAATCGTAACCCTCATAGGAGCCAACGGAGCAGGCAAAAGCACTACGCTCAGGACAATAGCGGGACTTGTAAAAGCAAGCGACGGTGAAATTATTTTCAAGGGAGAAAATATATCGGACAAGGACACCATAGACATTGTTGCAAAGGGGATTACCTTGGTTCCCGAAGGAAGAAGAGTTTTCGCAAACCTTTCAGTGCTTGAGAATTTAAAAATCGGCGCATACCTGAGAACCGACGGAATTGACAATGATATAAAAAGAGTGTATGACCTTTTTCCCATACTGAAGGAGAGAGAATGGCAGATGGCAGGCACCTTGTCGGGAGGAGAGCAGCAGATGCTTGCTGTAGGAAGAGCATTGATGGCAAAGCCTAAGCTCATAATGATGGATGAGCCTTCCTTGGGTCTTGCGCCTTTAATAGTAAACAGTATATTTGAAATAATCAAAGAAATAAATCATCAGGGAACCACGATTCTATTAATAGAACAAAACGCCAACAAGGCGCTGAAGGTTGCGGATTACGGTTATGTTTTGGAAACCGGAAATATAACCATGGAAGGAAAAGGACTTGAACTTCTCAAAAATGAAAAAATAATAGAAGCCTATTTAGGAACCTCTAAAAAGATGCCCTAACCAGAAGATGCCCTAACCCCATTTCTCAGAGTCCTTTTTCTGAGAAATGGCTGGTTGGGAATGTTTCAACTTAACTGAAACATTCCTTACATTACCGCCTGAATCAACAAGCCCGCAAGTACCGAAAATATATATATGTAAAGCATAATTTTAATATTCTCTTTAGTATTTCGGTTCATCCGGAATAAAACAAGCAGCCCTAACCCCGAGCCTGATGAAAGACCTGCAATTACAGAGCCGAAGCTTATGCTTCCCTCAATAAACAGCTTAGTAAGTATTACGGATGCCGCGCAATTCGGTATCAAACCTATTACTCCCGCCAACACCGGCTGCAAAACATTGTCATTTAAAAGAATTTTAGATAAATTATCTTCCCCTGCAAAAGAAATTAAAGCATTAAGCAAAAAATTAGTAATAAGTATAAATATGAATATATTCATTGTATGCTTCAGTGCAGGCTTCAATATGCCGTGTTCCTCGTCGCATCCGCAATCCGTACATAAATGTTGGTGTATAGCAGATGAAATATCTTCTTTTTTGTTCTCATTAAAAAATTTGCTTAAAAATATATCGGCTGTAAGCCCCGCCAAAATTGCAATCACTACCTTTAATGCTATAAGCAGCATAATTGTATCAAAGTTTCCCATATCCGACAGCAATACGGGAATTGCTTCATCAGAGGTTGATATAAATACCGCAATCAGCGTGCCAACGGTTATTATCCTGCCCGAATACAAATTTGATGCCGCCACGGAGAAGCCGCATTGGGGAACGCAACCTAAGACAGCCCCTCCCGCAACTCCGAATTTTTTTAAACTGCCCACCAATTTATCCTGTGATCTATGCTCTATATATTCTATTGCCACATACGCCGCAAATAAAAAAGGAAGCATCTTAACTGAATCAATCAGCGCATCTTCAATTATTTCCCACATAAATTTCTCCAAAATCATAAGACTTAAAGGGGACATTTTCCAATGTCCCCTTCGCATTTCTTTCTGTCTATTTATTAACTGCTTCTTTTAATGATTTGCCTGCTTTAAACACCGGTGCTTTTGATGCCGGAATATCTATTGTTTCGCCAGGATTTCTTGGAT
>ENA-UOOK01006622-UOOK01006622.1-fermentation-metagenome-genome-assembly--contig:-NODE-6622-length-10969-cov-17.476177_pt1 | contig 10969 bp, 3 predicted proteins | sample MGYA00245777_ERZ724023 | MGnify/ENA primary metagenome ERZ724023 (study PRJEB28704, sample SAMN03018312) | fermentation metagenome | biome: anthropogenic terrestrial biome; feature: soil; material... | reverse complement strand
ACCAGGAAAGCACTACCCTGTATGCTGACAAATCAGGATGAGCAAGGATGAGACAGATTTTTGGATTGACAGATTTGACGTTTACATAATGGTTGCGAAATAAGAAAATATCAGTTTTATGCTGTATTGGAGTTTGGGGCTAATCTTCGATCTAGTGAGCTCCAAAAATAGCTTGAATTATTAAGTTGGACGTTGGATAGAGTCGTTCAAAGGGAAGTAAGATGCCAAAGAAAAAAGATGCTCCGAGTCCTATCGAAGCTTATCTGCACACCAAAGAGGAGCGCTTAAACAATCCTCCTGTTGGTATGGTCGATCCTGAAACTGACCCTGATGGAGAGCAAAAAACATACAGCTATGATCCCCATATTGATCCCCAATTGCAATGGGCAGGTAAAGCTGAACATCTCAGTTTTAAAGTTCCTACCGTTTCTCTACATGTACATGAACGTATTGACCCACTTACGATCATAGAAGTAGTCCGAAAAAGGGAGACTGATACTGACGACCAGATGGAAATATCCTTATTCAGCAAGCCGGAAGAGAATCCTCCTATTCGAGAAGCTATTCAGTTTTACAAACATAAGCACAATTGGTCAAACCGCCTCGTCGCAGGAGACTCTCTTCTTGTGATGAACTCATTACTTGAAAAGGAAGGAATGGGAGAGAAAATTCAAATGGCCTACTTCGATCCACCTTATGGCATAAAATACAACTCGAATTTCCAGCCATTCGTTAACAATCGGACAGTATCTGACGGGAAAGTTGAAGATTTAACCTCTGAACCAGAGCAATTGAGAGCGTTTAGGGATACCTGGGAGTTAGGTATTCATAGTTACTTAACTTATCTGAGAGATAGGCTATTGTTAACATGGGAACTCTTGAATGATACTGGAAGCGTTTTTGTGCAGATAAGCGATGAAAATGTTCACTATATTAGAACGATACTTGATGAAGTCTTTGGAAAGGAAAACTATATTACAATGATCGCAGTGAAGCGGCCCACCATGGCTAAGACTATTATTCGTAATAATTTCATATTCGTGCTATGGTATGCTAAGAAAAAGGAATCCGTTAAAACCAGAAAACTCTTTTTACCGAGGAAACAAGAGGATTTGCCCGGATTCGAAAAGAAATCTCTTGGAATGGAACATAAGATTACAAAAGTATCCAAATTAGTCACTATTGATATCAGAAAGTCCATTAGTTCATATATGGACGAATGGAGGTTCTACCAACTAGATAACTTAGTTGCAATTGGCACTGGTGCAGCATCAGCAAAAGAACCATTTAAATTCGAAGGAAAGTGGTTTTCTCCCGGAAGTGGAAAGAGTTGGAAAACCGACTATTCTGGACTGAAGATATTGGAAAAGCTCAACCGACTTGAAGCTAGAGGAGGTACCCTATGCTACAAGAATTATTTCGATGACTATCCGATTGTTGAAGTAAGCAATCTATGGGAAGACACAGCAGGTCCGAATAAAGAAGTCATATACGTAGTACAGACGAAAGATATCATCATTCAAAGATGCATGTTAATGACTACCGACCCGGGTGACTTAGTGTTTGATCCAACATGTGGTAGTGGCACTACAGCATTTGTTGCTGAAAACTGGGGCAGGCGTTGGATTACTTGTGATACGTCTCGTGTTGCCTTAACCCTGACAAAACAACGACTAATGACATCTGTATTCAGTTATTATAAATTAGCTCATATTAATGAGGGTATCAGTAGTGGGTTTCAGTATAAATCCGTTCCACATATTACGATCGGATCGCTGGTTAAAAACACCGAAGTTATAGATGGAATCTCAAATGAACAGATTGATTCGATTTTAGAATCTCGTTCCGACCAAGAGATTCTATACGATAGGCCACTTATCGATACAACTCGAACTCGCATTACCGGCCCATTCACTGTTGAAGCTGTCCCTGCACCTGCGGTTAAGAGCATTGATGAGATTGTTAATGGTACAGAGATTGTGGCAGATGAAAGTATTGCCAGGTCAGGGGAGACACTCCGGCAATCGGAATGGCGAGACGAATTACTAAAAACAGGCGTGCGTGGGAAAAGCAACCAGTACATACGATTCTCCAGAATAGAAGTCATTCCCGGTTATCGCTGGCTTAATGCGGTAGCCGAGACCATCCCAGAATCTGATAAACTCTCGCCAGAAAGGGTGGCAGTTTCTTTCGCATCTGAGTTTATGCCTTTAGAGCAGCGTCAGGTCGCTTTGGCCTTGGAAGAGGCTCAAAGCCTGGTGCCCAAACCTAAGATACTGATCTTTGCAGCCTTCCAGTTTGATCCGGAAGCTTCCAAAGACATTGATGAGACCAACTGGCCTGGAGTCCAATTGCTCCGTGTGCAGATGAATGCAGATCTTCTTACTGAGGACCTGAAGAAAAAGAGGGCTTCCAATGACTCATTTTGGCTTATTGGGCAACCTGAAGTCAAAGTCGAGAAAGACAAAGACGGCAAATATCTAGTTAGAGTTTTGGGCTTTGATTACTACAACACACGTACAGGCCAGATCGAATCAGGCGGAAAAGACAAGATAGCTATGTGGATGCTCGATACTGACTACGATGGCAGAAGCCTATTCCCCAAGCAGGTTTTCCTCCCATTGGCAGGAGATAAGGAAGGCTGGTCAAAACTGGCCAAAGACCTAAAAGCGAGCATAGATGAAAGCCTCATTGACCAATATCGGGGAACCGAATCGCTTCCATTCAAATGCGGAGATCATAAGCGGATAGCAGTAAAGATAGTGGATGATCGGGGTATTGAAAGCTTAGTGATCAAAGGTTTAGACTGATGCCTCAGACCACGATAGATCGCTTAATTATCAACTCCCCATATGAGGAGCCAAAATACTACTGGAAATATGATCCCAGAACCCGAACGTTTGACTTAGCTGAAGGCAGGAGACCGGCAGGTTATGTAATAGCCTCTGATCGCTCTCAGTCCTATGACGATCCTGGCGTATTCGTTGAAATCCCGCTAGTTAACCAGATCAGGCCCAGGATCAAGTCTTGGCGAGAAGCCGGATATCCTGGCGTCACAGGAATAACCAAGCGTTTGCTTGATTATTGGTATGATCCCGAAGAGTTTGAATCTCGCAGGCTGTTTTTCTGTCAATTGGAGGCAATGGAAACCCTGATCTGGCTTACCGAAGCATCCGCTGCTGAAAAAACAGGTATTGAGATACCCAACGACGGAGGTTTGTTTCAACGCCTCTGCTCCAAGATGGCTACCGGCTCTGGTAAAACCATTGTTATGGCTATGCTTATAGCTTGGCAAGTAACAAATAAGGTTACCAATCCCCAAGACCGCAGATTTTCCAAGAATGTTTTCGTGGTGGCTCCTGGGCTCACGGTTAAAAACCGATTATCCGTCTTGATCCCTAGCAGCGAAGGGAACTATTACGATCTCTTCAGAATAGTCCCTGCATCCCTGCAGGAAAAGATGAGACAAGGTAAAGTCTTAGTGGAAAACTGGCATACATTGTCCTGGGACAGTGAAGAGCAGATAAGGAAAAGACGTTCAGTGGACAAACGTGGAATGAAAAGCGATGAAGCGTACTGCCGCGAAGTCCTGGGTGAGATGTCCAATTCCCGCAATATACTGGTGATCAATGATGAAGCTCACCACGCCTGGAGAGTCAATGTAACTGCCGAAGGCAAATACTACCGCGAACGTGACTTGAAAGACAGTGCTGATGAAGCTACGGTGTGGATCGGAGGTCTGGACCGAATCCACAAGGCCAGGAACATAATCTACTGTTACGATTTCAGCGCTACACCATTTTACCCTTCGGGAAAGAAAAACTCTGAGGAAACCCTGTTTGACTGGATCGTGAGCGATTTCGGTCTTAACGATGCAATAGAATCCGGTCTTGTAAAAACTCCGCGAGTGGTGATCAGAGATGATGTTCATCCTGATGTAAAAACTTATAAGTCCAAACTTTATCATATTTACAACGATGATGAGGTGAAAGCGGATCTGAACCGATCTGCCAAACCAGATGACCCTCTTCCGGATTTAGTTCTAAACGCATACTACCTTTTGGGCTATGATTGGCGGGAGACCCTGAAAGCCTGGCAAGCATCCAACCAGCCTGTTCCTCCGGTGATGATAACGGTATGCAACAGAACAGAAACCGCTGCCCGGGTAAAGCATTCATTTGACTTCCGGAAAGTGCACATTGATGAGCTTTGCGAGACGAGTAAGATATTGCACATAGATTCGAATGTTCTGAAACTGGCAGAATCTCAGAATGTGGTTACGATCATGGTTAACAGTGATGCAGATAGTGAGGATAGCGATGATGCCCAAGAAGTTCCCAGGTTGTCCAAGAAGGAACAGGCAGAGATGCTTCGCAGACAAGTGGATACAGTGGGACATCTGGATAAAAACGGCAATCTGCTTCCCGGATCACTAATTCAAAATGTGATATCTGTTGGGATGTTATCAGAGGGGTGGGATGCTAAGACAGTAACCCATATCATGGGCTTAAGAGCTTTTAGCAGTCAGTTACTATGCGAACAAGTTGTTGGCCGCGGTCTCAGACGGACAACTTATGATGTTAATCAAGAGACTGGGCTGTTTGAACCTGAGTATGTTAACATCTTCGGGGTACCTTTTACATTCCTCCCCCACGAAGGAGGAGAGGGTGGACCGCCACCGCCTCCGAAGCCAAAAACAATGATCATGCCTCTTGATGAAAAGGCTGAATTCTGTATCTCATGGCCGAATATTGTCCGCATAGAGAGAGCCTTCAAACCAGAATTAAGCCTGGATTGGGACAAGGTTCAACCTCTTATATTGGATGCATTTTCTGTGAGGCAAATTGCAGAGTTGGCACCCATTTTAGATGGAAAGCCAGACCTAACAAAGATCACCGAAATCGATCTTGAGAAACTCTCATCAGAGTTCAGAACTCAACGCATTGTGTTTGAGATCGCCAGGGATAATTTCCATTTAATGGCATCAGAATGGAAGGGAAACAGGGAGTATCTGCTTGCTCAGTTGGTGAGATTGGTAGAGCAGTTTATTGCCTCAGATAGAATCGAAATTGACCCCCCTCTATTCAATTCTAGCGATTTACGTAGACGCTTGGTTATAACCCTGAACATGAGCAAAGTTATTCAACACATAGGGGATGCGATTAGATACTCAAATACCGAGTATTATGAGCCTGTATTTGATAACGAAAGGCCTATTCTTTCAACTGCACATATGCCAATATGGTACACAAGTAAAGAGTGCGCGGTAGCTCGGAAGTCTCATATCAACTTGGTAGTTCTTGATAGTACCTGGGAGTCCACAGAAGCTTTTCATCTTGACCACGATCCAGAAGTGGATGCATGGGTGAAGAATGACCATCTTAACTTTGAGATCCTATATATCTTCAATGGTACGATCAAGAAATATCGCCCAGACTATATCGTAAGGTTGAAATCAGGAGATATGGGCATAATCGAAACCAAGGGTAAAGAAACTGAACAGGATAGAGTTAAAAAACGTTTCCTGCAGGAATGGATTGAGGCTGTTAATCAGCATGGTGGATTTGGGGAATGGGTTTTACTAAACTCGAGATTTAGGTAATAATTTTAATATATCTTGGCCTACAAGGGGTAACTCGATGGAAGCAGACGTCTTAAATATGCAAAACTATGATGAATCCGATCTGATAGATAGGGATAATGTTATATGTACTATTAATAAAATCCTTACAGGTGAAACTAAGCTGCTGTTCATTGAAGGTGATGAAGGGATCGGTAAATCCACTCTGTTAAGGGAGTATAATAAAAAATACTCTAGTAATACAATACACATAGAACTCGATATAAGCTGTAGATGGGGTTCAGATATTCGATTTTTCACTTATCTGCTATACACTAAACTTTATGGGTTTATAAATGGAGTTGAATGTAATCTCGACAATATTGAGATTCCAGATGGTGAGCTACTTGAGATCCTTGTTTTAGCTAATAAAACCCTTAATAAAAGGAGAGAGTCCCTTACTATCCTGATTGACGGACTTGATGAAATCTCAATAAATGACTCCCAGACGATAATTAACCACTTACCGATATCCAATTACTTCTCACTGTATAAGCTGATAGTTACCGGTGAATCTGGCAAACTGAGCAAATATTTCAAATGTAATTATACCAAGACGTATATACTAAGTGGCTTTACGTTAAGTGAGTCTAAAGAGTATCTATTAAAATTCATAAGAGAGCAAGATATCATATCAGAAATTGCTAAGACTAGTAATGGGAATCCTGGTTACTTATCAAGTATTAAGCGGATGATAAACTCCGGATTGTCACCCCAGGCTGTTGTTATGCAGCTACCTGACAATTTGCCGAAAGCCTTACTAAATGAATGGAATCATGCCAATATCACTGATGTCAATCTCTTAAAGGTACTCTGTCTTGTTGCTAATGAGTGTAGTCCGTATACTGTTCAACAAATTTCCTGTATATTCGATGTTGATGAGGCATTCATTCTCCAGGAATTTTCAAATCACAAATTTATTCTAATCAACCAAGGAGTAGTAACATTTATCTCTGATGCTTTCAGAAGGTTTGTTGAGAATCAACTCTCTTATTTGAAAAATGAGGTATATGACCAACTGATAGGATATCTTTCAGTTAATCCTTATAGTGATATATCACTTGATTCACTTCCACAGATTTACTATGTTAAAGAGCAGTACATCGACTTATTGTCATACTTATCGGATGAAGTTCTTTATCAAGTGGTATCGAAGGCAAGCTCACTTATAAACTTGAAAAAACATATTGATATAGGGCTATTATCAGCTCTGAGGGTTAGAAAACCTGAAGTTATGATTGGTTATGCAATCAAAAGCGCGGCTGTTGCAAGTCTAAATGAAGATAAAGTTTGGAAAACTGAAATCGATGCTTTAATGTCCTTGGGAGAAGCTAGCAAAGCAATCGAAATTGCAAACGGAGCAGTGTTAATTGAAGATAGGCTAGCGGCCTATGCACAAATATGTAAGCACAAAGTGACCAAAGGAGAGGCACTAGATCCTACATTGATAGAAAGAATACAAGTAACGATCACAAACATGGACACTAAGATACTAGGCGATAGAGCTGTTGAAATTGCTATGGATATTTCTACATTCGATCCAGAGTTATCGATTAATCTTATCAAATCATCATTAAACGTTGAGAACGATCCTAATTCAACAGATTTTGCTTTTGCCAAATTGGCTATAGCTTCGATGTTTAGAAGAAATCCCTCTGAAGAGAAAGATACTTCAGATTTATTTAATAAGCACATCGCCAATCCCTCCTTACAAGATATCACGAAAGGCTTTCAAATAATCAGTCAGAAGAAAACTGCGGCTGATCTTATAAAGTCTGTTCAGGATATTTCGGATACTAGTATTCAAGTTCGATTTCTTTGTGAATGGATCAAAGCAAATAGACGAAGTAATGATGCCATTGATGTGACTCGATACGGGATTGATCTAGTTGTAAGAAAGACAGATTATTCTCCTAACTCAAAAGTGTTTTATGAACTAATATCACCAATAGAATTCAGCGCCGTACAAGACGTAGTTATGTATGTAATCAACAGTATTGATCACCAACTACTCAATCTAAAGCAGATCGGACCTCATGAAGATTATCTGAGGTTAAAGATAATGTTGGCTATTGGGAGATCTCAATTCGATGCTAAAGATGCATATGATCGGCTTTCTAAAGTCTTCTATGAGGTCTCAGAGCAAAGCAATTTGATTATGAAGTGCAATACATTTACTCGATTATTACATGCACTTACGATTATAAAGAAGAAATCTCCTAGTCCAATTGATGAGGAGCTTGAGTTCGTTCTGCGAGATGAGATCAATTCTGTCGTTGATGTTCTATTTGAATCCTTGGCAGATCATTTTGATGCCATTAAAAACACACTCGGTATTCTGTGTTTATATGATTTAGACCTTTCTCTGAGCATTATTCAAAAAATGAATACAAAGCATAGAAAGGACCGCTCTGCAGATCTAGTTATCAGATCATACATAGATCATAAAGGAGTTGCTGGACTTACTACGCAACACCTTGATATTTTGGACTCAATATCCGATTCACCTATCAGAGAAGATTTAATACTTTATATCCTTGAAAATACGATTTATAATGGAATAGAGCCGACAAGTTTCCATCACCTCTCTAAAATCGTTAAATCTGTGCCTGATTTTAAAAATGATTATAGAAGATGTAACGCATTTTGTCTGTTAGCAAGATATCAGAATCGTTTTCATGACGATAAGATACTACCACTGAATGAAATAATCGATAACATAACAAAACTATGGTCATCTATAGATAATTCCTGGTTTAAAATTGATATGGGGTATATGATTGTTGGCAGCTTGGCAGAGATTGACAAAGCATTATCTATAGGGTTTCTTGAAAAAACGAAGCAAGAGAGGGAGAGTTGCGTTATCAACTCTTATTCATTAGCGGAGACTAATATCTATACTATGCTCCTTGCAATAAGAGCTTTCATCGGATTACTTGATCAGAAAGAAGATACAAGGGATGATCTGCATGGCATTATCAACAGAATCAACCAATTTCCTTCAATTGTGATGCAAGTCCGTTTACTAAGTGATCTTTCAATTAGGTCATATTTTGCCAATCGAAGAGATATCTCTGATACAATTTGTGTTGATCATTTACAAGCAAAAGTTAGTAAACACTATGATAATCAAGGGTTACGATATGCTGTGCTCTATGAAGCAACACCCGCTATGTATCTTTACCATAGTACAACTGCATTAACCGAACTTGCCAAATTACCTTTGGATATAAAAGAAAAAGCCGCATGTAATACCATACGTTGCATCCTATCTAAAATTTCTCTACTAGATCCAATTGAGCGTCCAAAAAACCACTTTAAAAAGATTACATACCAACAAATTGACGATGTGCTTAGGTTACTCGAGCTAATACAAACCGATCATGTGCTTTATGATGTGATATCAAACATTGCAGATATCTATGTATTCAACAAGCGTAATTCAGACCATTATATAGATCGTCTTCAAAAAACCGAGGTGGAGAATCGTTTAAATACAATAATTGAAAAATCACTTCCCTGGAAAGATGGAATAACGCACGATGGTTTTTTATTAATATGTAAAGCGCAATTATTTAGGATGTTCAAGGCAAAGGATGCATCAGCTTGGAAAAAACTAGTGGGCCAGGCAAAAGATATACCAAATCTTGCAGATAGATGTTACGTCCTTAGTGTCATTTATGGTCTGATGACTCGGAAAGTGTCTGATCAGAATGTACTTCCTATCAACGAAATTGAAGATGAGATTAATAAACTGCCAATTGATTTTGAAAAAGCCGAACATTTGTTTATCCTGGCAAGATACGTATCTGATGCTAATAAACAGATATCTAAGGAACTCGTTAAAAAAGCATGGCAACTGATTGCCACGGACGATGATTCAGACCATAAAGGAACAAGGAAAGAGCTAATAGATTTTGCGTATAATCTTGATCAAGAATTAGCCGCTAGTTTCGCATCCATGCTAGACGATGATCCAGCTAGGAGCATTATTAGAAATGATCTGAAGAGGCAGCTTAATGTACTTGAAATCAAAAAAGAGTTATTCAAAAATCCAGTTGAACAGAATCAATATGGGAATTCATACAAGCCCATTGCAGAAGCATCATGGCAGTACTTAGCATCACTAAATTCGAATAATGTTGCTGCTTGTGCTAATCAAGACTACGTCTCTTCAGAGATAACAGAAGCTGCAAAATATGGTATATCTGAATCGTATCCGATTTTCGCATGTGTTATTGAGAATCTAGTTGTAAAAAATAGAGCTACACAACAAGCTAAGATTGTCCTTAGACCATTATTTAACTATATGTTATCAACTTTCGATATGATTTTACAGTTAACAACACAGGTCACTAGTGGCTCATTCAACCAGTTTGTACGACCTCCCTCAACTGTAGTAAGCGACACCATATTGTTCGTGGAAATTGATCAAAGGGAGAAGGCGATTAACTTTATCAAAAAATGGATAACTGATTCCTGCGATGAGTATTTATTCCTTTGCGATCAGTACTTCTCAGCAAAAGATTTGGATATTTTGATGTTTATCAAAGCAATGAAGCCTGAATTGAACGTGATGATTATTACCAGTGTAGCTAGTAATCCAGGTACTGATATTAAAAACAAGTATATAGAAGGATGGAGAGATAATAGCTCGGATGATCCTATCCCCGCAACAGTATACCTTATGGATTACGGAGATAAACATGAGTCACCTATTCATGATCGTTGGTGGATATCAAGTACCAGTGGTTTAGATATGGGAACATCATTTAACTCGTTGGGGAGAAAAGCATCAAAAATTCGGATCATGGATAATGAGGAGGTTCAACTCCATTATCGTGAAATCCTCGATTTCATCACTAGGAGAGTATTCTTAAAAAACAATATGCGAATTCGTTATGATTCCTTTGTGTTAGAGTAGGCATCATTTTAGTATATTATAGTACTCGTCCTGCATTTCCAATGAAACGGCGGGAATGGAGTGTGTGCTCCGGAGACGCCTACCGGGTCCATCTCTGAGTCGTATTCGATCTGATCATCTTTGATCCATGGTGCGAGGGCTTTGATATAGTCTCTGGCATCATCCAGGCTGTTGGATTTGGTATCCAGAGCCATGAGATTATCCATCACCTCGATTGCATCGTTTAGCGGATAGACCCTATCTTGGGCAGCAAGAGCCCGGCAGATATCACTAGTGCGGTCATCCAGGATCACCACGAGCTTGTAGTATTTGGCTTTGGCTTTCTTGTAGCCTTGCAGCCTTCCAAACTCCCTGATTCTCAGTGCTGTATAAGACCGTTGCACATGAAAGTGGACAAAAAGTATATGTAAATAGTACTTGACAAG
>ENA-UOOK01006621-UOOK01006621.1-fermentation-metagenome-genome-assembly--contig:-NODE-6621-length-10971-cov-3.808813_pt1 | contig 10971 bp, 13 predicted proteins | sample MGYA00245777_ERZ724023 | MGnify/ENA primary metagenome ERZ724023 (study PRJEB28704, sample SAMN03018312) | fermentation metagenome | biome: anthropogenic terrestrial biome; feature: soil; material... | reverse complement strand
ATTGAAGTGCTGCAAATTTCAACATGTTGACGCTAAATGAGTTTTTGAAGCAGAACCAATTATACCCTTACCATTAACCTATTTAATACAAACTCCTCAAAACGCTCTTCTGCATTTTCGGGTAAGAGGTCTTCTATAAAAGTATTTCCTACCTTTGCTGATACACCTTTTGTACAATGACCAAGACAAAAAGATGCTTTTAGTTCTACTTGGTCGCTAAGATCGTATCTTTCAATAAGCTCCTTGAAAGTTTTAGTTACGCAGTGTGAACCTTTCATATAACATGAACTCCCTACACATATGTAAATTTTTAACATAAGACATCCCTCACATATAAAATAAATTAGTAGTTAAATTTATAGGTACAAACTTAATGGACAAACATTGTTAACTATTTAACAATTATAGAATACTACATTGTTAATAATTTGTCAATAGGGAGTTGCATAATATTTTGGTGCCATCCACTGTTGATCTCCGATGCGAAGAATGAAAAACAGCAAAAACCAGCTTGATATATAAGGCTGTTAATAATATAATTAATAAGGGGAAGCAAAACATTATATGCTTAAATATAAAAACGTAAATTAGAGCTATGTTTCACTGTATTATCCAAAAAAGGTTGGTGAAGATGGTATGAAAATAATTACAAACAGCAGCATGACACCTTATCGCAGGGTGATAACTGCATTGAGAGGGGGATGCCCAGATAAAACACCTTTTACGGTATATGAAAGTAAAATACCCCAGTGTGCTGTCGAAAGGGAGCTAAGGAATAGAGGCCTTTGTATAGTTAAACGCATAACCTCTTACAATATTAGGCGTCCTAATGTAAAAACTAAATCCATTCATTATACAGATGAAAAAGGCAGATATTTGATACGTACAATTATTGAAACACCCTATGGTGAGCTTTCTACTTTAGATCAACCTGCAGGTTTTACATCATGGCATCATGAAAGGTTATTTAAATCTCCTGATGATTATAATGCTCTTCTATTCATGATTAAAGACAGTATGATTGAGCCAGCTTATGACCATGCTTTTAAAGTTGTCAAGGACCTAGGTGAAGACTTTATTATACGTGACAATCTTCCTTTGGAGCCTATGCAAAATCTTGTATCATCATACATGGGAGCGGAAACATTTTCATATGAATGGATGGATAACAGGGATGAGGTTTTGAAACTTTATGATGCGCTGGTTGATGTTGCAAGGGGAATTTATCCCATTGTTGCTGATGGCCCACTGGAATTTTCAAATTATGGAGGGAATGTAATACCCCAGGTAATGAAGCTGCTGAGATATTGCATAAGAAAGGTAAACTCATAGGGTGCCATCTGGATGCAGATAATAAAATTATTATGAATGCAGTTGCGGATACAAATCTTGATTATATCGAGGCTTATGACCCTGGTATAAGCCCCCCGGTTAAAGAAGCACGTAAAATTCTTGGCAGCAAAGTATTGTGGATCAACTGGCCAAGTGCATGGCACTTGAATTCAGTTAATGATGTTTTCAAGGATACTATTAAATTAATTGAGGAAGCAAAGCCGGGTAATGGATTTATTATCGGCATAACAGAGGATGTGCCTGAAGAAAGATGGAAAGATAACTTTCTGGCAATTATGGACGGTATTGACGATTGCAAATGTTAAATTATTAACTTTAGGTGGTACTTATTTGTGGAATTTAAAAAGCTTGATATTGAAGACAGGGAAATTTTCCAAAAATATATTGGAAAATATGAGTTTGGAACGTATGAGTATTCTTTTTTAACACTTTATATATGGAGAAAGATGTTAAATGTAGAAATTGGTATTGTAGACGATGCTTTAATAGTAAAAAAATATGAGAAGCAAAAAGGTTCATATTTTATGCAGCCAATAGGATATAAAAAAGAGAATTTGAGAGGAATTGTATATAAACTTAATGAAATCAGAAGGAAAGATGATTCTTTCAAAAGCCTTTTCAGAGATGCTGAACTTCCCTTTTTATATGAACTTATGGATATTTATAATGATAAGGTATGTTTATGTGAGGATATAAATAACTTTGATTATATTTATAATAGTGAGGATTTAGCATCATTAGGTGGAAAAAAATTTCATAAGAAGAAGAATCACTATAACCAGTTTGTCGGGAATTATAAATACGAAGTTAAAGACTTGTGTGAAGAAGAAGTAGTGGGAGATTGCATTGATTTTTCACAAGCTTGGTATGACGAAAGACAAGAGGATGATGAGCAATTGGAATATGAACTGGAGAGTATAAGGGGAATTTTACCTAACTGTAAGATATTAGGCTTAGAAGGTCTGGCGGTTTATGTTGATGGTAAAATCGTAGGGTTTACTGTGGGAGAAAAGGTTAATAACAATATGGCTATAGTTCATGTTGAAAAAGGTGACTTTAAATATAGTGGCGTTTATGCATTTATTAATAAGACATTTGCAGAAAGATATTTAAGCGATGTAAAGTTTATAAACCGACAGGAAGACCTTGGTGTTAAAGGATTAAGAAAAGCAAAAAGATCGTATAATCCTGTAAAACTTGAGAAGAAGTTTATTGTGGATATAAGGTGAAGGGACACACCTTCAAAATCTATTGCAAGGAATGTCCCTCTTTGAAAAACTTCATGCCGATACGGTTCGGCGGAATGGCGGTTATTATGAGAGATTTGCTTGAAGGTGAAAATATCAGGCTTACAGCAGTAAAAGATCATGACATGCCAATAATTGAAGAATGGTTTAATAATGTTAAATTTCTAAGATATTATGACATGCTTCCTGCTATACCTAAAAATTTAAAGCAAGTAGTAGATATGATGAAAGCCTATGAGGATTCCCAGGTAAGGTATATTTTTGCTATAAGGACAAAAGATAATGATAGAATAATAGGTGTTGCCGGTTTTGATGAAATCATCTGGAGTAATAGGGTTTCTACAGTTTTTATTGGTATAGGTAATAATAAGTTTACTGGAAAAGGTCTTGGGAAGGAAGCCATGTCGTTACTTTTAGATTATGCTTTTAATGAACTTAACTTTTACCGGATACAATTAAATGTAATTTCTTATAACGAAAATGCTATAAAATTGTACGAAAGTCTTGGATTTGTTAAAGAAGGGACCTTCAGAGATTTTATATACAGGGATGGAAAAAGGTATGATATGTACCTATATGGGTTATTGAAGCAGGAATGGGGTGGATTGAATGACAGAAAACATATCTAATGATGACATGATTAGTGAAAGAGCCATATTAGTTGGACTTGAGATTGACGATGGTGGTTTACTAATTGAAGGAATGACAGAGGGAGAAAGGTCAGTAGACGAATTGGAAGAGCTAGCAAAGACTGCAGGAATTATAGTTGAAGGTAAAATGTTGCAGAAAAGACATTCAAAAGATTCAGCCCATTACATTGGAAGTGGTAAGTTGGAAGAATTGGGTGAATTGTGTGAAAATATGGATGTGGAAACGGTAATTTTCGATGATGAACTCTCTGGTGCCCAAATTAGGAATATTGAAGAAGCTATAGGTGTAAAGGTTGTTGACAGGACTACTCTTATACTTGATATATTTGCTCAAAGGGCTCATTCACGAGAAGGAAAAATTCAAGTTGAACTTGCTCAATTAAAGTATAGGCTTCCGAGGTTAATAGGTATGGGAGGCCAGCTTTCGAGACTTGGAGGCGGTATCGGGACAAGAGGACCAGGAGAGAAAAAACTTGAAACAGATAGAAGACATATTAGAAGAAGAATTAATTATCTTGAAAATGAACTAAAAGAAGTTAGCAAACAAAGGGAGCTTATTAGAGAAACCAGGGGGGGAAGTGAGTTCCCAATAGTTGCTTTGGTTGGTTATACAAATGCAGGCAAGTCAACCCTTATGAATAAGTTGTGTGGATCTGATGTATTTGTAGAAGATAAACTGTTTGCTACTCTTGATCCTACTACCAGAAAGCTTACATTTGAAAATAATAGTTTATTAGAGACAGACAATGCAAATAATAAAAAAGAGACTATACTTATGGTTGATACTGTAGGTTTTATACGAAAGCTTCCTACAGAATTAATAGAAGCCTTTAAATCTACTTTAGAAGAGGCAGTATACGCTGACTTGTTAATTCATGTTGTTGATGCGGCTGATGCTGAATATGAAGAATATATTAAAGTTGTAAATGAAATATTAAACCTTCTAGGAGCAGTTAATAAGCCAATAGTAATAGCTTTAAATAAAATTGACTGTTTAGGATTTCAAGAACGAATTCCTTTAGAAAATGTATATGGGAGAATGCAAAGCGAAGTATATGAGATTTCTGCCAAGACAGGTCAAGGCGTTGGAGATCTTGTTAAAGGAATTGAAAAAATTCTTTCAACAAATAAAATTGAATTGGATATATTAATTCCTTACAACGAAGGTTGGGTTTTACCTTACATCTATGATAATGGCAAGATTCTTGAAAAAGAGTTCAAAGATAATGGAACTAAAGTAAAAGTATTAATTGAAAGCAAGAAAGCTTATAAAATAAAGGACTATTCATTATATTAAATTTATATATGATGAAGAAGCAGTTAGATTATTTGGAATGCATTTATCAAAAGCGTGCTAAAATTATTCAATAATTCTTGATAAAAAATTCCTTTTCGGTTATTATAATAATAAAGGATATATTAAAATATCGGAAAGGGGTTTTTGTTATGCTTGTTAAAAACTGCGCAGGTGCGCTAACCTTTTGGAGTGATAAGGTCTTCCTTCTCAAGGATGAGAGAGGGGAGTGGGTTTTCCCAAAGACTGTAATAAAAACGGATGAACTACCTGGTGATGCTGCTTTAAGAGCGCTTAAGGATAATGCTGGAATCACTGCCGAAATTGTATCAACCGCAGGACATGTAAGTTACGAAATCTCATCAAAAATAAATTATCAACCAATCTATAATAAAATAATCTGGTATGTAATGATATCACAAAAACAAGAAATTTTAATTAATGAAGAAAAAGGGTTTACAGAAGGGGGCTATTTCACACTGGAAGAAGCTATGTCATTAATAACTCATAGTTGCCATAAAGCTATACTAAATTTGCTATCTAGAGAGGGTATAGAAGTAGTATCTGAATTGGTTATAGCATAATTAGTGAGGTAATTTGTCAGAAAACAATTGAATATGGTATAATGGGTTTTATTAGCATGTAGCAGGAATGGAACTTAAAATGCAGAAACAATACAGTGGAATAAAAAGACAGTACAAGACTGTTTTAAATAAGGCTACGACCGAGATAGAAGAAAAAAAATCAAGGTTTATTGCCAATATAAAACCAGTTACACATGAGGAAGAAGCAATAGAATTCATTAATGGGTTAAAAGCAAAGTACTGGAATGCCAGTCATAATGTCTATGCTTATTATATTGGTGGAGATAACATCATACAGAGATTCAGTGATGATGGCGAGCCTTCGGGAACGGCAGGTATTCCTGTACTTGAAGTTATAAAAAGAATGGAACTTCAAGATTTGGTAGTCGTAGTAACCAGATATTTTGGAGGTATTCTACTAGGAGCAGCCGGACTTGTGAGAGCATATGGTAAAAGTGCATCTTCTGGAATAAATGCAGCGGATATTATTACTAAAAGACTCTGTGAACTAGTTAATATAGTAATTGATTACTCAGCATTTGGTAAAATACAGAATCAAGTCATAAATTATGGTTATAAAATAAAGAATGTTGAATATACCCAGGATGTAGAAATGAGTGTATTGGTTCCGATTGAGGACATGGAAATGTTCCTTGAATCTATTAATGATGCTACTAATGGGAATGTACTTATAGATACTGGGGAAAAAGAGTATGTTATAATATAAAAATGATGTTATAATAAAAGCTGTATAAAGATATAGTTATATACTTAGTGATTTCAACTGGAGGTGTAAGAATGTCAGGACATTCAAAATGGTCAAATATTAAACGTAAAAAAGGGAAATCTGATGAGCAAAAAGGCAAGATATTTACGAAACTAGGGCGTGAATTAGCAATTGCTGTTAAAGAGGGTGGAGTCGACCCAGCGGCAAATACAAAATTAAACGATGTAATCGCTAAGGCAAAGGCAGCTAACATGCCAAATGATAGCATTATGAGAAGTATAAAGAAAGCAGCTGGGGATATAAACTCAGAAAGTTTTGAGGAAATATCTTATGAGGGCTATGGTCCTGGTGGAATTGCAATAATTATAGAGGCAATGACCGATAACAGGAACAGAACAGCTGGAGATATAAGGCATTTTTTTGATAAGTTTGGAGGAAACCTTGGCCAGAATGGCTGTGTATCTTTCATGTTTGATAAAAAAGGAGTTTTATTAATTGAAAGAACTGATGATATTGATGAAGATGAACTTATGATGGAAGCCATAGAAGCAGGAGCGGAAGATTTCAGCGGAGAAGAAGAATACTTTGAAATATTAACTGAACAGGCTGCTTTTTCTGAAATAAGAAAAGTTTTAGAGAAAAAAGGCTATGAATTTATAGAAGCTGAAGTGCAAATGGTGCCTCAAACTTCAACAAAGTTAACCGACCCAAAGCATGTTGAACAGATGAATAGACTGATAGAGAATCTTGAAGACTTGGATGATGTACAAAATGTATACCATAATTGGGAAGAGGATGAATAGAAATACTTAATACACATCAAGTCCGGTAAGTTAAAGGAAACATTTTTCAGACTTGCGGTTCTATGAACTGCAGTAATCTTCATTAATCCTGTTAACTTTCCGGACTATCAGTGTTTTTTTCAGGTATAAACTGGAACAATCATTTTTAGCTCCATTCCTGCTGAGTGCGAAGTGAATTCGCCCTTGCAGGAATAAACTATGTCAACTAGTATTAAGTTTAATCTAAAAGGGAATTTCGGAGAAACTTCCGGATTTTTTTTAAGATACCCCTTTTAATCAACTTTCTGAGCCTCATTGTTATTTCTTATCGTTGTAATTGTTGCCAGTGTATGCTTCAAAAACCTTCTTAACAATATTACCACCGATTCTACCTGCATCTCTTGCAGCTAAATCACCGTTGTATCCCTGTTTCAAATTAACTCCAACTTGATTTGCAATTTCATACTTCATGTTTTCAAATGATGTTTTACTTCTGTTGTTAGCCATATAAATAGCCTCCTTTGAATTTTAGTAATTTAAATTCGCTATTTCTCATAGCGTATTCTTATGATTTGCAGTTTTTCAAATCATAAGAATACGCTATGAGAAATATTGTTAACTAATATTTTTTATATAATTTTTATTTATATAAAATTATTCTGCAACTGTGTCACTTTCTCTAAATAGAAGACTTATACTATAGAGTCCGGCAAGACCTACAAGAGTATAAATTGTTCTACTTAAAAATGTTGTGTTTCCTCCAAATATTGTTGCAACAAGATCAAACTTGAAAAGGCCTACTAAAAGCCAATTTAAAGCACCTATGATGACAAGTACTAGGGAAAGTTTGTCTAATGGTGTTTTTCTCAAAATAACACCTCCTTTACATTTTTAACTACAGTATTTCCATAAATATTTTTTCAATGTATGCAAATATTTATTACAGAGGTAAATTACACCACCAATGACAAAAACTACCGCACCTATTAAAGGTGCGGTTTATCTAAATAACTGCAAGACAACAAAATGCCAGGCAGTTAGTATTGTTTTCAGAGCCTATTCTACTTTAATATATTATGCATTTACTATAGTTTTGGGGACTAAAGTAAATAAAAATAGTTATAAATACAGTAATAAATATAGAATATAATATTAATATCTGTACAATATAGTAACTTAGATCTTCTTAAAACATATAATAGTATGAGATTATATGTGTATGGTAAATTTTTCATAGCAGACTTACTGCATACAACAAATTATGAAGACATATAATACACTTGAAGGGAAGTGAAGTTGATGCAGGTTCTCAGCATTGGAGTAAATAAATGTGCTGATGATGTATTAAAATATATAGAGAACGAGCTGGTACAGTTAAAAAACGATAAGATAGATTATTCAATAGATAAAGTAAATGATGAGGGACATGATTCAATAATATGTAAAGTCCTAGATACTAAATCCCAAGTTAAGGGATCAAAGCAAACATATAAAGCACTAATGCTAAACGTATCTAATGCCTTAGCAGATTATATAATACGTTGTTATGAAGAAAAACTTATTAAACGTATTATTAACTCAAATTATTGTTACTTTAGCCAGAGTGAAAGAAAAGATATTATGAAGGAGGCATTCCTCGTTATAAAAAACGAAGATAAGAGTTTTTTAAATACTTTACTCCAAATAAGAAGACGTAATATCATTGTTAAAAGTCTTATGGAATACTTTGAAAGCTCAAACAGTGTAATATTAGATGGATTTATAAATTTTAGACTTAAGGACTATGTAAAAGATCTTGAAGAAATTGTTGAAAAGGCTGTAGATAGTTTTTTAATGGAAAAAGAATATAAAGAATTTATTAGATTATTAAAGTATTTTGTTGATATACAGGAGCCTAAATATGAAAATATCCATATAATTGCAAATAGCCAAGGCAAATACACTTTATTAGATGAAAGACGTGAAGAAATTACAAATGAATGTATAAAGGAATACTTGAACGAAATATCCGAAGGGGAAATTAATTATGATGACTTGCTTGTAAGCTCTTTAATTACATTAGCACCTAAAAAAATAACTATTCATGGTATTGCATATTTTAAAAATAAAGAATTGCTTGAGACAATACGTAATATATTTTACAAGAATGTGAATATATGCAAAGGCTGTAATATTTGTAATATAAATTTTAACAATATTCATAATATAGATAAATTTGAACTTCCAGAAAAAATACACTAATGAAATTAGTGTAAAAAAAGGGAAAAAGGGAAAAAGGGGACGGTTCTCCAGAATGGAGAACCGTCCCCTTTTTCCCTAGCTCCTGGTTTGGAAATATAGATGACATGGAACATACTATGTATTATAATATTATCAGAAGGTTAGTTAAGGTTAGTTTAGCTTGAAAAAGTGAACAAAGTGAGTACGCTTTCATTAAATTTTATGCTTTGAGCAAAACGAAAGGAATGAACGGGAGTATGAAAGTAGTGGGATTTATTGGACCGAGTGGAACAGGTAAGAGTCATAGGGCATTACAGGTAGCAAGTAGTAAAGATATAGAATATATAATTGATGATGGACTTCTTATAAAAGATAATAGAGTAATTGCAGGGAGTTCTGCGAAAAAGGAGAAAACTAGAATTGCTTCTATAAAAAGAGCTTTATTTATATATGAAGAACATGCAAATAGTGTAAAAAAGGAAATAAAAAATGCTAATCCTAAAGCTATATTGATACTTGGAACATCAGATGGGATGGTAGAGAGCATAGCCAAGAAACTTGATCTGCCTGAAATTATAGAAAAGGTATACATACATGAAGTTGCAAAACAATCGGAGATTAATATTGCTCTTTCTACAAGAAAAGAAGAAGGAAAGCATGTTATTCCCGTTCCTACATTTGAGATAAAGAAAGATTTTTCTGGCTATTTTCTTGATCCACTTCAAATATTCCGAAGGAAAGGGAAGGGTAGTTTCCAATTGGTATCGGAAAAATCGGTAGTAAGGCCTACTTTTAGTTACATGGGTAAATATACCATATCTGATTATGCTATATATCAGATTGCAGAATATATAATACTTAATATTAATGGTATCAGTCGGATTTCCAGGTTTAAAGTGGAAAGTGGAAATGATGGTATTACAATGGATATTGACTTAATACTCTTATATGGTTATGCCATTAAACCTTTGCTAGAGGCAATACAGAAAAAGGTTAAGGAAGAAATTGAAAAAATAACTGCCTTAAATATTAGGGCTCTAAATCTTACTGCAAAAGGTCTTATAATTCAGTCAAAACAAACACGAAAGTGATCAATGTGTTTTAAAGAATGCTTCTTGGTTGTTAAATTGCTCCGATAGAAGTTTTTTTATTTAAACTCACAATATCCTGCTATTTTTTGTATGCTTCGCGGAAGGGCATCTTTAGAGTTACCCCAAGGAGCATCATTATTGCGATAATCAAATTTCTCTGTAAACCAGTTGACCTCATGTTGGATTCTTTCCATGTTTTTTAATTGTATTTTTAAAAGATTATCAACAAATGTTGCTCTGGAATTATAATTTAAGTATTTATTTACACCTTCAAGAAGCTGCCGAAAATGAACAAGGCAAAATCCTTTCTTATTATTAAATAAATCTCTGAACTCCCTTTCTTTAGACCATAAATAAAACATAACATCAATATAACGGCTCATAGTATAATTCATTTTACTGCAAATCATACATTGGTTCTCCAAGTTATGTAATTGCTCAATAATATCTTCCACGAATCTTTCGGTTGGTGTTTTCTTAGAAGTAAGTTTATCGGAAATATTTTTAACCAAAGATACTTTGGCTTCTCTTTGAATGGCATCCATCTTTCTGGCGTATACTTTTTTCAATTTGTTATTTTGTTGCTGCAGATGTGTATCAACCATAAGACCTAATCCTAATCTATTCTCCTGTTTGTTATAAAGTAATTCAAAATGCTTTCTGCAAAAACCCTTATCATTGGTTTCAATTCTGCAATCAGGCTCCATAAGGGAAGGTCCAAGAAAATATTCGATATATTGTTCTTCAAGTTTTTTTTCAAGAACACAAATAGGACATTCACAATCTTCTCTAAAAGCATCAGTTACAGGTATAGTGTAGATTTGCTCTTTCATAAATTTAAATTCTCCATTATACTAATATTTATAAACATTAGTATATCATGAATCTATTATTTAGTATACCACAAAATATAAAGATGATATAATATCTACATGAATGCGGAGATTATATCATGAATTTTCTATAATTCATGATATAATCGTGCACGTGCGTTTTTTGCGAAGCAAAAATATTCGCACGCAC
>ENA-UOOK01006619-UOOK01006619.1-fermentation-metagenome-genome-assembly--contig:-NODE-6619-length-10973-cov-6.263510_pt1 | contig 10973 bp, 12 predicted proteins | sample MGYA00245777_ERZ724023 | MGnify/ENA primary metagenome ERZ724023 (study PRJEB28704, sample SAMN03018312) | fermentation metagenome | biome: anthropogenic terrestrial biome; feature: soil; material... | reverse complement strand
CTCGTCGCAATTTTCATTCTTTCACGTGCCCCAGCTGGCTGGGGTGGGCGACTACCTAGAAAATAATTTAAAAGGATATTTTTATCCGCATTTTTCAGATCCTATCCTCTTTTAAAGGAGTTTGGTTCCACAGGTAGAATTTATAAATATTTGGTAAATCCAATGGGGGTGTTTTCTATGAAATTTCGTTACTGGTTTCTTTGTTACTTCCTGATGCTTATTTTAATCTTTACTACCAGCTATTTCGCTTCTCAAAAAAGCCCTCAATTCCCGATCTACCAAGAAGATTTAGCCTTTCAAACCGACTTAGCTATGATGTACCTAACAGCTTTAGTAACTGGCTTTCCCAGAAGAGACTACTTACATAACGGTCGATTGGAAGCGGCCACTTGGCTCGCCTCAGAATTTCGCGCTTCAGGTCTTGAGGTTTATACCCAAGAATTCTCGGTTGAAATTGCCGGTAAAAAAGTTACTGACTTGCGTAATGTCTATGCGGTCCTACCGGGAGTGCAAAGCAAAGCGGTCTTAGTAGTAGGGCACTACGATATACCGCCTTTTGTCCGGCAAGGCGCCGCCGATAATGGTTCTGGAGTAGCAACTATCCTCGAACTGGCGCGCATCTTTGCTTCAGGTCCTACCCCCCAATGGACAATGATCTTTATGACCTCTGATTGTCAAGAGTACGGCCCCATGTATGGTTCCAGCCATTTTTTAAAAGAAAGCAGGTGGAAAGAGCATCTGGCTGCGGTAATTTCTCTTGATTTTGCCAATTTAGGCGAAATGAAAGGGATAGAAATCGAGATGAGCGGCTGGCAACAGAATTATACACCGCTTTGGTTACGACAAATAGCTTTAGCCTCTATTACGCCAGAGACAGAAGCGATCGATGCTAACCCCTTTAGGGAGTGGGTAGACAGGGCCTTAGCAATCACCACAGCTGAACACGGCATCTATTTACATAGTAGAATTCCTGCCCTTAATTTAAAGGGAGTCCCTAAACACAGTAATTGGCAAGCGCGTTATCACCATACTACTGGTGATACTATTGGAAAAATACTTCCCAAAACAATTGATCACTATGGTCGCGCCACTGAACGCCTGCTCCGTAGTTTACAACTTTTAGAGGAATTCCCTCCAACCGAAATGTCTTATCTTAAGGTCGGAGCCTACTATCTGCCAGCCTGGGCTATTCGTTTAATCCAGTTGCTATTTCTTACTCCCCTACTAATCCGAACCTTAAGCGCTTGGCGCCGGACAGAAAGGGATTATCTTCGAGAGGTCGGACGCGAACTTCGCTATCTTTTAGCTTCTGTTTTAGCCGGGGCGCTTGGCTACTTCATACTCCGTCTTTTAATGGAGAAAGGACTGTTTTTCAATAATGAGCTTTTTCCTGTTTTGCAAAAAAAACCTTTACTTGGTTACCAGCAAATAATTCCCTCTCTGGTAGTGTTGGCAACCGCAATCATAGGTTATATTTGCTTTTTGCGGCTCTTAGCTCTACCTCGTGAAGTTAGGGTTGAAATTAGGCAAGCAACCTCTTTTACCCTTATGCTACTGCTCATTATTATGACCATTTTTTTAAATGCCGGTTTTACCAGCCTAGCTTTTTTATTACCGTCCATTCTCAGCTGGCCACTGCTCTCCCCTAACCGCAGTTTGTGGCGGAGGGGGATCAATTTACTAATTGCTCTCTCCGGACTTATTCCCATTATCCTTTTAATCTATCCGCCATCAGCTTACATCGACGCCAATCTGGGGTGGCAATTCATAATCGCGATTGCTTACGGACACTATCCTCACCGTGCGATTCTGCTTTCTTTAGTGTTCATCGCGATCTTCTTCCGGTTTATACCTTCGGTTTTATTAAAAGCTACTCCTCCTAGTTTGACTTGGGGCAATAAGAAAGAGTACTTTTCTTGGAAGAATGTTTTACATAAATAGTACTTGATAAACTGCACCTTTAATTAGTTTGCGCATATTCTATCACTAGATTAGTCCTGAGCAAATCTTTTTCCCCATCCTTATCAGGTTTTCTCCTGCTAATAAAGTAAAACTTTAGCTACAACCTGGAAGGAGGCTTACGATGAAAGAGACCGAAGAATTAGACCTTTCCAAATTACCAGTGGGAAAACGAGGTAAAGTGGTTTCGCTTCAAGCAGAGGGTTTAACCCGCAGCCGTCTCTTAGATTTGGGATTAATCCCGGAGACTGTAGTTGAGGTTATCCGCCAAAGCCCGGCTGGAGACCCAATCGCCTATGGGATTAGAGGCGCTATTATTGCCTTACGTTCAGAAGTAAGTAGTTTAATCACCATCCATCCTCTTTAATTACTGAGAAATACGATTCACCCGTTCTGACTGACGCCACTTATCAGTTTTATGGTAACTGGTGTAAAGACTCGATGCTTACTTATCATTTCACCTGGCGTTGATGTTTTCACCGCCGTGAGCTTTGGTTACCAGCGTGAACGCTTACCAAACAACCCGTAATAAAGTCTGTATGAGTTTTGGCTATTTTCGCCCTTATACAGACTTCTCTTTTGATAAAGTACTTTTTTATCCATGATTAGCATAGGCTAAAATTATGATGCAAAGCTAAATGTGGTTGGCATTTTTTCAAGTAAACAAAAAACTGAAAAAAGGGGTTTACGCCTTGCTAAAAAACCGGTTTTTAACTGAGAGTATGGAAGATTACCTGGAGATGTTTTATCGAATAATTCAAGAACAAGGCTATATTAGACCAATCGACCTCTCGAAGGCAATAAAAGTTAAACCTTCTTCTGTCACGAGAATGATCCAAAAACTGGATGAAGCCAAGTTTATTACCTATGAGAAGTATCGAAATATAGCTCTTACTGCCAAAGGGTTGAGTTACGGTCATTTTTTAGTCTGGCGCGATCAGACATTAAAAAATTTCCTATACTTAGTTAAAGCGAGTACCGGCGTTGAAGAACAGGTAGAAGGAATTGAACATTATATTACTCCTCCTACCATGAGTATTATCCGTAATCTTATCCTTTACTTTACCTCCCATCCAGAACGGTTAAAAGAACTAGAAGCTTTACACAAAGAAAACCTTTACCCAGATAATAATGACTTTAAACAGTTACGCGCTTGGTTATTTAAACATCACAATTGATGGAACATTATGGAGGACGTACCCCGCTTGCCGGACTGATTCATTCCTTAATTATCTGTCTCAGGGATATAATTATTTTTACGATTTGATCATGATAACAAAAGTAATAAATTTATATTGTTTCTAAAGCTTGTATGATAAAAAGGACCAATAAGGCTTAATCGCCTCTATGGTCCTTATCTTTAGTAGTCGTCCAACCCGCAAGCAGTCTCAGATATTTTCAGATACTTAAAGATAATTCTCATTCTCCTCTACTTTAATTCCAAAAAAAAGTTATAATAAAGGAGTTAGAAGAAAGGAGGCTTTCGAGTGCAAATTGAATCACTATTAACTAAACTTACTGAAGCTGTGGGTGTCTCTGGGCGAGAAAACCAGGCTACCAACATAATCGTTGATTTCTTTACTCAGGGAGAAGGGCGCCTGTGGATCTCGGAGATTAGCCAAGATCGACTGGGAAATATTTTCCTTCATAAAAAAGGCCAGGGCGATCATCCTCCACGCATCATGTTTGCCGCTCATATTGATGAGATTGGTTTAATCGTAACTGATATCGAGGAAGGATTTCTCCGCGTTTCATCGATCGGCGGTATCGACCAGCGGGTACTCCTCAGTCAAGAAGTCATTGTCCATGCTAAAGAAGATCTGTTAGGGATTATTAGCGCTAAACCACCCCATCTTCAGGATCCAGATGAGAGTGGAAAAGCAGTTAAGCTTCAAGATATGACCATTGATTTAGGCCTTTCGCCAGAAAGAGTTGAATCTCTAGTACAGATTGGTGACCCTATTACTATTAAGCGTGACTGCCGCTTATTAAAAAACTCTCTCTACTCGGGAAAAGCAATGGATGACCGGGCCGGAGTGGTCGCCTTAATTGAATGTCTTAGCAGGTTAAAAGACCTCCATCATCAAGCCGAAGTCTACTGTGTAGTTACTGTCCAAGAAGAATTGGGGGTGCGAGGCGCCTTTGTTAGCTCCTATGAGCTTAACCCTGATCTGGGTATCGCCATTGATGTCACCCATGGAGACATGCCCGGTCTCTCTGATTATGAGGCCTTTAAATTAGGTCAAGGACCTGTAATTGTCACCGGTCCGCAAGTTCATCCCCAGATCTTTGAAAAGTTTAAAGCAGCAGCTAAAGCTGGAAATATAAAGTATCAGATTGAAGCCGAAGTTACTCCCCGAGGAACCGATGCTTATGCTCTCCAAGTGGCGCGAGCAGGAGTCGCTAGCGGTCTGGTTAGCATTCCCCTCCGCTACATGCATACTTCAGTTGAGACTTTATCCTTGGAAGATCTAAAAGAAACCGGCAGACTATTGGCAGAATTCGTTAGGCAAATCGACAGCGAATTCGTGGAGGGGTTGAAATGTTGTTAAGGGAATTATGTGAATTAAATGCTGTTTCCAGTCGGGAAGATGCTGTCCGCGCGTATATCCGAAATCGCATCACAGAAAAAGTGGAGACCGTTACTACCGATAAGCTCGGCAATTTATTAGCAGTTCAAGGCAGTGGTAACACCGGTCCTAAAATCATGTTGACTGCCCATATGGATGAAGTAGGATTAATGGTCGTCGGGATCGATAATAGCGGGCTGCTGAAGATTAAAACCGTAGGTGGGATCGATGAAAGGGTGTTACTCTCCAAACGGGTAGTGATCGGTCCTAACCGCATACCCGGAGTCATTGGGGCAAAACCTATTCATCTTCAAGAAAAAGAAGAAAGAGAAAAACCAGTTAAACTTCCCTCCCTTTTTGTTGATATCGGCGCTAAAGATAAAGCCGATGCCGAGAAAGAGGTTAGTATCGGAGATTTAGCGGCCTTTGACGTCAAAGCCGGGGGGTTTGGCGACCGGATGTTTAAAGGGAAAGCCTTAGATGACCGAGTGGGCTGCGCTGTCCTTTTAAACTTGATTGAAAACCACTATGACTTCCCTCTCTATTATGCTTTCACTGTTCAGGAAGAAGTCGGTTTGAGAGGAGCGACGGTCGCCGCTTTCGGCATAAATCCTGACCTGGCGCTTGTCTTTGAGGGTACCTCGGCCGGTGATGTTCCTCCCGCTAAAAAACATCAGCAATCCACCCGCCTTGGTAAAGGGCCGGCGATTAGTTTTATGGATCGTTCTATCATTGTGAACCAGGCGCTAATAGAACGATTGGTGAAGGTAGCAAATGAAGCTAACATTCCTTTTCAGTTCCGTCAATCAACAGCAGGAGGAACTGAGGCCGGCGCCATTAATCAATCTCAGACCGGTATCCCCGCCGGTGTGCTCTCTGTTCCTTGCCGTTATATCCATTCGCCAGTTTCCATCTTAAGTCTGGATGATTTCGAAAATACGATCAAACTAGCAGATGCCTTTCTAAAAAGTATAGAAAGAAGGGGGTTACCCGTATGAAAAAGTTGATTAGTAAATTAACTGCTATTAGCTCCCCATCCGGCAGGGAAGAGCAGATTCGCGCGTTCATTAAGGAAGAGATCAAAAATTACTGTGACGAGTTAAGAGAAGATAAGCTTGGAAACTTAATCGCTATTAAACATGGTGGCAACACTAAAATTCAATTCGCCGCGCACATGGACGAAATCGGGATGATCATAACTGATATCGATGAGAACGGGTTTTTACGTTTTAGTAATGTGGGAGGAATCTCTCCCCACCGCCTTTACGGACAACGGGTACGGTTCCAAAACGGTATGGTCGGTGTCTTTGGAGCGGAAAAGGTGGAAGATATTAAAAAGCTAACTTTAAATAAGTTATACATAGATATCGGCGCTAGTTCTGAAGAAGAAGCCAGATCAAAAATCTCGGTAGGTGATATTGCCACCTTCCACCATGAATTTACTGACTTAGGAGAGCGCGTTGTCGCCAAATCTATGGATGACCGTATCGGGTGCGCAGTCCTCATTGAGGCTCTGAAACGAGTAACTAACCCCCAAAATGACCTTTATTGTACTTTTACTGTTCAAGAGGAAGTTGGGCTTCGCGGCGCCAGAACTTCCGCTTTTGGAATTGAACCTGATTTAGGTATCGCTCTTGATGTAACAGCAACCGGCGATACTCCGGAAGCTGAGCGTTTAGCGGTAAAACTCGGAAAAGGAGCGGCCATTAAGGTTAAAGACCTCTCCATCATTACTCACTCTAAAGTAAAAGATTTACTAACCGAACTCGCCAAGACTAATTCCATCCCTTATCAATTCGAGGTCTTACCGTTCGGAGGCACCGACGCCGGCGCCATCCATTTAACGAAAGCAGGTGTGCCGGCAGGGGTAATCTCCATTCCTTGCCGCTATGTTCATTCCCCCTCTGAAATGGTAGATCTAAATGATGTGGAGGCAGCTGTGCGTCTAGTTGTAGCGGTTATGGAGAAAAAGATTGGATGGTCATAAAAAAAAGAGACGGTTGCATAATGCAACCGTCTCTTTTTTTCTTTTAAAGAACTCTTCCTTACTACTTAGAAAATAGCTTTAGTTGATTCACCGGGCGTGAAAAACAGCCGGCGTGAACAACCAATATAAGTGGCCTTCGAGGCTTGTCGACTCACCTGGCTTTGAATTTTCATCATTTCATGTGCGCGGGCGGTAGCCAGCGTGAGCGACTACTTAGCACTACGCCTCATAGCACACCCAAGGATATTGTCATTTTTTACTGAGTTGCTAACTTAAGCGAACGATCTATGATAAAATCCAATCTCCTCTTCACTTCAATCTCTTTTATAAGTCCTCCATATGAGTTCCCAAGTTCATAACCGTTATTGTTTATAACTTCAAAGCATGCTACTTTTTTGCCCAACCATTTGATTTCATCCGAAATCACTGAGGGGGTCCATTGAGCTCCGCTCGACAAATGCGGACTGGCTAATACTATCGCACTTACAAATGACTTATCTTGGGGTGGTTCTTTCAACGACTGTGACCGTTGACTAAAGGCCAACCATAATGCGGGAGGCATACCTCCATAATTAGGAATAATCAGGAACAATAACTCGGTCTCCCACACCTTTCGCCAGATCGCCTCTACATCATCTTCGATTGGGCATAATTGTTTTTGAAGGCATTCATACTCACAATGTTGGCATGGCGTAATTTGATAGTCCCAAAAGTTAACAAGCTCCGTAATGGCGCCTTTTTCTTTAAGCTGATCCAAGATATAACTCGCAATGTCAAAACAGTTTCCTTGCTTTCTAGCGCTGACAACCACTGCAAGTGCTTTCAAAACCATCCGTCCTTTCTTTACGTAGCAGCCATGGAGGCTGCTATCGGCCTCACTTCAAAAGACTGGTTGCGAAATTTAGACATAGATGACACCCGTTTCAAAAAATGTAATGGCAACACAGGAACCGCATAAGTCCTGTCATTCTAATCCTAATTTAAGTTAGTCCCCCTTTAAACACGCGTATTCTATAATTGGTTTAATATTTTCTTTGTCTGTCCAATCATAATTAGAACCAATCGCTTGCATTAAAGCGGTTTCCCATGGTTCATAGGTGGCCGGATCTTTTTTGGCAACAGCTTTTTTTAACAAATTGCACAGTGTGCGGTCTTTCCAAGACATAATTTCTTCATTCCATGCGCCTCTGCAATAAAAACAAGGAAGATGTGAAAACTCTTTCTTAAAATTACGTTTTTTCAATGCGACCATTGCTGTTTCATCATAGGGGGATGCTCCTACTGCAAACACGATTATCTTCTTTTTTTTTAGTCTGTCATGATGTTTTCTAAGAAAAGAAATACCGGCAATTCCTGTGGCATAGATGCCACCGCCCAAAATAATAACATCATATTTTTCTACATCCTTAATTGCAGCTTTTTTTGTTTCAATTAAGTCGCACGATAATTCTTCTGCCAACCATTCTGCATATTTTTTTGTTGCTCCATATTTAGATTGATAAATCACAACTATTCTACTCATGTTTCTCACGCTCTTTCAAAAATATATATTTTCTTTAGACCTCTATTACCTGCTATCCTTCCAAACTAGTCCTCCTCCATTCGTGCTCTAGCATGCTCATTTCAATTAAATTCCAATAATAGTCCTTGAATCTCCTTGCGTCCCTTAACAAACCTTCTCTTGAAAATCCAACTTTCTCATAACATCGAATTGCCCTTTCGTTAAAATCAAAAACCCCAAGACTTATTCGATGCAATTTAAGCTCTTCAAATCCGATTTTTAATATAGCTTTCAGCATTCCTTCTCCAATACCTTTTCCTCTATTGGAAGAAGAACCAATAAGCACTTTACCTATTCTCCCAGATCTATTAACTCGATCAATTCCTCCAAGGGAAATATGGCCCACAATGGTGTCAGTACAGATTTCAATAGCTTTGTAGATTAATCTGTCTGATTTATTTATATCGTTAGCTCCTTCTAAGTATTGATCTAATTGTTCTTCTGTTAGCGGAAATTTAAAATAAGGTCCGGCCCATTGGAGTAAAAACGCTTCATCTCCACTCCATTTAATTAATTGCTTATAATCTGATTCCCCAAAATAGTCAAGCCTAATCATTACGAACCCTCATTTCAAAATGAAAATTTCCTGCTAATAATTTTTTGTGAGATGTCACAGTCAAGATAGGACGGCAGATTACTCCACCGTCCTCCTCATTTGTTTATTAGCAACGATCTTCCCTTTTAGGTTATCAAAGAACTTGCTCTGGTCTCCCCACTTCATCTCCAGACTTCAATTTTACATTTATCCCCATCCCACAAAGTTTCTTCCACTTTAAATTGGATTGCAGGATCAATTGCTTTGATCATCGCTTCCATAGAATCTAAACAATAAATATTACACGGACGACCGGTCATAAACTTTTTGGCAGCAGAGCATAGCAAGCAACCTCTAGCTTCCGCCGACATTTGACCGCCTTTTTTATCAATTTCCCAGCGAGCGCAATTGAATAAATCCGAAAGTTTAATAAATACTTGTTCCGGTTCGGATATCCCAAACTGACTAAGCCGTTGTTTTCCTGAGATAAATTGTTCTTTCCTTTTTTCCTCAGTTACTTTTTCTAAAATCCCTTCTTTTGTATACCATCGTAATGAATCAACTAGCACCCCCACATAAGCCATCTGAAGCATTTTAACCTTGTGTTCTAATTCCATATAAACCCCTCCATTTTTTATTGAGAGCTTATTTAGCTTCTCAATAATAATTAGTGGGGCAAAAATGTATTCTGTGACCACTTATAAATAATTAATCCAATAATTTTTCGTCGGTAAAAGCTGTTCCGATTCATGATATATATTTACACGAGAAACTAACTCCCTTAACTTTTGATACTCTCTATGCAAATTCACTTCACAAACATGTTTTTGCATGCGACAATAACAAACCCCTTGAGGATTGAAAAGAATACACTGATCAGATAAAAAGTTCCTTAGTTTTTTTCTACAACGCGATACCATTTTCCTAACAGTAGTCCCATCTTTACCAAGTATAGAGGCAATCTCTTCATAAGGTAATTGCACTACATCCCTGAATAAAAATGCCAACCGTGGTTCAGTATCCAGGCAGTGTAAAACTCCGGTAAGACATTTGTCGCACATTTCCTTGATCCACAATTTCTTATCAAGATCATCAACAACAGGAATCTGCAACTCCTCTCCACTGAAATACGTTTTTAAAAACCTAGTGCTATAATGCTTTTCATTGCGTGCATAACTGACACAAACTCGACATGTGATACTATAAATCCAAGTTGATAGTTTAGACTCACCCTTAAATGTTGGATAGCTTTTGACAATCTGCACCCATACTTCTTGAGCAGCATCCTTAGCAAGCTCCTGATCTTGAATCATTCTTCTACATACTGATGAAACTAGCTTACCATAAGTCTGCGCAAGATCATTAAGACTCAAAGATCTGTTTTCGCTGCTTAAATTCAATCAAATCACCCCATAAACAAGTCCTACAACGATTCTTACGAGCGCTTCCCATAAATGCAGTAATCTCCTTATTCCGAATGAAATAGGAATCTTGTTCTTTTAGCAGAAACCAATATTTAGCCAGATTACAATAAATTGCTTGTTCGACATATAGTTTATAAATCCTTTCTAGTTTATTTCCGACAATATACGATAAATAAATGACCCCTCAAAACTTAAATATGCATTTTTTCTTCCAACCTAAATTCCTTCTGAGGAATGATTTTGGCATCATTAGCCTATATCCAAAATGTTTATTTTAAACGATATATCATTTCTTTCACAAGTTTAGCAGATTTATGTGCTGCTAACTCTTCAAATTTCTTATAATCTTCACTAGCTGCTTCATTCGCTAAATCAGAAATACAGCGAATAACTAAAAAAGGAATCTGGTTTACAAAAGCAGTATGTGCTATTGCTGCTCCTTCCATCTCTACACAAGTTGCGTTATAAATCTGATGAAGTTCTTTTTTTCTTTCAGCATCTGACAAAAAATCTTCTCCTGATATAATTGTGCCAATATGATAGTCCCAATTATTTGACTTTGAAACTTTAGTTGCTAAGTCAATTAAATTAGCATCCGCTGTAAAAAACTCCTGGTTTGGAAAACAACTTATCATTTGAATTCTTCGTACATCGTAATAAGTTAGCTGCTTTGATATTACTACAGAAAGATGCTTGATATCATCAGAAAGCCCGCCAGCAATACCTTATGGCATCCTTGACTGCGGCAACCACCGGCAATGGGGGTATAGTAAAAGCTTGTCCGGTTGACACCCAGCAGCTCGGCTTGCTTGGCAACAGACAATTTATCGTCTTTTGAAACCAGATTTAATCTCCCAGTCGGGTCCAAGCACTTCTGCAGATTTTTTTTTAAGCCAGTCAACCTCAATTGTGAGTTGACCGACTTTGGCCATTAGCT
>ENA-UOOK01006616-UOOK01006616.1-fermentation-metagenome-genome-assembly--contig:-NODE-6616-length-10975-cov-6.077930_pt1 | contig 10975 bp, 10 predicted proteins | sample MGYA00245777_ERZ724023 | MGnify/ENA primary metagenome ERZ724023 (study PRJEB28704, sample SAMN03018312) | fermentation metagenome | biome: anthropogenic terrestrial biome; feature: soil; material... | reverse complement strand
TCTAAAATGCGCACACGAGGCTACAATCAGTCCGAATTGATTGCAAAATATCTTTCCGATAAATTGTTCATTCCTTATGCTGATGTTCTTAAAAGGGCTAAGAAGACAACTAAGCAAAGCCAACAGAGCAAGGAGGAACGAAGAAAAAACTTAATTGGTGCTTTTGCTATAAAATCACCACATAAATATGAAAAAATAAAAAACAGCAATGTGCTGTTGGTAGATGATGTATACACAACAGGCTCCACTGCCGATGAATGTTCCAAAACACTGTTAAACTTTGGTGTATCAAAGGTTTATGTAATTACAATAGCAAGATAACACACGGAGGGACATTAATATATGTCCACGCTGTCCCGGACGCTTTTCTCTGTAATTATCATGTCCATCTTAACGTCATGCTCTTCATTGGGTATAGATTCAAGCACCTGAAATTCGTGTGCCACAGCCACCTTTTTCGCCGATAGTTTTAATTTGTTTAAAATCCTGTCATAATATCCCTTCCCAAAACCGATTCTATTTAGACTTTTATCAAACACTACACCCGGAATTATTGCCAAATCAATTTCTTCAGGGTCTACCGGCAAAATATTCTCAGGCTCGTAATAACCGAAAGGATTCAGCTTTAAATCAGCTTCCTTTGTTATTTCAGAGGGAATCAGCACAGTATTCACTGTATCCGTATACGGTATGACTACACGCTTGTTTACTGACAGCATATGTTTAATAAGCTGTGATGTCATTACTTCATTCTTAAAATCCATGTAAATAAAAACAACCTTGCTTTGTTTGAAAATATCTGAATTAGTAATTTTATCAGTTATTACTCTGCTGTTATTCTTTACGTCTTCAATATCCATATTATTTCTTATATTAAGTATTCCTCTTCTTAATTCCTTTTTAGCTTCCATCGTTCACCTAAAAAAATATTGAAAACAATAAATTATACAATATATTGATAACGGGATCTATTATTCTTCCTATTCCCCTGAATACTATCAATAAAAGCATTAAAAATCTAAGGTGATCATAATATTTGTAATAAAAATTCCATACTTTTGCCCCTCCTATACTGCCTAATATATGATGTCCGTCAAGTGGAGGTATGGGAAGAAGGTTAAATACCATGAGAACCAAATTAATATAGACTGTGCTAATCAATACTTCAAATATTACCTGCCTCAGCATGGAATAAGGCATAAACATATCTGTTAATTTAATAAATAGCATAAATAAAAAAGCTGTTATAAAGTTTGCGGCAGGTCCTGCCAATGATACAATCGCATCATCTCTCCTTTGATTCTTGAAATTCCTGGAATTTATCATTACCGGCTTAGCCCAGCCGAAGCCAAACAAAAGCAAACACATAAATCCCATGGGATCTATATGTTTTATCGGATTTAATGTTATACGGCCCTGCAAAAGCGGTGTATTGTCACCCATCTTCACTGCTGCATAACCATGTGAAAATTCATGAATCGATATTCCCAACAATATTCCCGGCAGGAATAATAATCTGCTTAATATATAATCCATATTTCCTCCTTGTATTAGATAATACATGATATTGCTTAAGAGTATCTTTATTCATTATCATTGTCTAATATTTTGTATACTATTGCCGTTTCCAGCCTTCGCCCCTTAATTTCGGTAACAACTATTTTAAGCCCGTATTCCTCTAATTCCAACGTGCTGCCATCCTCCGGAATAATGCCTAAAACACCGAAAACCAATCCTCCGAATGTGTCAAAATCCTCATCGGGAAGGGCTATGTCAAGTTCTTTGGATACATCGTCCAAATATGCATAACCTTTAATTCTCCATGTATTTTCTGCTGTTTGTTCAATTTCCGCTTCTTGCGGATTTAAAAAATCATCGTCTATATTACCTACAATTTGTTCCAGCAAATCATTCATGGTGATAACTCCGCTCATACCGCCGTATTCATCAAAAACAACCGCAAAATGATTTCTGCTTTTTTTCATATTTTGGAACAAAATATCTGTCCTCACCGTTTCAGGAACATAATAAGCAGGTTTTACAGCCCTCTTCATAATATTTTCTCTGCTTTTATCTTCAATTCTGAAATAATCCTTCACATTCAAAACACCGATAATATTGTCTGCGCTGCCGTCACATACAGGATACCTTGAATGCCTGCTCTCTGCAATCTTTGCAGCCCATTCGTCCTCCGTTTCATCAAGCCACAATATATCTACTTCCGTTCTGTGGGTCATAGCTTCTTCGGCGGTTTTATTATCAAATTCAAAAACATTTTGAATCATTTCTTTCTCGTTTTCATTAATTGATCCTTTTTCACTTCCAACATCAACCATCATGCGAATATCTTCTTCTGTTACATTTTCATCTTCAGAATCAGGGTCAATACCTAATAATCTCAATATTCCGTTGGTAGATGCCGTGAGCAGCCATACCAGGGGTGCGAACAACCTTGCAATCAGATACAAAAGACCTGCCATGAACAAAGCTAATTTTTCCGCATTTTTCATTGCCACTCTTTTGGGAACAAGTTCACCGAATACCAATGTAAAATATGATAATATCAAGGTTATGATTATGACCGAAATCGTATTTAACGTGTTTGCCGGAACATTTAAACCCATTCGTATAAGCAAGTCTGTTAATTTACCCGAAAAGTTATCTGCGGCAAAAGCACTGCCGAAAAATCCTGCCAATGTAATTCCAACCTGAATTATGGAAAGAAACTGCGACGGCTGATCAGTAAGCTTTAAAAGCTTAATAGCCCGCTTATCTCCTTCTTGCGCCATTTTATCCATTCTGTTATCATTCATGGATATAACTGCAATTTCCGCAGATGCAAAAAGTGCATTAATGAAAATCAATATTAATTGTAAAACCAATGGACCCCATATCGAGTCTTCTTCTAACAAAGTAAAAACCTCCTAAGTAAGCTAAATAATTACAAAAATAATAACATAGATATTTTACCCAGTCAATATTCATTTATGAACGCGAATTTATAAATTAAATCCAATGTGCTGAGACTGCTATTTTACTTTGAATAATAAACCCGCGAATTTTGACAAATATGGGTTGATATAATCAGATATATATTGTAAAATTATTATAGTTCTATGTAATGGAGGCAATTATGTTTTTTGAAGCTTTGATATTAGGAATAATTATAGGCTTTATAAGAAGGGGAAAAATATGCAGGCTATCTTATATCAATTTCAGTTTCAGACCTCTGATTTACGTTTCTGCCTTATTTTACTTGGGTATTATTGTTATAAATTTGGGATTATACGATTATGACTCATTTTTATACTCCGGATTTCTCATAGGATCAATGATATTAACCGGATTATTCTTAATTGCAAATTTAAATATTAAGTTTATGTTTATTCCACTAATAGGTCTTTCATTAAACTTATTTTCATTTTTGGTAAACAAATTTAAATTTCCTCTTTCGCCTGAGGCTGCGGGTCAAATATACGGTTCAGAAGTAACCGAACTTTTAAGCAAAGGCAAATTGTTGTTTTATACATCCTCGGAAGCTGCATCATTGAGCTTTTTAGGCATTATAATTCCTGTGGGAAACTGGTTTGTTGTAAGTATAGGTGATATTATTGCAGCATTGGGAGTTGTATTAATTGTTCAGAGCATAATGTCGGATAAATTCGTACAAAACAGAAATAAAATTACTTTCTCAAAGGATATATTCAAATAAAAAATCATCCTGCAGCGCGGCATTCAGAATCTCTTGAGATTCTTTGCCTGCGCTCAGTATGACTTAATCCATATGCGCCGCAGAGCGCATTTTTTATTGCTTTATAATTTCCGCCAATCCTTTTGATAGTCCCGCAAGACCCTGAATTTCCGAAGGTATTATTATTTTGGTTGCCTGACCGTTTGCTGCCCTTTCAAAGGATTCAAAACTCTTAAATGTAAGAACTTCTTTGTTAAGCTCAACATCCTTAATCATTTTTAAACCTTCCGCGGTTGCTTTTTGAATACTTAAAATTGCTTCCGCTTCACCCTCTGCCTCTCTGATGGAAGCTTCCTTTTTAGCTTCTGCTCTTAAAATAGCTGCTTGTTTTTCTGCTTCTGCTTCAAGTATCAAGGATTCTTTTTTCCCTTGAGCAACCAATATGGCTGAATTTCTTTGTCCTTCGGCAATTAAAATAGCTTCTCTTTTTTCTCTTTCAGCCTTCATTTGTTTTTCCATGGCATTTTGAATTTCTTTCGGAGGCAATATATTTTTAACTTCAACACGGTTAATTTTTATTCCCCAAGGATCAGTGGCATCGTCTAAAACAGCACGCATTTGTGTATTTATTATTTCTCTTGAAGTTAATGTTTCGTCAAGCTCCAAATCACCGATTATATTTCGTAGTGTTGTTGCACTTAAATAATCAATGGCTGATAAGGGTCTTTCGACACCATAAGTATAAAATTTAGGATCGGTTATTTGAAAAAATATTACGGTATCAATCTGCATTGTTACATTATCCTTGGTAATTACAGGCTGCGGCGGAAAATCAACCACCTGTTCCTTCAGCGATATTTTCTTAACAACTCTGTCAATCAACGGAACCTTCACATGCACTCCTACTCCCCAGGTTGTTTGATAGGCTCCAAGACGCTCTATGACATAGGCACTTGCCTGAGGTACTATCCTAATATTTGCTGCCAATAAAACAACCGCTATAAATAATAATATTACTAAACCTAAATATTCCATAATTCCTCCTTATTTTTCAACTATAAGCTTAACGCCTACAATTTTTTTAATAACTACAATTTCATCCTTTTCAATTACTTGGTCATCAACAGACCTTGCAGCCCACATCTGCCCTTTTACATTTACAGTTCCCGTATTGTTAATATTATCAATTCTCGATTCAACCTTAAAGGATTGCCCTATTAATGAATCGGCATTGGTTTTAATTCTTCCGACCTTTAGTTTCTCCATTGCAATCGGTCTTGTAAATATAAGGCATACTATGGAAACCAACAAAAAAACCACTATTTGCACTTCTAAGCTTAAGCCAGTCAAATAAACCAGCCATGCAACAATCGCACCGACAGCAAACCATATTGTCGTTAAATTGACGGTTATAGCTTCTATTATTACACAGGCAACCACTGTACCAAGCCAGGCATATCCTATATACTCCATGATAACCTCCTTAAAGACTATATTAATTATATACCACAAATCATATAAGGTAAACATTTTTTAGTCAATTATACCGCTTAAGGTCTGATACGGGTTTACATATATATTGTATATGCTTACCGCATAATGTAAGTGAGGACCCGTTGAAAATCCTGTGGTGCCTACTGTTCCGATTATATCCCCCTTTTTGACCTCATCACCTTTCTTTACACTGATTGTATCTAAGTGGTAGTAGGAAGTGAATAGCCCCAATCCATGATCAATAACCACCGTATTTCCGGGAGAAAGAAGTCCTTCCATGGAAAATGCCACTATTCCGTTATTCGGAGCCTTGACGTCAGTTCCTGTAGGTGCTGCCAAATCAAGCCCCGAATGTCTTGACGAAGAAGGTTCATTGTTAATATACCTTATTTCCGCAAAATCGGTTGTCAGCTCTCCTTCCACAGGCATCACAAATGTACCTTCCCAGAGCTTCTTATTTACCGATTCTGTTCTTGCAGGCTTAACAAGCTGGGCAAATTCAAAAATTGCCGCATTATCGTTATTTGTGTCATTCATTTCTTCACTGACCGTAAGATATTGTGTTTTAAAGCTCTTGTTTGCAACAGTCAGTGTTTTTTCCAGCGTATATTCATTTTCAGTACCTTTATTTATGGCGGCAATAATTTTATACTCTCCCGGCTGAGCATACAGATCAATTGGAAGTATAAAATAATTTTTATCCTTGTAGGTATAAATTTCATTGTCAATTTTTACAGCATCTGTTGTTATTGTTATGTCTTCATCTTCATTTAGGTTTTCGACAGAAATCAACAATATATTACCCGGGTAATTTTCTCTTGTAATTATGTTAATATCAGCAGGTCTGTCTATCAAAGCAGTAAATTTCAATGTTTGATTGCCGTAAACCCTTGAGCCTTCCTTTAAATGCCACTGGCTGTGACATTCAACCATGTATTCACCGTCACTTTTTATATTGCTTAAAGCATCCTGTATATTTGTTCCCGAACTAATTAAATTTTCCTCGGAATAAACCTTTATTGTTTGACTGTCAGGTTGTTTTTCATATTTAATGTCAATCGATTCTACCTGTGATACGTGTATTTTGTTACTTTTCTCATATTTTCCATTCAATGTACCCCCATTGTTTACAAAATGGCCATTAATATTTTTACTGTTCCAGTTGTATTCTATGTCAGGACTTATTTTTTTCCCGTTTACGTCTAAATAAGAATCATAAATTGTTGCATCAACATATATGTATGAAAAAACATCACTCAAAAACAGCTTCCTTGCAGCATTATCCTTAATTTCATATAATTTGTCATCTTGAGCAAGATATGCCGCCTGATTTACTGTATCAAAGTAAAGCTTATAAACTTTCTGTTCTTTGTTCTTCCTCAGTGTAATTTCATAATTAACTAAAGATGATACATCTTCATCCGTCTTATATTTTTTGTTTATTGCATCTAAAATTATGCCTGCATCCTTGTTGTCTATGGGTATAATATTATTATCACCGTTATGCATATTTACGGCTTCAATTTCCGTAATATCGGAAAAAGCTGTGCTGCAGCCGGTCAATAATAAAAATATCAGTAAGACAATATTTAATATTTTCTTCACGTGATGCCTCCTTTTCAAATAGTTTTAGATTTTAATAAAGTATTATACATTATAATATAAGAATAAAGCGGTAAAAATGCATTAACTTGTTTTCTGCTGAAAATTCCCTATTAATATTATATCCATATATTTTACCATATGAAGCAAAATGAAACACTATGAAATAAATTTTTGACGAATTTTTGCCGTAAAAAATTAGAGCTGTCTATAGCAGCTCTTTTATAATTTCAAGGTTTGTCCCTTAGTATTTTATACACAAAATTACGGTTCGTCCATGAATACTTCGGGATTCTTATCTTTCTTCTCTGAAATAATTAATTCCGCAGCTTGAGGGCTGTGAATTTTCTTTTGATTTCCGGATTGAAGTTATCACTAATACTAAGGCAGTAATAACAAATGGAAGCATATCATAAAATGCATTTGGAATTGTAATAATTGTTTTTGGAAAGTAATATTTTAAAATATTAAATGCGCCGAATATAAATGAGCCTAAAATTGCTTTGAAAGGGCTCCATACCGCAAATATAACAAGGGCTACTGAAATCCATCCTTGCCCGTTTACAGAATTGTTCATCCAAACACCGCCGTTGATTATCATGGAGCAGTAAGCACCGCCTATACCGCAAATACCGCCTCCCAATAGAACATTAATATATTTTAGCTTTGTTACCTTAATTCCCGCTGCATCGGCAGATGCTGGATTTTCTCCGATAGCTCTTACATTCAGCCCTGTCTTTGTTCGGTTTAAATATAACCCGCATATAATGGCAACAGCCACTCCTAAATACACAAAAATATTATATTGAAATAATAGCGGTCCCATAACGGGAATACTGCTGAGACCGGGGATATTTACATTGCTTATTTGTGCGGATATCAGCTCAGGCAGCTTCAATGTGTTTGAAGCCGAATGCACAAGCATAAATTCTCCCGCAAAATTTGATATTCCCACTCCGAATATTGTAAGCGTAAGACCGGTGACATTTTGATCTGCCATAAATGTAATAGTTAAAACAGCATAAATTAAAGCTCCGAGCATCCCAGCCCCGAAAGCCGCCAAAAGAGCAATAATGAGACTGTCGCTTAAGAACCCCGCCATAAATCCGGCACATGCTCCCATTGACATCATACCTTCGACCCCAAGGTTTAAATGCCCTGCCTTTTCATTCATAATTTCACCCACTGTACCAAATAACAAGGGGGTTCCGGCAAATACTGCCGCTATAAGAAATTTAATAAACATGTTCATTGTTTTCCTCCCTTTCTGTACAGTGTAAATTTATACCTTATGAAAAATTCACAACCTAAAATAAAAAATAATATTATTCCCTGCAGCACATTGGCAGAATATGTTGATAATCCGTAAGCCGACTGCATTACACTGCTGCCCTTTTGCAGAATACTGAATAAAAATGAAACCAAAAATATTCCGAAAGGATTTAAATAAGCCAGCCAGGAAACGATTATAGCCGTAAAACCTACACCTCCCGCCACGGAGGATGCTAATGTCATATCAGAGCCTGCTGCTTGAATCATGCCTGTAATACCGCAAATACCTCCGCTAAGAATCATAGTTCTAAGTATTATCCTTTTGACATTCATTCCTGCATAATTTGCAGTAGACTTACTTTCGCCAACCACACTTATTTCATATCCGTGCTTTGTATATTTAATATAAATAAACACGAGCAATACCAACAGAAGTGCAATAATCCAGCCGAACTGTACCCCCAATATCTTATCAATCTGAGCATTTGCGTTAAATCTTGCAATCTTGGGGAACCCCGAGGAACCCGGGTCCTTCCAGGGACCGTCTCTAAGATAGTCAATAATGTGAAGAGCTATATAATTTAACATCAATGTAAAAAGAGTTTCGTTAGTATTAAACTTTGATTTAAAATATGCCGGAATGAGCCCCCACAGACCTCCTCCTATAAATCCTGCGGCAAACATGACCGCAAGCAATAAAAAATGAGGCCAATCGCTGTGAAATAAAGCAAAGTAAGAAGCACATACAGCACCTGCAATTATCTGACCTTCCGCTCCTATATTCCAAAATTTCATTTTAAATGCCAATGTTACTCCCAAGGAAGACATTAACAGCGGAATCATAAATTTAACCGTTGCCTGAAATGCCATTTTACTTCGGAATGCCCCCGAAATAATAGTCCCATATATTTCTATAGGATTATAGCCTATCAACAGAATAAATAAGCCCCCTGCAGCCAATGCCAATACGAAAGCGGCAATTCTTATTTTTATCGTATCCTTGCTTGAGCGTTCAGATATTTTCACGGTTCGTATGAAAGGAGCCTTTGCTCTTACGTTTGCATTATTCATCTGAATCAACTCCTTCCATCTTTCTTCCTGCCATCATAAGACCGATTTTTTCCTTGGTAGTTTCTCTTGTATCCACAATTCCCATTAATTCACCATGACATAAAACCATGATGCGATCGGACAGCTCCATAAGAACATCCAAGTCTTCACCTATAAATAGTATTGCAACGCCTTTTTTCTTCTGCTCATTCAGCAAATCATAAATAACGTAAGAAGAATTAATATCAAGACCTCTCACAGGATAAGCAGTAATAAGAACATTCGGTTCTGATTCAATTTCTCTTCCCAGCAAAACCTTCTGAACATTTCCTCCGGACATCATTCTTACGGGGGTATCGACGCCTTGAGTTACGATATTTAACTTTTCAACCAGGCTCTCGGCTAAATTCCTTGCCGGTTTTTTATCTATCATAAATCCCTTACCATTTTTGTAGGATTTAAGCATCATGTTGTTCACCATGTCCATGGAGCCTACTAAACCCATGCCTAATCTGTCCTCCGGCACAAAGCTCATGCTTATGCCTAAGTTAATAATTTCATCGGGAGTTTTCCCTATAATATTTTCTTTGTTGTATAAAACCGCTCCCGTCCTTGCATCCATCAAACCTGCGATTGTCTCGCACAATTCCCTTTGTCCGCTGCCAGCAACCCCTGCAACACCCAATATTTCCCCGCTTTTCAACTTAAAATTAATATTATTTAATCCAACTGTTCCATCTTCTTTTATAACAGAAAGATCCACAACCTTTAAAATGGTTTTTCTGTTCTTTGTTTCAGGACGGCTTATCTTAAGGCTGATGGGTCTTCCCACCATTAATTCCGTCAGCTGTTTCTCGTTTGTTTCGGAAGTATTGACCGTGTCTATAACTTGTCCCTTCCGTAATATTGCAACTCTGTCACTGATTTCTAAAACTTCATGCAGCTTATGAGTAATTATAATAATTGCATTTCCCTGTTCCTTCATTTTGCGCAATATTAAAAAAAGTTTTTCTGTTTCCTGAGGTGTAAGAACCGAAGTAGGCTCATCCAAAATTAATATTTTAGCGCCTCTGTACAGAACCTTCATAATTTCAACAGTCTGCTTCTCACTTACGGACATGTTGTATATTTTTTTGTAAGGCTCTATTTCAAGACCGAATTTACTGCTCATTTCCAGTATTCTTTCTTTTAAAATAGTGCCTTTTTCATATTTTCCCTTTGTGCCTAACAGGATATTATCCATTGCACTGAATACTTCAACCAATTTAAAATGCTGATGTATCATTCCGATACCCAAGCTTATTGCTTCGTTGGGATTTGTTATGGAAGCTAATTTGCCGTCAATTGAAATGGTACCTTCATCAGCATAATAAATACCGGATAAAATATTCATAAGCGTTGTTTTCCCGGAACCGTTCTCTCCAAGCAAGGCAAGAATTTCACCGTATTTAATGCTGAGATTTACATTTTCGTTCGCAATTACTTTTCCGAAGGATTTAGTAATTCCCTTAAGCTCTATTGCGTTATATGTTTCATTTAGCATAAAAACTCCTATAAGATGTATCTTTTATTAAATCAAGGGGTCGGATAACCAACCCCTTAAAATTATTTTTCTTCTACTGTTTTAAAATACCAATTGATTCCGCCGGTAATAGACGCATCATCCAATGTCTTTCCTTCTTCTCCCACTGTTGAGCCGTCATTTGTTTCAATTACTCCGTCAAATACATTGAAGGTGCCGTCCAATATGGATTTTTCCGCTTCGGCAATTTTTTCTGCCGTGCCTTCTGCTGCAATACCTTCATTAATTGGTGAAATTGCAATCATTCCTTCCTTCATGCCGCCGTAATAATTTTCATTTTTCCA
>ENA-UOOK01006615-UOOK01006615.1-fermentation-metagenome-genome-assembly--contig:-NODE-6615-length-10976-cov-33.027195_pt1 | contig 10976 bp, 9 predicted proteins | sample MGYA00245777_ERZ724023 | MGnify/ENA primary metagenome ERZ724023 (study PRJEB28704, sample SAMN03018312) | fermentation metagenome | biome: anthropogenic terrestrial biome; feature: soil; material... | reverse complement strand
CGTTGGTGTGAGAGGTCGGTAGATAAAATAATTATCTACCTCCTACTCGATTAATAGAATTTTTTCACTCTTTGCAATACTCCCCCAGTAAAGCAAAGTAAGCAAAAAGCTCCCCTGAGATTTTCTCAGGGCTTTTTGTATCTTATATTTTGGAAGGATGATTATTTTGATTAAAGCAGTTTTATTTGATTTGGATGGCACACTTATTGACACAAATAATTTAATTATCCAATCTTTTAAATATACATTAAATAAACATCTTGGCAAATGTCCTGATGATAAGGAAATTACGAGCCATTTTGGTGAACCATTAATAAAGACAATGGAAAATTATGATAATGAAAAAAAGGATTTATTATTTAAAACTTATTTAGAATATAATGCTAAGGTGCATGATGAACTTATAAGAGGATTTAAGGGAGTTAATGAGGCCCTTGAAAACCTTAAAAATAATAATATAAAACTTGCTGTAGTTACATCAAAGCGAAAGGAGCTTGCTGTAAGGGAGCTTAAAATGTTTAACCTTTATGATTATTTTAATACCGTTGTGGCCTTAGAGGATACTGATAGAAAAAAACCTTTTGGGGATCCAGCAATTAAAGCCTGTGAACTATTAGATGTGTACCCGCAGGAATCAATAATGGTAGGGGACAGTCACTTTGATATTTTGTGCGGAAGAAATGGCGGCTGTAAAACATGCCTTGTTAAATACACCGTCATGGATATAAATAGCGTCATGACCTATGAACCAGATTATGTTGTTGATGATTTAGGGGAAATATTTAATATCATTGTTAAAAATGATAAGGTAAGCGCAAATTAAGCTGCCATCCCGTAATACATCAATTCTTATTTAGGCGTTGGCTAATGGATGTTATGCCACTTATATTGGCTTTTCTAAGGCTCAGGTGGAGGGATGTATTTTTTGTTTTTACCATGCCACTAAATCGAAAAGAAATCTACACATTATTAGTAGATTTCTTTTTTTTGTGTGTAAAGAAAACTTTTAAGTGAAATAATAAATTGAAACTATTTATTAAATTACTACGAATATATATATGAGACTGAAAAACAATGGTGAAATATTTAATGGGAAGAGCTGCTTTAAAAAAAACTCTATTTTAAGAATTACTTTTAAGTTGGAATGTGGTGAACAATGATAAGAGAAAGAAAGCTGATAAAGAAAATAAAAGAAAAAGCTGATAAATCTGCAGCTAATGAACTTATAACTATGTATTATGCAGAAGTGTACATATATGTTTTTAAACAAACGGAAGATAAAGAAATGGCTATGGATTTAACTCAGGAGATATTTATAAGTATGCTAAAGTCTATTAGAAGCTATGAAGAAAACAAAGCTTCTTTTAAAACCTGGTTGTATAAAATATGCGGCAATAAAATAGTTGATTATTATAGATCAAAATATTATAAGTACTCAACCATAGTAGAAGATATTGAGAATTTTAATTTATATGATTCAAATAATATAGAACTTAATTTGGAGCTTAAAGAAGATACAAGAAAAGTTCTTGATATTGTTAATAAATTTGATTCAAATACTCAACAAATATTTAGACTGAAGTTTTTTGGGGAAATGACATTTATAGAAATAGCAAAGGTATTAGAAATATCAGAATCAACTGTTAAGACGAGATATTATTCAGCTATAAGAAAAATAAAGAAAATATTAGAAGGAGGAGAAAATGGATAAAAATAACATAGAAGTTCCCAATATAAATTCAATAGAAATAAAAGATATTGTGGAAAAAGGGATTAAGCCTAAAGTATCTTTTTTCTCATATTTAAGGGACATGTATAAGAAGGTAGGCTTTAAAAATATATTTCATGATATAAGTGAAATTATTTTTATTGTATTGATAACATTATTTACATTGTGTTTTGCAGCAATAATTATAAAAGATAATGACTATATAGAAGTCTGGCAGATATATAGTTTTATATTTGTGGTTTCGCCTATTTTATATTTGCTTATTTCGTTTTTTTCTTTTTTTAATACAAAGCAAAATGGAACTTATGAGGTAGAAATGATTTGCAAATATAATATTTATCAGCTATCAGCCTTAAGGATGTTTATTTTTAGTATTGTGAGTATCTTATGCAATAGTATACTAATTTTTATGTTTTTTATTGTAAATGAAGAAATAAATTTGTTAAGGGCATTAGCTATTTCAATTACAGCATTATTTTTGTTTTCATCAGTGTTTTTATATGTACTGCTTAACACCTCTCATAAAATTACTAAATACTTTATGATTGCAGGTTGGATAATTATAAATTTAGCATTAATGATATCAAAAAATAATTATTATAATGTACTGCTTACACAGCTTCCTATATATGTTCATTTGGGGTTAACAATATCATGTATATATCTTTATATAAAAAGTTTAAAAAAACTTATTAATTTTAGAAGTGTAAAAGGAGAGATGTAAATGCTACTTGTGAATAATTTAAGCAAATACTATGGAAAGTTTTGTGCACTTAAGGACATAAATTTAGAATTTGATAATGGAATATATGGTTTAATAGCTCCAAACGGCGCAGGTAAAACAACATTAATTAAGATGTTAACAACATTGATTTTCCCAACAAAAGGGGAAATACTTTATAATGGTACAAACATAGTTGATATGGATGATGAATATCGTGATATATTAGGATATCTTCCTCAGGATTTTGGGTATTACAAAAATTATACACCAACTCAATTTCTTATGTATTTATCAGCGTTAAAAGGAATAGATAAAAATAAAGCTGAAAAGAAGATAAAAGAACTTTTAGAATTAGTTGCTATTGATGATGTAGCAGATAAAAAAATGAAGAAGTTTTCAGGAGGAATGATTCAAAGAGTGGGCATAGCTCAGGCGCTATTAAATGATCCTAAAATACTTATATTAGATGAACCAACAGCAGGGCTTGATCCAAAGGAAAGAATGCGTTTTAAAAATATAATAAGTGAATTGTCAAGGGATAGGATAATTATTATTTCAACTCATATAGTATCTGATATTGAATTTATAGCAAACGAAATTGTAATGATAAAGGATCACAGGATATTGTATAAGGATAGTACAAGTAATATATGTAAGTCCATTGAGGACAAGGTGTATGAAACAGAAATTCAATTTAATGATTCCCATGATTTTAAAAAGAAGTATATATCATTATCGGAAAGACAGGAAGGGGAAAATATGAAAATTAGATTCATATGTGAAAACAAAAAAGAAATAAAAAGTACATGGGCTAAGGTTAATCCAAACTTAGAGGATGTATTTCTTTATGAATATAATGATAATTTAAAGGAGAAATAAATCAGCATGAATATTAAAAAATACGAGATAAAAAAGATTTTGTCTTCTCCAATAGTGATAGTGCTTATGGCTATTTTCATAGCTTTTAACTGCTTAATTATTTCAGAAAATTCATATTGTGGAAAAGAGCTTAAAGTTTTAAATAAAATTGTGGATAAAGTAGGCTATAAAATAGATGATGAAATGTTAAGCAATTTTAGTGAGCTATACAACGAAAAATTAAATAAGGTAAATGAAATAAGCAGTAAAAAATATAATAAAACTTATAAAAGTATAGGGGAGTTTTTAGATGAAAATCAATTTGATATGGAAAATAAGAATGGTAAACTCTCCAAAGAAGAAAAACAATTCATAAAAGAAGCTAAAGTTATTGAATCATATTATATTTTAATAGATAAATTTCAGTCTGCCTATGAAAAAATAGACATAAGGAAATTAGCTGAATATAGCATTAAATCCTATAATTTAAGTGGAAAAGCTGCTGAAACGGCAAGAAAACAATATGGAAAATTTGAACACAGGTTTAATGAATTAAAAAATAACGGAGAATATAAAAATTTATTTTTTATAGGAGAAACTTATAAGATGCATTCCTTTTTATTTAAAGATATATTTACGAAAATAATATATGAAATAATGATTATTATGGTTCTTGCTACAGCTTATATAATTAATTATGAATTTGATAATAAAACACACCTTATAGCTTATTCTTCAAAAAGAGGAAGACATTTAATAAAAGACAAGCTGTTTGCAGCAATTGCAGTATCATTAATAGTTACTACCATTATTATGGGAATTACCTTAGGAGTATATTTTATTGTTTTTGATTATTCCAGTCTTTTAAATGTTCCAATTAGCAGCTGTTTTAATTGGGAATACGGAGAGCCATATATGTCATGGTGGAATATGTCCTTTATTAATTATTTGTTTTTTATTATAGTGATTGTTTATTTATGCGAATTGATTTTTACTATGATTGCTTTTGTTATATCAAAGTCCGTAAAAAACAGTTATGTGGTATTTTTTATATTTGCAATAATACTTGGAATAGGAATAATGCTGCCATCATATATGCCAAGCAGTTCAAGATTGATTTTTGCATCAACTTTTACACCATTTACATTGATTTTTAATCCAAGTTTAAGATTTATGGAAAGCGGGCCACTTACAACATTTAAGTATTATGAAGTTATTACAATAGGTGCATGGTCAGCAGCATTAGTAGTATTAAGCACCATATGTATTAAGAAATTTAAGACTCAAAATATTGACTAAGGAGAGCTAAAATGAAAGTGATTTTTAATGAGATAAAAAAGATATTTAATTTAAAGATGGTTGCTATTTTACTTTTAGGGAGTTTAATAATATATGAGTTATTTATTAGTTTTTATATAGATTATTTTCCAAATGGCAGACCAGCACTTGATTCATATAATATTGGGTGCAACATGATAAAAAAATATGGAAACAGCATGGATGAAAAGGAGTTTGCTGATTTCAAACAAATGTATAATAAAAAAGTTGAAGAAGCAAATAAGTATTTAAGTTCAAGGGAAGATTGCAAAAAAGCTAATATAAGAACATATGAAGATTTTAAGAACACCATGGATTCTTCAGATAAAAATTCATGTGAGATACATAATGAAATGATGAATGAAGATATTTTTTGGGAGCTTCAGGAAATGGAAAGAATAGTAGATCATTATGAACATAGGGATGAAATAGTTAAAAAAAGTTATAGTAATAAAAATTATAAGGAAAAAGTTGAGGCTATAGTTAATGGAGAGGGATTAACAGATATTTTACCTGAAATAATACAGGATGATTACAATGATGCAATAGGACATGTTGCAATATTAATATTAGTAGGCATAGTGTTTATGTTATTACCTTTATTTTTAAGAGATAATAAAAACAAGGTAAATTATATTCAATATACATCTAAACGGGGAAGAAATATTTTTAAAGATAAGGTTGCTGCAGGCTTAATATCGGCTTTTATAATAACAACCGTACAGCTTTCTGCATTTTTTATATTATATTCAAAAAATAATGTATCAATGTTTTTTAACAGCAATATAAATTCTTTTCTTAATCGCCATTTATATTGGTATGATATGACTTTTATACAATATATAATTATGACAGTAGCAGGCATATATGTTTTAAGCTTTGCGGTTACATTAATAGCTGCATTTGTATCAAGTAAAGCATCAAATTATATGACAGCTATAGGAATATCAGTACCAATTTTATTTGCCATAGGCTGGCTATCTGATAGTTTGCTTATAAACCAATTGGAAGTTATATATATTCCAAAGATGCTTGCACCAATAGGTTATATAGTATTAATTACTATCTCTATAGTATTAATAGCTATGGGCTGGAGAAAAGAGAAGGGGACAGATATTTTATAAAGTGCCAGCGAAACCTCCGGGAAAAGGCTACTTGTAAAAAATCATGAATTTTTGGAAAAAGTAACTTTCGTAGAAATCAAAATATGCTTATTAATTAGCTCTATATTCAATAATAGATATATAGTAGGGACATATAACAATTGTTATATGTCCCTACTATATATCTAAAATATAAGTATATCTATATTTGACAATCATCTAATTTAGATATACAATAGAGAAAAATATGAAAGTATAGTTATGGAGGTGCAGAATAGTGAAATTATATATTGAGGATAAACCCAATATTTATTGGGAAGCAAATGCTATTATAAGAGAAATTTTAAATCGTAAAAAGGGAGATCCTGTACATATCATTGAAAACAAGGATCGGTTTATATTATCTGAAGATGAAATCAATGAAAAATACAGTGATTTGATTAAGTTTTATACAAAGGTTTTTGATGAATCTTTAGATGTTTTAAAAGACTATCCAGAATGGAAAGAGTTATTTAGCATCCAAGAAAACCAAGAGGATTATGGTTTTTTTGAATCGGCGATTAGGTTTACCAATGCAAAGAAGGTGGATGAATTATCAAAAGCAGAATTTTTCAATGCTTGTCATTATAATCTTCAAAGCATAAATGCAAAAGAAGAACGATTAGATTTTGATAACATAGAAGAGACTAAAAAAGCTTTAGAAGAAATGAAAAATAGAGCATTTGATGCAGACTATTATATAGAAAAAATCATGGCTTCTGAGCTAAATAATGATGAAAAAATTAAAATGATGGACTTGTTTCAACATGCAGATGAAAGATTTGATGCTTATGTTGAGCTTATTCAAAGAATCGAAAAAATTTATTTGAAATATTACAGTGACGTAGAGCATTATGTTAAGTCCAAGGTAGAATTGTTCTCTTCTTCAGGAAAAGATGATGCTAAAAATACTCCGCTTGTAAATTATATAGATGTTGAACGCTGGAATTTTAGAAGTGACGAGCCTGTTCATTTATATTTTTCAGTTATATATAAAGGAACATTAGGAATGACAGTCATTATGGATGAATCCATAAGGCCAAATATGATTTTTGGTATTTTATTTGAAGAACTTACAGAGTTACTCAATAAGGAAAAATATGAAGCGGAACTTTTTATTGAACAAATGAAAGCTTTGGGAGAAGAAAATCGATTTAATATTATGAAACTGTTAAGTCAAAAGCCACACTATTTAAAAGAGATTGCTTGTACTGTAGGCCTTACTCCTGCTACAGTTTCACATCATATGGAACAATTAATTAAGGCAGAACTAGTTTATATGACTACTGAAGGACGAAAAGTTTATTATCATGTGAATGATAATAAAATTAAAGATTTAGCAAAATTATTTAATCAATGGTCAAATGGGGTGTAAAAAATGAAATATATTCAACCTGCATCTAAGAAAAGAACCATCAAACGGATGCTTGAACCTATCACCAAAGATATTTGGTGGAGTATGATTTTACATGGAATAGCAGGTGGTTTAATTCCTGTGCTAACTGTTTTTTCTATGGAATGGGTTACAAGTAGACTTTTAAAAAGCAATGTGGAAATTCAAGAAGTGATAAAAGTTATTGCTTTTGTATCTTTGGCTGGTTTTTGCTTAGAAACTATTAAAATACAGACTGAAAAGCGAACTTATAATAAAATAGGCTATTTTCGTATGGACTTTTTGAAGGAATTGATGCATAAAACAATGACTATGGATTTGAAGTATTATGAAAACCCAGAGTTTGCAGATGAGATGGAATCTTGTATAATTGCTGTTCAAAGTAATACAAATGGAATTGAAGGTATTTATCATACGGTTTATTTGCTTAGTGCAAAATTACTTGGAGCAATTTTACTTGCTATTATTTTAACTCAAGTTAATTTTTGGATTGTGGTAGTGACTGTTTTATCTATATTGGTTACATTTTGGACATTGGGCAAAGTATCAGATGCACGTTACAAAAGGAAGGAAGAGCTTAATCAAGCGGAAAGAAGAAATTATGGTTATGGGAATCTAACTACAGATTTTAGTTATGGAAAAGATATCCGAATTTATAATTTCCAAAATCGCTTTTTACAAAGTTATGAAAATGAAATTAAAAACTTAGAAGGTATCTATAAAGATATATCTCTAATTGAAGGGAAATTTTCATTATTGTCCATTTTAGGGTTGGTATTTGCTGATTTATTTGCTTACTATATATTAACTACTAATGGCATGATGACATTTCAAGTTTCAGAATTTGTTATGTATTTAACTGCAACGAGTATATTTTCATTGCTGATGAATGAGATTACAGAAGATTTCGCAAATATACATAGGGAATTTGCCTATTGCAAAGATACAATTGGTTTTTTGGATATGAATCTTATTACAGATGAATCAGATAAAAGATATGCACCTATTAAACCGATATCAGTGGAGTTTGAACATGTTTCTTTTAAATATCCCAATTCTAAAAAATATGTTTTTGAGGATTTATCCTTTAGAATTAAGCCTTCAGAAAAACTTGCTTTAGTAGGTGTTAATGGAGCTGGTAAAACCACAATTGTGAAATTGCTTACAGGCCTTTATCGCCCGACTTCGGGCAGGATTCTTATTGATGGTATAGATTATACGCGGTTTAGTATTGAGGATTTACATGAATTGTTTGGTGTGGTTTTTCAAGATATTGAACCATTGGCTGTGACGATTAAGGAAAATGTAGCTGCTAGTTCTAAGGATATTGATGAAAAAAGGGTAGAAATGGTTTTAAGACAAGTTGGGCTTTGGGATAAAATTAGTCAGTATGAAAAGGGAATAGATCAAATGCTATTAAAGATTATTGATGAAGATGGTGCTGTTTTGTCAGGTGGAGAAAATCAAAAACTTATGATTGCAAGAGCACTTTATCGAGAGAGAACACAAATGATGGTTATGGATGAACCTACAGCAGCATTAGATGCACTTGCTGAAGAAAAGATTTATCGTGAATTTGACCAAATTATGCAAGGGAAAACCTCATTATTTATTTCTCATAGATTAGCAAGTACCCTTTTTTGTGATCGAATAATACTATTAGATGGTGGAAAAGTGTTAGAAGAAGGAACTCATGATGAATTGTTGTCTCATGATGGACTTTATGCTCATATGTTCAAAACTCAGGGAAAGTATTACCAGGGGGTGGGGAAAAATGAAAAACAGGCAAGTGTTTAAAGTATTTAATAGAACTATAAGAGAAATAATGCCTTCAGTATATTTATTGTTGTTTCTTGGGGCTGTTACAAGTACATTAAATATTTTATTGACAGTAATGATTCCTAAATTGCTTATCGATGCAGTTATGGAAAAGGTTACTATTTCCCATCTCTTGAAATTGTTATTATCTATAGGAGTATTAAAATATTTACTGCTAGAAGCAAATAAATGGATTATGATCAAACAAAATAATCAAAGAGAGATTTTAAATCAGAGGACTATGAAAAGATTTGCAAAAAAAATAACTTCTATTGATTATAGCTATTTAGAAGATCCAGATATATTGGATTTGAAAGAAAGGGCTACTTTTGCTGTTCAGTCTTATGGTGCATTAGGAATTATTGTTGATTCTATGATTAAATTTCTAACTGCAGTGTTCACTATCATTGGAATTAGCGGAATTATCATTCAATATAATTATATATTTCTGCTGATTATTTTTGCATTATCAGCACTTAGTTTAGTATTTAGTTATCGAATAGTTATGGAAACTCAAAAATCAACACAATTAGTTATTCCTATAAATCGTAAATATAATTATTATGTTGGGCAGTGTTTAAATGGTTGTCAGCAAAATGATTTCAGAATCTATAATATGAGTGATATGATGGTTGACAAAATTGAGGATTTAAATATGGAATCCATGAGATGGTTTGATAAACTTTATGCTAAAATTGGGAACATACTATCAATCCAAAGCTTGATCAACCATTTAACACAATTTGTAACTTTTGCATATGGAGCAATTCGTGTACTTTCTACGCAATTTGGACCTAAAATCACACTAGCAGAATTTACACTTTTGGTAGGGGCAAGTCAGCAATTTTCAACTGCATTTATGTCTGCAGTTGAAAGTTATTTTAGGTTTATTGAAACTCTAAATTATTTAGGGCCTTTTGCCCAATTTATGACTTTGCCTGAAAGTAAAGAAAATGATGGTGAGATTGTACCTGGAGGTTTTGAAACATTGGAATTTCGCAATGTATCCTTTTCTTATCCCAAAAGTGAAAAAAAGATTTTAAATCATATTAGTTTTAGTATTCATAAAGGTGAGAAGATATCAATTGTGGGATTAAACAATGCAGGAAAAAGTACCATTGTAAAACTAATTTGCTGTTTTTATCGGCCTGATGAAGGGGAGGTACTTTATAACGGAAAAAACATAGAAGAGTATGATTATGATGAATATATGAAAATACTTGCAGTTGTTTTTCAAGATTATAAGCTGTTTCCATTTACAATTCGAGAAAACATAGCGGCAGGAAGAACAGATGTGTCCGATGAAGAAATTTGGCAGGTATTGGACGAAACTAATATAAAAGATGCTATCTGTGAATTGCCAAATGGGCTTAACACTTATTTGGATAAACATATACATGAGGATGGCACAGATTTTTCTGGAGGACAACGTCAAAAACTTGCAATTGCAAGATCGGTAATAAAGCAAGGTGAACTTGTTATATTAGATGAACCTACAGCAGCTTTAGATCCGTTGGCAGAAAGTGAAATTTATGAGGACTTCCATCGTTTAGTGCGGGGAAGAACTGCCATTTTTATATCTCATAGGATGAGTTCTTCAGTTTTCTGTGACAAAATATTGTTGCTGCAAGATGGAGAGATAAAAGCTTTTGATAGTCATGCCAACTTGATGAAACAAAACAATCTTTATAAACAATTGTTTACAATTCAAGCAAAGAATTATCAGCTAGAATAGGGACAGATAAGAATTTTATAAAGTGCCAGCCAAGTAGCAATATGCTACTTGGCTGGCACTATAGAGGCTGATATAATTATTATATCAAGTTCTTCTTAGACTCAGGTGGAGTTTACTTATGAGGAGTACATCTCTCCATCTAAGTCTTAGAAAAGCTTATCCAGGGGCGTAGCATCCGTTATTCTCCGCTTTAAGCGGGATATTACAGACGGTAGCCATCGGATAAATTATAGAAAATTAATTGGGGTGTTGATTATGAA
>ENA-UOOK01006614-UOOK01006614.1-fermentation-metagenome-genome-assembly--contig:-NODE-6614-length-10977-cov-5.799762_pt1 | contig 10977 bp, 8 predicted proteins | sample MGYA00245777_ERZ724023 | MGnify/ENA primary metagenome ERZ724023 (study PRJEB28704, sample SAMN03018312) | fermentation metagenome | biome: anthropogenic terrestrial biome; feature: soil; material... | reverse complement strand
CCCAGGGTCCCTTCGGCTTGATACCCCACGAATAAAACATGGGATTCCGGCCGCCACAGATTGTGTTTGAGGTGGTGTAAAATCCGACCGGCATCGCACATTCCGCTGGCGGAAATAATAATCGCGCCTTTAGCGATGTTGTTAATCCGCCGCGAGTCCTCAACAGTCCGTGTAAAATGAAGATTGTTGAACTCGAATGGGCTTTGTTTGTCAGCTAACATTTTTAATGTCGGTTCATCATAATACCCCGGATTATCACGGTAAATTTCCGTTACCGAAATAGCCATCGGGCTATCGATATAAACCGGAATTCGCGGGATTTCGCCTTTCAACAATAAAGTCCGGATATGATAAAGCAAATCCTGGGTCCGGCCAACCGCAAAGGCCGGTATCACCAGATTTCCTCCGCTTTCAACGCTTTCGATGATCATTCGTTTCAATTGCCTTACTCTATCCTCGGAGTCTTCATGCAATCTATTTCCATAAGTCGACTCAATTAAGACATAATCCGCATTGCTCACATAAGACGGATCTTGAATGATCGGTTGATCCTTTTGGCCTAGGTCCCCGGAAAATACAATTTTAGTGGTTGTGCCCTCTTCGTTAATATAGATTTCGATCAACGCCGAGCCTAAGATGTGACCGGCATCCAAGAAACGGACAGTGATCTCCGGGACCGGCTTGAATTCTTCCCGATAATTAACGGCCTGAAACAGAGATAAGCAATTTACCGCATCAAATGAAGTATATAAAGGTTCCATTGGAGGTTGTCCTTTACGGGCCCGTTTCCGGTTCCGCCATTCAATCTCCATCTCCTGAATATGCCCGGAATCAGGCAGCATAATCCGGCATAATTCAACAGTCGCTTTAGTCGCAAATATTTTATTGGAAAAACCGCTCTTAACCAATTTAGGAATCAATCCTGAATGATCAATATGAGCATGGGTCAATAGCATAAAATCCAAGTCCGCCGGATTGAATAAAAAGTCGTGTTCGTTTAGGTTGCGAATTTCTTTACTGCCTTGAAACATGCCGCAGTCTACAATAAAACGGCAACGCCCAGTTTCAACCAGATAACAGGAACCAGTAACGGCGCCTGCCGCACCGCAAAAAGTGATCTTCATTTAGTTACCCCCATTTTAGTGATCAGTGTTCAGTAATTAGTTATCAATAAAAACCACCGACAATTTGGCGCTTTTATACATCAGGTCATAGATGAACATTGCGAAAATAGTTTTAACCGCTATTAAATATTCATCGTTCATTGTAAAAGATTCCTTTGACAAACGGCAAACTCTCTGCTATACTAAGAAATGCAGTTTTTCGGGGTGTGGCTCAGCTTGGTAGAGCGTTCGGTTCGGGACCGAAAGGCCGGAGGTTCAAATCCTCTCACCCCGACCATTTTAAAAATTTATTTAAGCTGGAGGACAGCTTATTTTTTTGTCTAAATGGCAGCTTTAATAAATTTATTCACTAGCGTAGCATAAATTAAATTCACAAAAGTCAACTGAAGAAGAACGTTAAAAACAGCTAAAAATAAGAGAAAAAGCATCGTAAAGCATGAAAAAACTCCTTATAATAGAGATTAGGCAGTCTTTGTCCAACCAGAATCTCTAAAATAAGGAGACCACATGGACAAAGATACTACAAAATCCACATTTATACAACTGTTTGAACTTATTTTTAACGAAGAATTTTCTAAGACCATATCCGAAAAAGGAGCTGATCGCTACACTAAAAAGCTTTTTGCCAAACCATTCATTCAAATATTAACATATGCCGTTATCCAAAATCTTGACGGGCTTCGGGATATCAGTGAAAGTTTGGCCAATCCGATTTTAAGCCAAGCCCTTCAACTTGAGTCAATTAGTCATTCACAAATCGCCCGCCGCTTAAGTAAATTTCCTACCGAGATATTGCAAAGTTTATTTATTAATCTCAGTTGGAAACTTCGGCAAGAGACCGGTCAACATCTTAACCTGATTGATTCCACCACGATTAGCTTGGCGGTGCGTAGAAGCTCTTGGGCCAAGTTTCGTAAAACCAAAGGCGGAGTTAAACTCCATTTACGAATTTGCTTTGATGAGAAGGTCGCCTTTCCGGAACAAGTCAGCATCACACCGGCAAAAGTAGCAGACAAAAAAGAACTTAATTCACTTATTGTTGAAGATCCGGATGCGATTCATGTGTTTGACCGGGGCTATGTTGACTATCAAATTTTTAACGATTATACCGAACGTAAGATTCGGTTTGTTACCAGATTAAAAGATAACGCGCTAGTGGAAGTAATATCCGATATCCCAAACAGTCAAGTAAAACGGGAGGCCATTATTACATTAGGTGAAGGCAAAAAACGAGTAAAGCATCCATTACGACTCATTGAAGCCTATGATAGCCAAAACCGTTTAATCCAAATTATCAGCAATGATTTGGAAACACCTGCTGGAGAGATCGCCGAGATTTACCGTAAACGCTGGCAAATCGAACTCTTTTTCAAATGGTTGAAGCAACACTTTACCGTTAAACACTTTTACGGCATCAGCCAAACCGGAGTTGAAAATCAAATCTACATCGCTTTAATGGCTTACTGTTTAATGATGATTGGAAAACGCCAAACCGCTTCGGAAAAAAACTTATGGGAATGGGTACGGCTTCTTAAAAATTATTGGTTTAAACCATTTACCGCTTTCGTTCAAAGATTGCATCACAAACCACTTCGAACATCACGGGGAAGACGCAGGATAGATTATGAAGCAATCTATCAAATGACCGAAAGGCAGGTGATTGAAACGCTTGATGCGGGTCATCTTAATGATGTAACTTATGACCCAATGGTACTTTAATCTTGTTGGAAAAATGTGGACAAAGACTACCTGTTTGGTATGTCGAGTCCTTTGAATATGTAGTGAAAAACCGATGGTTGTATGTACTGTTTTTGGTTTTTATTGCAAACAAAGTAGGTCAATATTTTCTATTTGCTTTTTAGGGAAAGTTGTAAAATTAAGTGACCAAAACCAAATAAATAGAGACTCATGGAAAAAACCTCTGTATAATGTTTAAGTGCTAACCAAAACATTAGGAGAATATCCATGAGTCACCATGATTGTACCACTGTAAGCAGAAAAGGTAAACATTTAACGGAACGAGAACGCTACCAGATAGAGATATTACTGAAAGAAAAAATGAGTCCAACAGAAATAGCCAAGAGATTTGGGCGACACCATCGGACAATAGAGAGAGAAATCTCACGTGGCACAGTAAGACTGCTAAAAAGTGATTTAACGTATAAAGAGGAATATTGTGATTTGGCAGATAAACCTTGATATAATTGGGCAAACCAGCAAACCAATCCCTAAGTTGACAATTGATATACTTTTTAACCTTCTTGCTAAACTTACTAGAGATATCAGACAATAAATCCAAAAGAGTGGTTAAGGCAATAGCCCAATCAAGTTCATTAAGTTCGTCGGCAAGACACATAAAAAGACCGCCTAAAGTTCGTTCACCTGTATTACATCGCTGCTGCCACGTCAAAAGAATATAACGGGCAAATACAATCGTTGTATGGCTGATGAGCAAATCATAGGAACGACCTTGAAATTCTTTTTGGAGCCGTAATAAGGATTTCGTACATTTAAAAAATGTTTCAATATCCCAGCGGATACCGTAAATACGAATAATTTCTTCTTCCGACAATGTGCGATCTGTACTTAAGATAGCTAACCATTCATTCTTATGATTGCGATGTCGTACAAATACGATAATTACCGGAATATCCGGGCTCATCTGGGCTCGAATGGAACGTAGAATTCCTTTTTTACCGGATACCGGAGTAGCAACCGAGTATAACTCCTTGAGAGATAATGAACGTTTGCCAACAAGATAACGTTGATTGGAGTTCTTAACCATTCCAATAACATCAAGGCCAAGGCCAGTAATTTTTTGGATTAATGGAGCAAACGTAAACCAACTATCCATAAGCAAATATGAAGCAGTTACTCCTTGAGCTAAAGCACGATGAATCATTTCCGGAATAAGCTCCGGGGCTGATTTTAAAGCTTCCAAACGTCGTTTATATCCGGATGATCGTTTGTCAATATTAGCAGAAATACCGTTTATTTGGGATTTAGATGAACTAAGCAAAGCAAAATCTAAAGGAACAAAGGTTCTTCCATCAGACCAACCAAGAGTCAACATACTAAATCCTTTGCAGTAGCAATTTTTAGCATGATCAAAGCAACGGGCCAACAGTTCGACGGATTTACTTCGATTGCGGTCAAACATGGAATCATCAACGATTAAACATGCATCTTTAGAAGCTAATTTATGCACTTTGGTTACAACAGAAGAGCTTAAAAAAGAAAGAAACCGTCGCCATGCATAACCGGAATGATTTAAAAAACGATAAATGGTATCTTTGCCGGGAAATGCTTCACCTTTATTGCTCTGAAGCATTTGAAACCAATTTTTATGGTGAAAAACCAAGGTGAAAACGACTTGAAACAGATAAGAACAAGTAAATCCAAATTTCTTTTTAAATCCCGCATTCCTTAGGTGCTCTGAGATTTTAAGCTCTTTGAAAGCCATTTCAATTTCATTTGGTAGTTGATTGTTAAGACCATTTTGATCTATCATGGAAGGGACACCTCTTCTGATGATTTGGATAGGGTTTGTGCAAATTCACTATACCAAATGAAGAGGTGTTTTTATATTATTTAGCCCAATTTGTCAACTCATGTTCATGTTTGCCCTCAACCTTTTATTTGTTAACGCTTTTAGACGGTTTTCAAGGTGCGAAAGTTGAGCTTGTAATTTCTATATTTAAAAAAGTAAACCAAATCTAATTGCTTTTTCTCTCCCAAAAATGTATACTTATTAAAGTTTGTTAAGCAACGCTTAAAAAAACAAACAATTAAAAACCAGACTTTTTTTTAACGAAAAAAAGGAAAAATAAGGTGGTTCGGTATGTTTAAGAAATATATTATTGCCTTATCTCTGACAAATCTTTGTTTTTATAATATAATACTGGCTTTTTTTTATAAAAACAAATTCCATTTAATAAACTTACCCGGAACCAATCAATTGTTGGCGTTAATATTTAGCGAACTATTAATCGCCACCCTTTTCTGGCTGGCGTGGCAAATGGTAAAAAAGATTAATAATAAATATCTGATTAATTTAGCCAAATTTGTCCTCTGTTTGCTGGTATTAATCTTCATTTATGAGCTGGCCCGGGACTTTAGATCATTCATCAATCTTAAATTGTTTCGGATTGGTTTGCTGGCATTGCTAATCGTTTTATTGATCTGGAAAAAAACGGCCGAAGCCGCGGTAACTTTCCTCTTGATGCTGGCGCCATTTGTCGGGATCGTCTTTTTCCAATCAATTCAAGGAATTGCGGCCGATTTAACCAAAAAGCCTACCCCTGAAATAAAACAGACCATTTTCCCCGGCAAAAGCGATCAGCCGAGAGTATTATGGCTGATCTTTGACGGGCTGGGCTACCGCATCGCTTTTGTCGACAAACCGCATAATCTTAAAATGACCGCCTTCGATGAATTACAGCAACAAGCTTTAGTCGCCCATAACGCCTATCCGCCCGGTAATCTAACCAAATTATCGATTCCCGCTTTAATAGACGGAAAAATAATCTCCCAGTCCGACATTTACGGCTATGATGAACTTAGTATTATCTATCGGGGAAGTAATCAAAGAATTAATTGGGGTAGCGGGCCAAACGTATTCTCAAGGGCCAAGGAATTGAAGGTCAACGCCGCTTTGGTCGGCGAATATCTGCCTTATTCACGGTTAATCGGAAAGGATTTGGCTTATTGCGAATGGTTCCAATTTTACCCGCGGTATACCAGCCCCGGCTCGATTATTGCCAATATGGGACAGCAAATCAGAATGCTGTTAATCGGCCCGGCCCGGCATATTGCCCAACGTAAAGAAGCCTACTATGGTGTTCATAATCAAACTAAAGAACTTATATCAAACCCTAATTATAATCTAGTAATGATCCACAACCCGATTCCCCATTTTCCATATTTCTATCAACAACCATGGTGGGATGACCGCTCGCCCGAAGGGTATGTAAATGCTTTAAAATTAACTGATCTTACCCTTAGTGAAATACGCCGCCTGATGGAAGAAGAAGGGATCTGGGATAAAACCAACATCATAATATCAGCCGACCATGCGTCAAACTTGGAAGATGACGGAAAAACCGACAAACGGATTCCCTTTATAGTTAAGCTTGCCGGACAAAACCGACCGGTTACTTATGAACCGGCTTTTAACACTGTGGTAACTCAAGAATTAGTATTGGCAATACTACGCGGCGAAGTTTCCACTCCTGATGAATTAATAGAATTCTTACAGAAAAACGGCGAGATGATTACAATTATTAGTGAGTAATAGTTGAGAACTATGTTTAACCCTTGAATAATAACTTCAAACCAATGCCTCGTAGATGTATACCTACGAGGCATTTTTAAACGTGTCTTACACCTTTATTGAGAACTCTTCCGTAACAAATTCAGATTGTTTTCGATAAACTTTTAAAAAACATTTCAATTTTTTAAGTGATGCTTTTCTTAAATTTTGTTGCTTAACAAATCAAGAATCGCCTGAAATACTTTTTCCGGAGCAATAAATTCCATGCAATTTGTTTCGCGTTCGCAACTCCCGGATCCACACATAATACAATTGCCATCCGGCTGAATAATTCGATGCTCAATATTATAAGGGCTATACCTTGTGGGACTGGTCGGTCCAAAGAGGGCAACCACCGGGACTCGTTGGGATACCGCTATATGCATCGGACCGCTATCCGCGCTCACAAAGACGGAGCATTTTTTAACCATTGCGGCCAGTTCCAACAGAGTCAATTGGCCTGTCAAGATAACCGGTTTAGTTTTACACAGGGTAATCACTTTATCGACTATCGGCAGGTCGTCCTGGCCACCAAAAAAAACCGTTCTAATTCCGCTTTGTTGCAACATGTCGGATAGTAATGCCAAATATTCCGGCTTCCAACGTTTATTAGGCCAATTAGCGCCGGGATGAATCCCGATCACGTTTTTACCGGGCAAAGAGTTTTCCCGCCAGATCCGATCAGCTTTTTCCTCAACTTTTTCATCGTAGGTAACTTCCAGGAAATTTTCCGGTTGAACAGGAATTCCGATTTCCCCCAAAACCTTTAAATAAGAATCCACAGAATGAATCGAATGGTCTCTTTTTAAGCCAGGTTTAAAAAACGGTTTCAGACAGTTGGATGCGACCCCGCAGATCCTTTTTCCCCCGCTAAAAATTGCTAACAATGAAGTGCGTTCCGAGCGGTTCAAATTAATCACCAAATCATAGCGGGATTGGCGTATTTCCAAAATTAATTTAAGATGTTCAGGTAGACTTGCTTGGTCTCTTGTCTTATTGACAGTAATTATTTTGTCAATATTAGGATTATGCGCGCATAGTTGATAAACCTGCGATGAAACCAGCACTTCAATTATAGCCTCGGGAAAAGCCTGTCTGACTAGTTTAAAAACCGGTGTGGAAAACAGCAATTCGCCAATGGCCGGCATTAAATTGATTACCAAGATTTTCAAGAACAATGCCTCCGGTTTGTTAATCTGGAATTGAAAATATATCGGAATCGCTTATTTGGTGAAACTGCTTTTCTCTCCGTCTCCGTTCCATAACTTGATCAAAATACTTCAATGCCCTAAAAAACCCTTTGATGTAATAAAGTTTTCCAGTCAATACCGTACCAATTAAATAAGGCGCCAAGCATAATATATGTTGAGTTAAATACCAGCTACTGGTAATATTTCTCCAAATAAATAAAAATCTATTTTTATAATAAATCTCTTTGACATAGTTCTTTTTAAATAACCTACCAATAGTTGCTCCGTTTTTATGATATACTACACTTTGCGGTTGATAAATTACTCTCCAACCCCGTTTCCACGCCTGATAAGATAGATCGACATCTTCCCAATAAAACGGGTAATAAATTTCATCAAAACCACCTAACAGCAGATACTTTTCTTTAGAATAAGCTACGGCGCCGCCGGTCGCATAAAAAGCCGACTTTGGAGACCCATCCTCGCCTTTAACTGGACTACAGCGATTGAGTTTAATTAAACCAAACTTAAATTTGGCTGTAGTAAGTCCGACATCAAGATTTTGCCTATTCCACTTGATAACTTTGCAAACTGAGGCAAAAACATCCGATTTATCAAAAACTGCCAATAAAGGATTTAAAAATCCTTGTTCAACAACCATATCATTGTTCAACATTAATATTATCGGATTTTGACTATGCTGGACCCCGATATTGCAAGCATTACCAAATCCGTGGTTTTCCGTCAAAGCAATCAACTTGATAACTGGAAATTCGGCGCGAATTAAATTAACGCTATCATCTTGGCTATTATCATCGACTACTATAATTTCGTGTTCAACCCCGGTAAGTTTTACTGCGGCTATTACTGAAGGAAGAGTTATTCTTAAAAGATCAACTCCATTCCAATTGACAATGATTATACTAGCTCTCATATAGCGCTCCTTTCGTTATATCTTTCTCATAAAATTAATGGTCCTAAGCAAACCATCTTTGAGTGCATAACCCGGCTCGAAACCCGAGTTCATTAATTTGTCCACTGCGGCAAAGGAATGTTTTATTTCCCCAGGCCGCTCAGGGAAGTAACTGATCTCGGAGTTGGAACTGGCTAATCCCTTAATTAAATTAACCAGGGAATTAATGTCGTTTTTTACGCCATAGCCAATATTATAAACTCCATTACTATTGCTTTCCATTAAAAAAATTAACGCTTTAACAATATCTTTGACATAAATAAAATCCCTAGTTTGAGTCCCATCCCCATAGATAGTAATCGGCTCATTGCATAAAGCTTTCTTGATAAAAATTGGAATTGCGGAAGCATATGCCGAATTCGGGTCCTGCCGTTCGCCGAAAACATTAAAAAAACGTCCGCTTACCGTTGGAACACCAAAAATATCGTTATATAAATCGCAATAATACTCGCCGTCGGCTTTTGTGATCGCATAGGGCGATTTAGGCTCTAACCTCATTCTTTCGGTTTTGGGGAGTTCAGGGGATTCACCGTAGACCGCCGCCGAAGAAGCGAAGAATACTTTTTGAATTCTATTTTCTTGGGCGGCCCTTAAAATATTCAAAGTTCCCTTGAGATTGATAGAAATACATTCTTCAATCTTATCCATAGATTCGATCACACTAGTAAGCGCAGCCAAATGATACACCCGGCCACATCCCTCCAGCGCCGACTTTAATGCATTATAATCCCGAATATCTGCATTGATGAACATATGCTTGATGCCGGATAAATTCTCTAATTTGCCGGTCCTCAAGTTATCAATAATTACTATCTCTATCCCTTGCCTTACTAACTCCTGGGCCAGATGGCTTCCGATAAAACCGGCGCCGCCTGTAATTAGTACTTTAGACATGACACCAAACCTTCAAATTTTTAATTTAATATTATATTTACACAATCTTCAATCTTATTTATCACACCATAATTAAATACCATTGCATTTCATGAATCAATTAATGATTAAAGAGGACGTTTTCATAGTAACTCACTGTACTATCTACCATGTAATCAAGTGTATAATGAGCGATGGCTTTCTTATAACCGGCGCTTCCTAATTGTTGACATAGTAATGGATCTTCTAATAAATTAATTATTTTTTCAGCCAATTGCCTTGGAAAACCAGGTTGAATCAATAATCCATTCCGATTATTCTCAATAATTTCAACTATACCGCCAACTGCCGAAGCTATAACTGGTTTTTGAACTAACATCGCTTCTATGATAGATAACGGCATAGCTTCGCGATAAGACGGCAACACAAGAATATCAGTAGCTGTCATGACGACTGGAACATCACTTTGATATCCTGCAAAAACGACCTTGTCTGACAATTCTTTTTCGACTATTTTATTTAACAATTCTTCTTTTTCCGGACCATCACCAACAATCAAAAACCGAAAAGGAATCGAGCAACTTTTCAGATAATCCAAAGCGTCGATGAAATCAAAGTGGCCCTTCGCTCTTCGAACTCGTCCCAAAAGAGTAATAACTTTTTCTTCCGGTAAAATCCCGAATCTTTTTTTCAAATCCTCCGCTTTTGATTTCAGGAGTATTTTATCGCTAAATTTCTTTTCATCTACACCATTATAAATAGTGATTACATTATTTGGCTCTGCCGAAAATTTTTGAATAAACCTTTGTCTGATCGCTTCACTAACTGCTATAACATGTTTGAATAACTTTCCATGAATTGATTTGAAAGGAGCATTATGCCAGTCATCATGTAATGTTAATACAAAAGGAATTCCTAATTTTCGTTCAACCATCACTCCATAATAACCTGCAGTTCTATATTGGGCATGAATTATATTAATATCATGTTTTAATAAAATTTGCTTAAGTCGTTGATAAATAGTAAAATATTTAAAAGGATTCTTGGTTCGAAATGGTAGTTGATAATGATGGACATTTGCAACCTCCAAATCGGAATTGACTAAACCTGTCACGAGTACTACATTGTGTCCCCGCTCTACTAATCCCTTAGCCAATGATAGAACATATGTCTCACCACCTCCAAATTTCCAAGGATGCGAGAAAAGTAAAAGTATGTTCATATAAACTAAGCCTTTCAATTTTGTTGATCAATCAGTATGATTTGAGTAAAAATCATAAATATATTCTATAAATTTATTATAACTCCTGTCTAATACTGAATATAATTTGAGTAAATAATACTTGATATGTAAATTCCTTGTACTAGTTTTAGATATTCCATATTCTTCTCTGCTGTTACAGAAGGTTATCAACTGAATTCGCAGTCATGACTATCGAATTTTAGGTCGTCTCAATCGCTTACCCATGCATAAATGCACAAAGACCTCGAATACTCGAAGTCTTT
>ENA-UOOK01006612-UOOK01006612.1-fermentation-metagenome-genome-assembly--contig:-NODE-6612-length-10978-cov-4.183558_pt1 | contig 10978 bp, 8 predicted proteins | sample MGYA00245777_ERZ724023 | MGnify/ENA primary metagenome ERZ724023 (study PRJEB28704, sample SAMN03018312) | fermentation metagenome | biome: anthropogenic terrestrial biome; feature: soil; material... | reverse complement strand
CACCATCTATTACCATTTAGAAAGACCATTTTTTCTCAATATCGGAAATCAGCTGGTCACAGACGATCTGCCTGTTCTCAAATTGGTCCGCCTCCAGCCATTGTATTCTGGTCTCCCTCCGGAACCAGGTAATCTGGCGCTTTGCAAATCTTCTGGTATCCCTTTTTAGGATTTCAATTGCTTCCTCCCGGAAGATCCGCCCCTCCAGATAACGGATGATTTCCTTGTATCCCAGGCCCTGCATGGAAACCAAATCTCCGGAATAACCCATATCCAGCAGCCCCTTTACTTCCTCGATCAGCCCGGCTTCGATCATCCGATCCACTCTTCCATTTATCCTTTCATACAGTTTCTGACGGTCCATGGTCAACCCATAAAGCATCCACTCATATAGAGGTTCCATATCACGAAAATCCTGTCGGTACTCCATCATGGTTTTTCCGGTGACATGATAGACCTCCAGGGCTCGTATGACTCTCCTCGTATCGTTGGGATGCAGTCTTGCTGCCGTATCCGGGTCGACCTGATTCAAAAGGTCGTGTAAATGCCCTCTTCCATGCAACGTAAGCAATCCGTTCAGATAGCTGCGGTATTCCGGGTCTTCCACCGCATCCGTAAAATTCATGGGATACAGAATGGAATTGACATATAATCCGGTGCCTCCTGCCAGGATAGCCAGCCTCCCCCGTTCGGCAATTCTCCGGATTGCTTCCTTCGCCCCCCTTTGAAACAAAGCCGCATTGAATTCTTCATCCGGATCAACGATATCGATCATATGATGGGGAATCCCCCGCCGTTCTTCCATGGTCGGCTTGGCGGTCCCAATGTCCATATACCGGTAAATCTGCATGGAATCCGCCGATACGATCTCCCCATGAAGCCTTTTTGCCGCCTGTATGGCCAGATCGGTCTTGCCGGCTGCCGTCGGGCCCACGATCACAACCAAAGGAATCTTGTTCATCGTCATATCTTCCTTTACTGTATCCTCTTGAATTTCTTCTCCAGCTCATACCGGCTCATTGTTATCAATATAGGCCGTCCATGAGGGCAGGTAAAGGGGATTTTTTTTCGGTTCAGATCTCTCAGCAGGCTCCGGATTTCCGCTTCCGACAACTTATCATTGGCCTTTACCGCTTTCTTACAGGACATCCGGATAATATCCTCCTGCTGCAGAAGCAATCTTGCATTGCCGGTCTTATGCTCCGGCTGGTCCAGCAAATCGCGGAACAGCTCACGGATATTCGCTTCCTTTATGACAACGGGTATGCCTCTGACGAGAAAGGATTTTCCGCCAAACGGTTCCATATCAAAACCGATGGACAAAAAATTCTGCAGATTGTCCGACAGGACAAGATACTCGTCATGGGTGACTTCCAATACATATGGGGGCAACAGCTGCTGACTGAGCACCTCCTGTTTCTGTATGGATTCCTTCAGCCGCTCATAAATCAGCCGTTCATGGGCAGCATGCTGATCGATGATATACAGCTCTTTCTCGGATTCTGCCAGGATAAAGGTCGAGAATGCGCTTCCTATAATATTCATTTTCATGAAATCATAGGTATCTATAGTATTGTCATCCTTTTCTCCGTTCATACCGGACCCCATACTATTTTTATCGGCATCCTCCCTTCGGATATATACCGGCTTCGATTGCGCCTCTTCTTCGATCTGCAGGGGGATATCCTTCTGTATCTGCAGAAACGCTCCTCCAGCGGGTTTCTCTGCAGCAGGAGGTACCGAAGTGACAAATGAATTCCGCTGCTGTCTTCCATTCAAATGATCGGAAGGATCGGCGATAACAGAAGTCTGCTGCCTTTCTGCGGAAGAAGCAGAAGAAAAGGCGTCCAGCTGAACGGATTCCGGACGATCCTCTTTTATGTTTACTGCAGGGACATAAGGCTTCTCTTCTATAAACCCTTTCAGGCACTTCAAAAGGGATTGATAGATTGTCTCCGGGTCCTTGAAACGGATTTCGGTTTTGGAAGGATGTACATTTACGTCAATATCCCGGGAGGGCAAACGAATGCTCAAAACGCACCAGGGAAAATGATTGATCATCGTCTGATCCTTGGTTGCCTCTTCCACACACTGGGACAATAGCTGGCTTTTGATGTACCTCCCGTTGACGAAGAAGGATTGATGGCTGCGGTTCGTCCTTGCAAGGGGAGGCTTGCCGACATAGCCGGAAACGGATATCCCGCTTTCCTTCCGATCCGCCTCTACAGCGATCAGCTCATTCTTTACATCCTTTCCGTAAATACTGATGACGGCACCGAGAAGACTGTCGTTCCCCGGTGAGTGATATATGATTTTTCCATTGCTGATGTATTTTATGGATATTTCGGGATGAGCAAGGATCAGTTTGGCAGTCAGTTCACTGACAGCGGCCGTTTCACTCCGGACGGATTTCAAAAACTTCAGTCTGGCCGGTGTATTATAGAACAGATTGCGGACAAGAATCGTCGTTCCCTCCGGGCATCCGATTTCCTCCACACTTTTCACCTGCCCGCCGTGATTTACGATGCGGTATCCGGACAAGGCTCCCCTCTGCCGTGTAATCATCTCCATCTGGGAAACGGACGAGATGCTTGCCAGGGCCTCTCCCCGGAAACCAAGGGTGTGTATGTTGTTCAGATCTTCCGCAGCGGAAATCTTGCTGGTAGCATGCCTTTGGAAGGATGCTTCCGCATCCTCCCCGTCCATACCAATGCCGTTGTCTGTCACACGAAGAAAGGAAATGCCGCCGTTTTCGATTTCCACAGTGATTGCCGCCGCATCCGCATCAATGGAATTCTCCAGGAGTTCCTTGACGATGGAAGCCGGTCGTTCCACTACTTCTCCGGCTGCTATCTGGTTTACGATAAAATTGTCCAGCTTATGTATAATAGGCAAGAATACCCCTCCTTATCCCCTTACCTTTTGCACCAGGCGATACAGAATACCGATGGCTTCTATGGGGGTGATACGGTTGACATCCAGGTCCATAAGCTCCTTTTCCACCTCGGAAGGTCCTGGTCGAAACATGCTCAATTGCAGCATGTCCCCAGTCGGCTCGCTGACCTTTGTCTTTTTCACGTTTTTGGGTTTGTTGATATCGGTTTCCTCCAACTGTGCCAATATCCTCTTCGCCCGTTCGATCACCACGTCCGGCAAGCCTGCCAGCTTAGCCACCTGTATCCCGAAGCTCTTGTCGGCCCCTCCCCGGATGATCCTGCGAAGGAACAGGATGTCGTCGCCCTGCTCCTTTACCGCAATGCAATAGTTTTTGACGCCTGGAATCCGGCCCTCCAGTTCCGTCAGCTCATGATAATGGGTGGCAAACAAGGTTTTTGCCTTTAAGGACGGCTCCTGGCATATGTGTTCCACTACGGCATATGCGATACTGAGGCCGTCAAACGTGCTGGTGCCCCGGCCGATTTCATCCAGGATCAGCAAGCTGTTGGATGTGGCATTGTTCAGGATATTGGCTACTTCGCTCATCTCGACCATAAAGGTGCTCTGTCCGGAGGACAGGTCGTCCGACGCACCGACCCTGGTAAAGATCCGGTCCACGATGCCGATTTCCGCTTTTTTGGCCGGAACAAAGCAACCGATCTGGGCCAACAGGACAATCAATGCGACCTGACGCATATACGTGCTTTTCCCGGCCATATTGGGCCCTGTAATGATCATCAGATGATCTTCCCCGGTTTTCAGGCTGGTGTTGTTTGGGACAAACAAACCGTGAGGAAGGGTCTTTTCCACAACGGGGTGCCGGCCGTCCTTTATGTTCAGAACTCCGTCTTCCCTTATTTCCGGCCTGACATAATGATTTTCATAAGATACCTGTGCAAGGGAATACAAAGCATCCAGAGTCGCAAGGATTCCTGCGGCAGCCTGGATCCGGCTCACCTGCGCCGCTGTCTTCTCCCGGATCTCCGTGAACAGCCGAACCTCCAGACGGATGCTTTTGTCCTCCGCACCCATAATGGTATCTTCCATTTCCTTCAGTTCCGGAGTGATGTATCGTTCGGAATTGGCCAGGGTCTGCTTTCGTATATAAGAATCGGGCACCAGGTTCAGGTTGGGTTTCGTAACGTCAATATAATAGCCGAATACCTTATTGAATCCGATTTTTAAATTCCGGATCCCCGTTCGGTCCCGTTCCTGCTGTTCCAGTGCCGCGATCCACTTCTTCCCGTCGGTCATGGCCAAGCGATAATGATCCAGGGTCTCATTCCAACCGGTCTTGATCAGATTTCCCTCCCGGGTGGATATCGGCGGTTCTTCAAAAATGGATTTCTCCAGAAGCTCATGGATATCCTCCAACACATCCATCCTTTCATGAAAATCTGTCAATAACCGGCTTTTGCACTGCGACAGAAAGTCCTTCACCGCCGGCAGGATTTCAAGGGAATTCTTCAGGGAAAGCATATCCCTGGCATTCGCATTGCCAAAGATAATCCGGCTTGCCAGCCTCTCCAGGTCATATACCTTCCCCAGCTGTTCCTTTATTTCCTCCATCCAAAGTGGGTTGCTGCCCAGCTCTTCCACCGCATCCAGCCGTTCTTCTATGGCCGCTTTCCGGATCAGAGGCTGCTGTACCCACTGCCGGAGCATCCTTCCGCCCATGGCGGTATTCGTTTTGTCCAGAAGCCACAGCACGGATCCTTTCTTCCCCTTGCCCCGGATGGTTTCGGTCAATTCCAGGTTCCTTCGGGCAGCGGCATCCAGTATCATATAGGATTGTGGAAAATATGCCTTGATCTGATTGATGTGCTGCAGAGCATTTTTTTGGGTTTCCGCCAGATATTCCAACAGGGCTCCTGCCGCACAGATCCCGTATTTCATGTCCTGACAGCCAAAGCCATCCAGGGACTGTACCTTGAAATGATCCAGCAGGCATCGATACGCATTGGATTTCTGGTATGCCCATTCGTGGTAAGGGGTAATAAAAGGGGAAAATCGGCTGCGAATGGTATCCAACAGGGAAGAATCCAACTGAAGATCTTCGTTGATCAGGATTTCACTGGGACGGATCCGCGCCAGCTCATCCATCAGCTTATCATTCGCGTTGCTGGAAGTGATCTCTGAGACAAAAAACTCTCCTGTTGAAACATCCACTCCGGAAAAGCCATAGGCGCTGTCGTCCTTGAACAGGGAAAGCAGAAAATTGTTTGTTTTTTCTTCCAGCATGGAGCTTTCCATAACGGTTCCCGGGGTGACTACCCGGATTACCTGACGTTCTACCAGTCCCTTTGCTTCCGCGGGATCCTGGGTTTGTTCGCATATGGCTACCTTGTGGCCGTTTTCGATCAGCTTTGCGATATAGCTGTCCACGGAGTGATACGGAACTCCGCACATGGGCGCTCTTTCCTCCATGCCGCAGTCCTTGCCGGTCAGAGCAATTTCCAGCTCCTTGGAAGCCAGAATGGCATCCTCAAAGAACATTTCATAGAAATCGCCCAGTCGAAAAAAAAGGATGGTATCCTTGTACTGTTCCTTTATCTGAAAATATTGCTGCATCATAGGAGTCAAACCAGTCATAAACGACCTCCCGCTCTGGATTTTCCTAACAGTCATTATACCCCGGGCAGGGGAAACCTGCAAGTTTCCTGTTGATCCGACTTATTTCTCCTTCTTTATTTCCTTCTTTATCCGATCAATCGCCAGCATCACGGCCGGGACAGCCCTTACAGCCGCTGCAGTCACCTCCCGCGAACTGGGAATCCTCCCCGGGCTCCATACAATAGAACTTCAGGAGTTGATTGATCTGATAGATCAGCGTATTAAAAGCATAGCCTGCCCGATAGTACTCTGCAATCAGCGGATTGGCCTTCATGTCCCGGTCCGCCTTCTCCAGAGCAGCCGTCCTCTCCGCAATTTCTTCTTCCCTGCTCTCCGGCTCCATCTGCGATTTGACAAGATCTTTATGGGCTTCCCTGAAAATCCGGGTCAGGCGGCAGGCTTCTTCCTCTCCGGCCATTTTTCGCTCCGCTTCCCTATAATTGCGTATTTCCTGGGATTGGGCAAGAGCCAGCCCCAGCTCTTTTGCCATATTCATGATTTCCGCTTTGGTTACCGCTGCTTGTTCCGTCATTTTGCACAACCTCCCCTTTCAAGGACCAGGAATGGACTCCCGTGATCCTCACCTTGAGCAACTGTCCGACAAGATCCATACCTCCCATGAAATTCACGGTTTTATTGGTCCGGGTCCTGCCGGTGAGGACATCCGGTTTGTTTTTGCTGGGTCCTTCCACCAGCACTTCCACGATCCGGCCGTCATATTCCTGGTTTTTTGCCCTGCTGATCTCATTCTGCAATGCATTCAATCGGGAAAGCCTTTCCTTCTTCTCCCCCATGCTCAGTTGTTCCTTCTTCCTTGCGGCAGGTGTACCTGTTCGCGGGGAATACATAAAGGTATAGGCGGAATCGTACTCAACCTGTCGGATCATATCCAGGGTTTCCCGGAAATCCTCTTCCGTTTCGCCGGGAAATCCGACAATGATATCGGTAGTCAGGGCAATATCCGGTATGGCCTGCCGGATCCTGCCGACTAATTTCAGATAGCTTTCCCTCGTGTACTTCCGGTTCATCGCGTTCAGTATCCGGTTACTGCCTGCCTGAATGGGCAGATGGAGATGTTCGCACACCTTGCTGCATTCTGCCATGGACCGAATCAGATCATCCGAGAGATCCTTGGGATGGGATGTCATGAACCGGATCCTTTCAATACCGTTTATTTTATCGATATCTCTGAGAAGCATAGGAAACAGGTATGGATCTTCCAGATTCTTGCCATAGGAATTCACATTCTGCCCCAGCAGGGTAATTTCCTGATATCCTTCCTCTGTCAGCTCCCCGATTTCCTCCAGGATATCACCTGGCTGACGGCTTCTTTCCCTTCCCCTGACATAGGGAACGATGCAATAGCTGCAGAAATTGTTGCACCCATACATGATGGTGACCCAAGCGCTTACGCCGGGAGCCCTCCTTATGGGAATATGCTCGATGATTTCTCCTTCCGAGTCCGGGATTTCCATCACGGTCCGATCGGAGTCCAAAGTCTTCAGTAGAAGGGAGGGAAAGCGATGAAGGTTGTGCGTACCGAATACCAGATCGATAAAGGGAAACTTTCGGACGATATCGTCGGATACTTCCTTTTGCTGCATCATACAGCCGCAGACGCCGATGATCCGATCGGGATTCGCTTGTTTACAGGATTTTAAAGCGCCTACATTGCCGTATACCCGCAGCTCGGCATTTTCCCGGACACAGCAAGTGTTGAACAGGATCAGGTCCGCTTCCTGCTGGTCATCGGTTTCTTCATATCCGATTTCAGAAAGCATTCCGGCCAGCTGTTCCGAGTCATGGACATTCATCTGGCAGCCGTAGGTAACGATATGGTATTTCAATCCGGATCCGGAAACCCGGCTTTTTAAAGCATTTATGGCTAGTTTCTGCTCCTCCTCATCCCTTGGGGAAACAAAAACCTGGTTTCTTACCGGCATATTTGTCTTCCTTTCCAGTCATAATAAACTCATCAATCCATTATATCGATTGTTTGCCTTTTACGCAAGTTCCTGTGATTTTCGGGAATACTCATCTGGGAGGAGGCTGATGCATGATAGAAGCGTTGATACGTTTCCTGGAGTTGTTGTTTACGCCCTATTTTGTCGGGCTGACGATTGTCTGCGGTATTTTCCTCTCGTTTGTTTACCCTGTGATCCTGGCGGACAACCGATTTCCGGTGGAGTATAAAATCGGGAAATATGCCGGATATCTTTATATCGGTGGTAGCCTGGTTATGTATTTTATAACAATGTTCTTTGGCTGAGCCAAAGAGCTTATTATCGACTTTTGATTTCCCCTATTCTTCGGATCCGGACTTCGCCTTCTATCTCCAATTCTGCCGATTGGTAGATTTCGTCCCAGTTATCCGCATTTTCCTTCCAGAATTCCGGATAGTAACTCTCCAGCTTTTCCTTCAGACGGAAAGGATCGCTTTCATATTCTCGCTGCACCTTATGAAAGGTATTGGTAATGATGGTTTTTACATAGTTCTCGAATAGTGCCCTGCATTGTGATATAAACTCAGAATCCGTCAATTTTGCCCTGGGATTGACGATTTCATTGATATCTCCCTCCAATCGGAGATCCAGAATAGCATAAAGCTTATCGTCCCTTATTTCCGGCCGTAATTCAGACTGGGACTCGAACACTCTCAACATGACCTTGTCGCCCAGATCAGGAGGCAGATCTACAGTCAGATAACCGGATGATACATCTCCTCTCAGGAATCTGGCGCCAATCAATTCTTCTCCGCTGAGCCATCCAGATAAGTGGAAATTCCGAAAAACCGCGCCGCCGGACATGTCCAGCTTTTCCCCGATTGGAATGATTCGGGAAAGGATAAAATCATAGTTCTCCACGGAGGCGACATGAAGGCTGCCGATGCTCATATAATCCGTCAAACTGAAGGTGTATTGACTATTTTGGTTCATCATTTCCGATATCACAAAAGAAGGAACCAGATCGGATTTGAATTTCATATCCAGAATATCCCCGGCTTTTCCCTGTACGACCCCTATCTGAAGCCTTCTCCTTACTTCATGTGTCCGCAGGGCAAAATCCATATGTTTTTTCAGGCCTTCTCTGGCTAGTTCTTCTCCTACAAGAATAACCTGGCAGTGTTCCATTGTAGGAATCCAATTAATGCCTCTTGCCAATTGATTCCTGGCGGCAGTAACGTCTTCCGCCGTTTCCTTGATATTGAAAAAGGGCTCGGCAACCTGTGACTCTGCTATAAATGCCTGTGGTTGTGCGATTTGAAAGGTAACCGTGATCTTGTCCGGATCTTCTGCCTGATCCACGGCCACACCAATAATAAAGGCCTGATCTTCGATTTCCAGCCGGTCCCAGCACGATGTTGTCGACAGCAGCATCAAAGGGATCAGCAAAAGAAAAAGCAGCATTCTTCTAGCCATGATGGATTCCTCCCTTTTTCCGGATCAGAGATATCAGCAGCATGGGCACGCTGCTGGATACCATCAGTATGCCGGCATAATCTGCGCTCTGGGTCAGCATGCTGATCTGCACAATGTTCTGCGGTAAAATGGCTATGATATAAATAAATGGCACCAGCATAAATATAAAAGGTTTATAATTCCTTAACCCGGCCAGACGGGTAACCGATATGGATGCCATATACAAAAAAGTAATGGCAGATGTAAATACTGCCAGAATCCAGAATATGATAAAAAAGATATCGAATTTTTCGATGAAGGATCCCAGCAGAGCAATACGCCTGGCAAGCTGGACAGTCGGATAAATCAGATCCGATGTTGCAAGGGCGCCATCGATTCCTATCGCTACGAAGACCAGGCTGGTATAGATGATGATAGGCACCACCATTCCTGCTATTCCGTATGACACTATCTTATTTTTGTTTTTCATGACAGGCGACAGAAAAAAGAGAATTTCATAGCCGAGATAGGCTATGGCGATACTCGATATCCCCTGAAGGATCGGCATCAGACCATTGGAAAATACGGCGCGGAAACGGAACATTTCCACATCGGGCACGTTGAATAAGATAATCAGCCCGATTACCCCGATCACCGGAAGCAGAAAAATTTCACATATCTTTGCTATCGTACTGATTCCGCCCACTACACAATAGATACAAAGCAAAAGCATGGTAATCATGACAAATTCAAGGGGGGTTTTGGGCAAAAGCAGCACCTTCAGCGCATCCGCAAATCCTCGTATGATAACGGCTGAGACCAGCAGGCAATAGGCGGCAAAAGCAGCGCCATACAGCCTCCCCAGAAACTTTCCAAGTATTTCCTGTGAAAATTCAATGACGGTCTGATTGGGGAAGCGCCTGCATAGTAGGACTATGATACCGGCCATGGCTGCAGACAGGATCCCAGCGGAAAAAGTAGCAAATACTCCGTCAATCCCCGCAGTATCCGCTGCGATCCGTGGAATGCTGAGTGTAATCAAACCGATCACACTTTCTGTAACAACGGCTGTTATCTGAAAATTGCTTAATCCTTGTGATTTCTTCATACCATTTCCTTTCAGTCCATATCCATCCGCACCATGTCGATTGCGTAGGACTGCACCGGCCTTTTTTTCATTTTTCTTGCCGGCGCTCTCAATACGAAATCCTTCATATCTTCTAAGATCATAGGGGACTGAGGTGTCATAAAGCCCATGCCGAAGCTTTTTATGGATACCATATGAATATTGAGTGCAATAAAGCCTATCATGACTCCGTAGAGTCCCAGAAAACCCGCCATCACCATTAATGGAAAGCGCAACGTCCGCAAGCCGATTGCCGCGCTGTAGGTAGGTATGACAAAGGATGCAATTGCGGTCAGGGAAACGACGATCACCATAATCGGACTGGTCAGGCCGGCATTGACGGCAGCATCGCCTATGATGATGCCCCCTACAATACCGATCGTCTGGCCGATTGGCTTCGGGAGCCGTGCGCCGGATTCCCTCAACAGTTCTATGGTTGACTCCATCAAAATGGCTTCTATAATGGAGGGAAACGGGACCCCTGCCCTTGTGGCGGCAATGGAGAGGGCCAATCTGGTCGGAATCAGGCCGGAGTGATAGGTAACTACAGCAATATAGATTGCCGGGGTAAACACTGCCAGAAAAGAAGCGATCCAGCGTATTACCCGAATAAAGGTGGAAACAATCCATCTCTCATTGTAGTCTTCCGGGCTTTGAAAAAACTGTGCAAAAGTAGCAGGTACCAACAGGGCGAAGGGACTATTGTCCGTCAGTATGGCAATTCTGCCTTCCATCAGGTTGGCTACGGTCTTGTCCGGCCGTTCTGTTACCTGCATCTGCGGGAAAGGCGTGCTGGAGTTGTCTTCAATGAGCTGCTCCAGATGCCCGGAACTGAAGATCTGATCGATATCAATCCGATTCAGTCTTTCTTCCAGTTCCACAATCAGGTCCGGATCGGTAATTC
>ENA-UOOK01006611-UOOK01006611.1-fermentation-metagenome-genome-assembly--contig:-NODE-6611-length-10979-cov-3.458715_pt1 | contig 10979 bp, 8 predicted proteins | sample MGYA00245777_ERZ724023 | MGnify/ENA primary metagenome ERZ724023 (study PRJEB28704, sample SAMN03018312) | fermentation metagenome | biome: anthropogenic terrestrial biome; feature: soil; material... | reverse complement strand
CATTGGGAACCAACTTTCCGGATAGTGCAGTCAGTACAGGTGAAACCAAATATCTTAGTGTTATCAGTCCATATAGAATTAAAAGTCCAAAGCTATCTTTTGCATAGGCGATAGCATTATAGGAGAACATACACGCAACAGCGAATGACAAAGGAAGCAGAAAAAATGCACTCAATCCATCCGCAACAACATTAGAAAAGCCTACCAAACCCATACATACTAATCCTAATATAACAAATATAATTTTTATTATCGAAAATGGGCTGTACCTTTTATCTAAGCTCTCTATTGTATCCATATATAGCGTCTGATCTTTCAACACTATTTTCACCCTCCTACTACACTTTTGTTTGCTGTTTTAAATTCACCTTGCACCTAATATTAACTCAGTTTGTTAAAACCTTTATCAATTATTCATAACTCATTTACATCTAATCTAAATTAATTCTTTATACGATTTTTCTAATATCTTTTTCTCTTTTTCCCAACATAAATCTTTTTTAGCCTGTATTAAATTTTTTTTGCACTGCTTATAAAATTCTTTATCTATACGCATCTTTTCAACACATTGATTTATCTCTTGAATGTCGTCCGGGTTGCATATCATACCAATTTGATACTGTTCAATAATTCGTTTTATCTCAGGGAAATTAGATCCAATTACAGGAGTCATACTTTGTATGTTTTCAAAAAACTTGTTAGGCAGTGAATAGTAATGATTAAGGCACACATTTCTTATCATAACCATTCCCACATCCGCTGCACCAACGTATTTCCATAGCTCCTCAATTGGAACTGCAGGATGAAAAATTATTCGGTCCTCTATCCCTTTTTCTTTAACCAAGCTTTGTAGATACTTCATATAGTCCTTTTGTCCATTTCCAAGGATCACACCTGAGATATTGGGATTGATTGATACAAGCTCGATCAGTGTTTCTATCCCACGATCTTTAATTATGCCCCCATGATACATTATTGTAAAAGTATCAACAGGCAAGCCATTGCCCCTCAATAATTCAAACCGTGTTTGTTTAATAACAACTTCATCAATATTCCAATACTCGGGAATGCTCCGAACGACAATTGGGCGTACTTTCTGATTGTGTATGCGTTGAACTTCATCAGCTATTGTATCATTCACCATTATTGAAAATACACATTTCTTCATTAAAAATCTTTCAAGATGAATAATAATCCATTTTGAGACCTTGTTTCGGTTACCACATCTACCAATCTCAAATTCATGCGAATCATATATCAGCAAAGGTTTTTTGTTTTTTGTCATTAAAAACGTAGAAAGCCAACCAATCAGGAACGCTCCTAAGTCGTGGCACGACAATATATTACCTTCATGTTTTCTAACGTTTGAAGCCCAAATAAAAACAGATAGTAACCTATTAAAAACATTTAAAAATTTGTGCGCTCCCAGAGGCTTTGTTGAATAAAGATATGTGTCATAGCCTGAAATATTTGTTTTTCTACCTTTGTCGTTTGGTAATCCTTTAGCTATAACGACACAACAGGCTCCTAAATCATTAACTATAGCTAATTCTCTTTTGTCTCTACTTGCATTGTTCCATTCTGAAATACATATCTTAATAACAACCATAACATCTCCCTTTAAATCAAACTTTTAATTTTTTCGTTGAGTTACTCAATTATGTCAGCTATGGAAATCATTTATCATAATTCAGACAGCATTCATAGCTTTTTATAAGAATCTTAGCTTGGCTCTCCCAGTTGTATTTCTTTTCTATTGCTATGCGACCATTTTTATGTAGCTCATCTGAGTATACCTTATTATTTCTTATCTTATTTATTGCATCACATATATCATCAATATCAAGAGGATCTACACATATACCACAATTATTTTCCTCCACTATTTCTTTATACACTGGGAAGTTTGATGAAATAACCGGTATTCCAGCAGCCATATACTCAAATAGTTTTATTGGATATGACATTGCATCGTTAGGTGTATTTAGTAGGGTGACGAAACCCATACTTGAATTATTCAATATCTCTGAAATTTCGCTTCTTCCTAAAAAACCTAAATACTTAACGTTATTGTATTCTTCAAGTATTTCTTGTTCTAATCCCATTGAATGAAACTTCCCACAAAGATTAAGTTCTAATCCTGCCTTATTCGTTGCTTCTGCAATCTGTTTAATGCCTCTATTATTTGAAAGGTCGCCTATATAACAAGCTGGATTACAATTTGAGTAATTCTCACCTGAATAGTTTATCTCTTCTACTGAAGGAAAATTACATACCTCCCAAACAGAATTATTCAAATGTTTAAATCTATCCTTTATATGAGGGGTAGGAACAATAATTGCATCATACTTCTTTACACATCTATTTTCATATAATTCAAATATCTTAGATATAATTTGTCTCATAAAGCGAGGTATCCACTCCTTAGCAAGAATTTGCCTCGGTACATCTTCATGGGAATCATATATAACGCAGGTGCCTTGTTTTTTTAACTTGATACCCAAGCCAAGAAGCTCTGGGTCATGAAAATGATAAATGTCAGCTTTCAAGTCCATCGCCTTCTTATAAGCTAACTTTTTGGCTCTTACAGACAGTATCCTCGATAGTCTGTTTGTAGAAGGACTCTTCACTGATAAAATTTTTATACCATCAACCTCTTCATTATCTTGATCATCATTTACGATAAGCATAACTTCGTTTCCTTCTTTAGCCATAGATACACATTCTTTCCAGAATATACGGATATCATATCTTGGGTGTACAGTTGTGATATGGCATATTTTCATAGAAACCTCCTTCTGAAAAGACTTAAAAGTCTATCGATTATTGATAAAATTTTTTTCTTGAAACCTATTACTCCTTGAAGCTTATTAAATCACATAATTCATCAAAATACTTTTTACAAACTATTTCATTCGCGTAATTCTCTTCAATCCATCTCTTTCCTTTAGTTCCAATTTCCTGTCTTCCTTCTGTGTCCATATTAGCATATTTTCTAATACCCTCAATTATTGCCTCTGTTGAATTCGTATTAACAAAAATCCCCGAATCTGCTTCATTAAGCATAGAAGGATACCCGGAATATGATGCAACTACAGGCTTACCTGCCTTCATATAATCAACGAGCTTATTCATAGATTGCCCGTATTCCCATACTTTGGAGTCATTGGTTGACAAATAGAGTATATCACATTTACTAAGAAAGTAAGGAATCTCATATTGTTCAAGTTTTGGACCAACGGTAACATTGCAGCAGCTCTTTAACCTATTCTGATATTCCTCCTTTTGATCACCTTGACCAACTAATACGAAATATAGCTCATTATCTGATTGAAGATATTCAATAGTTTCAATAAAACTGTCTAAGGCATTTGTTGTTCCCATACTTCCTGCATAACCAATTACAATACAACTATGATCTGGAAATAGTTCATCTACTCTTTTTGATGGTGCTCGCATTAAATCCCAATTGTCATTGATGCCTAAAGGAGAATAAAATACCTTTTTTTCATATCCTAATACATTCTTGACATGACTGGATAAATTCGGCATAGTACCTACTATTATGTCTGATTCTTTGTAACCAACCCTTTCAATAATCTTGAAAAGCCATACTATGGGATTATATTTGGATACACCTAACTCTTCCGTTAAGGTTAGTGGGTAAATGTCTCTAATTTCAAATACCAACTTAGATTTATAGATTTTCTTAAGATATAAGCCATACAATACTGTGAGTAGTGATAAGGAAGATATAATTACAGCATCAGGTCTTTGCAGTTTTCTTTTATCCATTCGAAACAGATGCCATTCAAAAGCAAGCCAGCTAAATACACGCTTAATAGAAGCACTCTTCTTGTATTTTAGTGTCTTAATCCAAATATGGTTTAACTCTCCTTCATTCTCCCAGTTGTATCTATGTTCACTCTTAGGATACTCCGCTAAATGGTTCGAGTCAGAACTTATTAAATAAGTGTTTATACCATTCTCACTTAGAAATTTTGCAGTTCTATATGGTTTTGAACTAACCCCGTACTTTTTTGTAGATCCATACTTAGATATTATCCATACTGATTTCAGTTCTTTTTTCATACATCCTCCGATTATTACATTAAAGAACTGATTTTCAATTAACATATACACATACTATTATGTTAACAATATAGCTCTTTGTTTAAAAAATTATAAATCAATCAATAAATGAATAATAATTCCTATAAAAAAAGAAAAACAGTTGAAATATACTTTATTCTGTATTTAGCAGCATTATTATTCTTGTTGCCTGATAAAAATGACAAGCAGAAAGATACAATCGTAGATAATTCTATTTCAAATTTTTCAATCTATCCTGAAAAAACTAATTTAAATGCTCAATTTTATTTAGATGTAAATGGAGTTAAAATCTTAGAAATTGATTCAATTAATAATATTTATGCCAATGCAAAATATGAGAATATTAGCTTTAGCTTTACTATAATTGATCCAATTACAAATCAAACAAAAGAAATTAATGAGCATTTTGGTGACGATATTTATAAGGTAAGTACAAATAAAGCAAATAGTTCTGCAAAATTTATTTGGACTCCAGAAAAAACAATAAAATCTAATTTATCTTATATTGTCGCTGTGAGTGCAATCATTAAATTAAATAATGATTCCCGTCAGTATCAATCCAAAACTCAATTCACTCTTAATGTAATTTTCAAAAACAAACCAGAATTAGATTCCGCAAATAATAATCAACAACAAGATATTAACGATAATATAAATAGAATTCTTGATTCTCTTAGAATGCTTGAAAATAACATAAATATTAATCCTGGAGATTTCACAATTAATCCTGAAAAATCTGTCGTTAATATGCCAGCTATGCAGAAATGGAGCAATACTGTTAATTTCTATAATATCAATATTTTCAGAGACTTAAAATCAAAACCTAATATTGAAATTAGTGGCAATGCTCAATCAAAATATAAATCAATTAATAGCGAAATTCTAGAAAATAAAATAATTTTTACTGGAATTATACCTTCAAGTGGGAATATTAAAGTTAAGGTATCTGCTGAGAGGAAAACCGATGGAACAATTAAATCAACTTCATTTATCGTTAAACAAATACCGATAGAAGATGCAATCTTTGATAAAGTAATGTATGTCGGTATGACATATTTAATAGATCCAAATTTACCTCTTATTAATAGAAATGCTTATGCCGAGCTACGCACAAATACTGAAAAGCTAAAAATTAGCAAAGAAGGTACAAAATTCTATTATACTCCTACTAGCAAAGATATTGGCAAGATAATCTCGCTTCGAAGATATCTAGATAATAATATGATAGAAGAAGATCTAAAGATTAAGGTTTTAGATGTACCTCAGCCAGAAATCATTTCCATTCAAAAATTATCAAATGGTGATATCGAGCTTAAAACTGTATCTTATGGAAGTTACAATAATGACAAGAATTTAGTTAATCAAATTGAATGCTCCACAGATATTAATTATAGAGAATTATATGGAAATTTAGAGGAAAACAAAGATAAGTTTTCTTATATTCAAACTTTTATAATTTCTTTAAAAAATACTCAATCAACTAAATTGATATTTACAATAAAAGACAAATCTGGAAATTATTCAAATCAAAGAATATTTAATTATTGATTAATTATTTGTTAAAATTTAATAGATTTGAAACTATTACATTATAACAGCGTTTATTTTCTTTTTATTAATACTACTTTTTATTACAACCTAACGAATATCAACATGATAAAAGCGTTAATAAACTTGTTAGCCATATCATTTATCTTTGCAAATCCACTTCTAAAGTCTCAAGAAGGAATTTATAATTCAAACCTAAATTCTGCAGAATCAAAAATTTATACATTAGATGAATGTATTAAAATAGCGTTAGAAAAAAATCCTGACTATAAACTTGCAACACAAAAGATAAATATCTCAAATGCTTATTTAAGAACTATGAAGGGGCAATATTTCCCTTCAGCTGATTTTTCTGCTTCATATAATAGACAGTTAATTAATTTTGATGCAGAAACAATGAGTTTTATGGGGCAAGTTTTCCAAATACCAGGTCAAGAGCCAAATTCATTTTCTACAGGGATTAGCGTTAATTATAATTTATTCGATGGTTTTAATAGATCAAATAATTACAAAAAAGCTGAGCTAAATTTGCATTCTACAGAATATAATGCAAAAGCATTTAAGAATTCAATAATCTATAATGTCCAAAAATCATACATTGATGTAATTACAAAAATGCAAGAAATTGCAATTCAAAATGAAAATTTAATATTAGGAAAAAATCAATTAGAAGATATTCAAGCAAAATTTGAAGCTGGAGTTACTCATATTGGTACTGTTGCCTCTCAAGAAGCAGATTTAGCGAATCGTGAATTTGCAATCGTACAAGCTCAAGCTGGTATGAATAATAGTAAATTAAATTTACTCAATTTAATGGGATTGCCGCTTGATACTAAAATGGATTTATCAATTGCAAGTATAAATCTTAGCACTGATACTAATGATATGAAAAGAATAATTGAGAAATATAGCGATACAGAGAAAAATTTTAATGATGCTATTAGTCAGAGATACGATATACAAGCATATTCAAATGCAATAGAAGCTTCTAAATTATCTTTAGAATCCTCGTATTCAGGGTATTACCCAAGACTTTCGGCAAATGCTGGGTGGAATTGGTCTAATAGCAAATTAGAGAAATTTAATGAATTAAGCCGTGCCTATGTAGGAGCTTCCCTAAGTATTCCAATTTTTGATCAATTTAATACTAGCTATCAAATTGAAAATGCTAAATATGAAATTTTACAAAATGAAGCAGAATTATTTAAATTAAAGCAAAATATTCAAAATTCTATTAGCATTTCATTAGAAAATATAAAATTAGCATATAAGCAATTAGAAATTAGCGATAGAGCATTAGCTGCTTCTCAGAAGAACTATGATATTGCTAGAGAAAGATTTAATGTAGGAAATGCAAGTATTACAGATATGATTACTGCAAATAATGCACTTGTATTGTCTAAAATTAATCGTAATTCAGCATTCTATAATTTCTTTTTAGCTCAAAAGGATATTGAATTTCAAATTTCAAGTAACACTAATTATTAAAGAATAGATTTATAATTGAATATAAAAATTTAAATAATATAAAGTAAAAATAAAAAATAATTTTCTAAGAGGTTCAAAATGAAGTGCAACAAATGTGAAAATGATTATCCATCGGATGTATATTTCAAAACTCCAGGCTTATGTGAAAATTGCTACAATAACATGACTGAAGAGGAAAGACATGCTGTTGATTTGCAAATTATGTATCATAAACAATATTATCTGCAACATCAAATAGTAGAGCAGAGAATCGGTTTTGGAAGAAGATTAGGAGCATATTTAATAGATTATTTGATAATTACAATAATTTCAGGAATTATATTATATGTATCTGGATTTATGGGAGCGATGACCCAATTAATTGAAGGATTTACTTTTAATGTAGAAGATATTCAAGCATTTTCTGAGAAAGTAACTGAATTAAGCGTTACTTATTTTTCAACCATCGTATTTAATCAATTTATTCAATTATTTTATTATTCATTAGAGATAATTCTCGGAGCTTCAATAGGAAAATTATTGTTAGGAATACAAATTGCAGATATGAATGGTAAATTGGCTCCTACTAGTCAATTAGCTAAACGATTTGCTTTTAAGCATTCTGGAGAAATATTAGCTTTAATTGCATTAATTCCATTTTTTGGATTTTTGGGATTTATGGGAAGTTTAATGAGTCTTGTAATTATTATTGGATGTTTCTTTGTATTAAGAGAAGATAGATTATCATTACATGATAAATGGTCGAAAACAGCTGTATTTCGTAAAGAATATTTAGAAAGCACAAATAATAAAGTAAATAATATATAGATAATAGAATATTTAAAATTTGAAATGAAAACTAATACTAAGAAAAGTAAGAAAAAAAGAAATATAATAATTTTTGTTGCAATTTTACTTTTACTAATTATTGCAGGAATAATATTTGGTAGTGGGAAAAAATCTTCAATCGATGTTATGGCTGAAAATGTAACAAAAAGAACTATAGTGCAGACGGTGTCTGCAATAGGAAATATTGTTCCGGAAACCGAAGTTAAAATATCTCCTGAAACTAGTGGAGAAATAATTAATCTCGATATTAAAGAGGGCGAACAAGTTAAATCCGGACAACTATTAGCTAGAATTAAGCCTGATATTATAAATTCACAACTCGAGCAAATGAAATATTCAGCTGAGGCTGTGAAATATGATATTCCAGCAAGTAAATCAAATCTTACTAAAGCAGAAGCTGATTTCAAGAGAGCAAGCGATCTATATGCTAAGAAATATATTTCTCAGCAAGAATATGATATGGCAAAAAACACCTTAAATTCTGCAAAATCTGCTCTAAGTGCATCTGAATCAAGATATGAGCAAGCGAAAGCAAGTTATAGACAAACTCAAAAAACAGCTGCTAAAACAGTTTTATTTTCACCAATTTCCGGTACAGTTACAAAACTTAATGTAGAAAAAGGTGAAAAAGTCGTAGGTACGGAAATGATGCAGGGTACTGAAATTATGGTTATTTCAGATTTAAACGTAATGAATGCTGAAGTACAAGTAGATGAAAATGATATTATACTTGTGAAAATCGGCGATCAAGCAAAAATAGAAATTGATGCTCTACCCGGAAAAGAATTTGAAGGTGAAGTAATTGAAATAGGACATTCTGCTTTACAAAGTGGTGTCGGTACACAAAATCAAGTTACAAATTTTAAAGTAAAAATTAGGATTAAAAATCTAGATCCAAAATTCCGTCCTGGAATGAGTTGCAATGTAGATATTAAAACTGAAACAAGTGAAAATGTGCTTTCAGTACCTTTACAATCTGTGACTGATCAAATAAATCAACCAAAGACTGCTTCTAATTCTGAATCAAATCTAAATGAAACTGAGACTACAAAGGAAATTAAAGATAATTCAATTCCACCGGTTTATGTATTTTTATTAGAAGGAAATAAAGTGAAATTAGTGAAAGTATTGACCGGGCTAAGCGATAATGGGTATATTGAAATAAAAGAAGGACTAAAAGAAGGCGATAAGGTAATTAGCGGTAGTTACATGGCAATTAGGAAAGAATTATATGATGGTGCTGAAGTAAAAGTGGTTTCAGATTTATCGGCAGAAAATTAAATTTATACTATGGAAAACGAAACCTCAGAAAAAGAAATAATAATTCATATAGAGAATATTTCAAAAATTTATCAAATGGGCGAAGAACTTGTATTTGCCCTAAGAGATATTTCACTTGATATTCATAAAAATGAATATGTAGCTATTATGGGACCTTCTGGAAGTGGAAAGTCAACTTTAATGAATATTTTGGGTTGTCTCGATACTCCAACTGATGGCATATATTATTTTAATGATAATAATGTAAGCGAAATGGATGATAATGACTTAGCTCTAATAAGAAATAAAGAAATCGGATTCGTGTTTCAAACATTTAATTTATTACCTCGCTTAACTTCACAAAAAAATGTAGAGCTACCATTAGTTTATTCAGGACTACCTGCTATTAAAAGGGAAGAGTTAGCAATAGAAGCTCTTAAAAATGTAGTTTTAGAAGATAGAATGTTACATAAACCAAATGAGTTATCCGGTGGTCAGCGACAAAGAGTAGCAATTGCTCGTGCTTTAGTTACTAAACCATCGATTATTTTAGCTGATGAGCCAACAGGAAATTTAGACAGCAAAACGGGAGTAGAAATAATGAAGCTATTTAATGATCTGTGGGAGTTAGGTAATACAATCATAATAGTAACTCATGAGGAAGAAATAGCAGAACATGCTCACAGAATTATTAGATTAAGAGATGGACTTGTAGAAAGAGACGAAATAAACAAAAATCCAATTAAATCTTTCAAAATTAATAAATCACTTGAAAAATGAAATTTTCTGAAGTCAATGAATCAGTAAAAATTGCATTAGATTCAATTAAATCTAATAAAATGCGGTCATTTTTGGCTTCACTTGGAGTTGTTGTTGGAATTTCCGTAGTAATTTTGATGGGTTGGGCACTTTCTGCACTTGACAAAGCTCTCGATGATACATTTGAATTAATGGGAGCTGATATGATTTATTTAGATAAATGGGATTGGACCGGGAGCGTAAAATGGGAAGATCAAATGCAGAGAAAAGATATAACAAAAAAGCAAGCCGATCAATTTATAAAAAAAATTAAATCTGCTGAAATCGCTACCCCAGAAGTATCATCTAACGGAGTAACGATTAAATATCAAGATAAATCGATTTCTACAGCTCAATGTAGCGGTACTCTTAGTGATTACTCACTTACCAAAAATGGAGAAGTCATTCAAGGTAGGTATTTTAGCGAAATTGAATCTAGGACATCTACAAATGTAGTAGTGATTGGTTATAATATTAATAAATCACTTTTTCCAAACGATGATGCTATTGGAAAGATTATTAAAATTAATGGTCATAAATTTACCGTAATTGGAGTATCTAAAAAACAATCTACAGTAATGATGGATTTTTTGGATAATATAGTGAAAATTCCAATACGAACATTTGCTCAGATATTTGGTAAGAATATGAGTTATTCTATATCAATTAAAGCCGGTTCGCAAGATAAATTAGAAGAAGTAAAAGTAGAAGCCGAAGGAATAATGCGAAGTTTGCGTAATATTCAACCAGGGAAACCTAATGATTTCTCATTAAATGATTCTAAACAATTTGAAGATATGATGGGGAAATTTAGGATATATGTGTGGGGTATTGGAATTGGAATGACAATTTTATCATTTATTGTCGGAATAATTGGTATAATGAACATTTTGTTTGTATCCGTTGCAGAGAGGACAAAAGAAATTGGAATTAGGAAAGCACTT
>ENA-UOOK01006609-UOOK01006609.1-fermentation-metagenome-genome-assembly--contig:-NODE-6609-length-10980-cov-5.616476_pt1 | contig 10980 bp, 9 predicted proteins | sample MGYA00245777_ERZ724023 | MGnify/ENA primary metagenome ERZ724023 (study PRJEB28704, sample SAMN03018312) | fermentation metagenome | biome: anthropogenic terrestrial biome; feature: soil; material... | reverse complement strand
ATTTTGCTTATCTTTTTGCAAAAGACTCTAATGCAACAACCCCTGAAGGTTCTTTACCTCTTTTACGTCAAAGAGCAGCAGCAATTCAAACTTTCTATAATTCTCAAAACATAGATTGTGGATATAATGATGTTTCAATTAGAGATATTGGAATGATTAATCAAAATAACTTCAAACTCTATCCAAATCCAAGCAGTGGTAGGTTTATTGTTAGCCTTGAATTTATTCCTAACTCCAAAATTGAGGTTTATTCTATTTTAGGAACAAAACTATTTGAAAGAGAAATCAAATCTAATTCCCAAAACTTTGAACTTAATCTTAATTCTGGATTATATATCTATAGAATAAAGGTAAATAGTAGCGTTGTAAAACAAGATAAGATTATTATTTATAAATATAAAATCGAAATAATCGTCGCTTTTATTCTTATATCCGATATACCTATTCTCATCTAAACTTCTGAACCATAGCATATTTGAAACAAAACGCATCAATTGTCTTATAGGGTGTAGATCATCAAGAACAGTATTATTAATAACGTATTTCAAAATGGAATCTGTATCTATAAAAGCCCAGTTAAGTGAAGGAGCTAAATTCTTGACCCCTTCAATATTACCGTTTTTCTTTTCATACTCGTATTCAAACAGCATTTCATTATTTAGCAATAGCTTTTCATATACTAATATTTGTTTTTTATCTTTCTTATAATTATAATCAATTATTTGGTCTTCAAATTTAAAAACATAGTGATACTCTGCAAATTTATTTTGACTATTCGCATTTAAATAATAATCATAAATGCCCGTGGATATGTTCTTGTTTGTCAAATGAGAAACAATATCAAATATAGCCAGTCCCAAATTGGATTTACCTGTAGAATTCTTTCCATAAATAATAGTTTTGCCTATTAGCCCCTCCGTAATACACCCCGTATTGAATTTATAATCTCTTACATCGGAAAAATCCAGTACAATCTTATCTTTAAAGTTTTTGAAGCCGGAGACCTCAAATAGTTTAATCATAGTTTTTCACCTCTTTAAACTATTATAAATAACTTTTACATAAAAAGTCAACATAATCCGTAAAAAAATTACGGAATATGTTGACTAAGTTTCGACATTTATTATATTAAATAACCATACATTTGGATTATCAGTAAAACATCTCCCTCTATAAAAGTAGGTTCTTTCAATCATACCTGCCATTGCCACGGCAACATTTCTTAAACTTTTTCCCGCTACCACACAGGCATGGTTCATTCACACCAACTTTGGGATGCGGTCTGACATATGTAGTCACTACTTCAGGTTCACCAAGCCCTTCACTGTAAAGTATGTCTGTTCTTTTATTCGAGATAAGTCCGGTAACAACATTCTTATTATGTCAACCTTATCTTGTGGAAACAATTGCTAAACAAGAATCAGAAGAAAGAAGAAAAAAATTTAAAATAGTAAAATAACAATTTAAAAATACAGTTTTCGCAGCGCTCGTGTCGCTCTCCAGCGGAGCACTATCCTCCATACAAGTAAAAGCAACTTTATGATACCTTTTATTATATTCAGTTGTCAATATTCAATCTATGCGGAAAGCATGCTTAATTTGAACGGAACCACTGCACAATTTAAGCGGAAGCTATGCACAATTTAACCGGTTTAGGTGCACTATAAAAACGTAATATGCAATTAGATTTTCTAATTTAACATATCAGTTACAAAAAGGCTTTTCATGATTACTATTATGTAATTATTATTTTAGGTAGTTTATGGTATAAAAATTTAACTTTAATATATATGCGGGGTGATTAGATGAGTATTCCGTTGCTTGAAACAAAGGGACTCAAAAAATATTTTAAAACAAAAAAAGGGTATTTACATGCGGTGGATGATATTAACATCAAGATTAATGAAGGGCAGACTCTAGGAGTTGTTGGCGAATCTGGCTGTGGGAAATCAACATTAGGAAGAACTATTCTACGATTAATAGAGCCTACAGAGGGCGAGGTAAATTTTGAAGGAGAAAATATTTTTAAATATAATGGCGATAGGATGAAGAATATGCGAAAAAAAATGCAAATTATTTTTCAAGATCCTTATGCATCTTTAAATCCACGCATGACCGTTGGTCAGATTATTGCAGAGCCACTATATGTATCCAAAATCACTAAAACTAAACAAGAGACAAATAACCGTGTACATGAGTTGATGGAAAAAGTAGGATTAGCTGAAAGATATGAGAATGTATATCCTCATGAATTGGATGGAGGGAGAAGGCAACGAATCGGAATTGCTAGGGCCATTTCTGTTAATCCTAAATTCATAGTTTGTGATGAACCTGTTTCTGCACTAGATGTTTCAATTCAAGCTCAAATATTAAACTTAATGATGGATTTGCAGGAGGAACAGAATTTTACCTACTTATTTATTACCCACGATTTAAGTGTCGTTAAGCATATAAGTGATGAAATTGTGGTTATGTATTTGGGGAAATGTGTTGAAAAGGCACCTTCCAGGGAACTTTATAAAAATCCTAAACATCCTTATACACAGGCATTATTGTCAGCAATACCTATACCTAAATTAGGTCAGAAAAGGGCAAAAAACATAATTAAAGGAGAGGTTCTAAGTCCAATTAATCCTACATCGGGATGTAGATTCGCATTGCGTTGTCCACATTTTAGTAACGAGTGTGCTAAAATAGATCCTCCAATACGTAAAATAAATGAAAATCATTTTGTTTTTTGTAATTTATACTGATAATAATAAGGTGTGAATACTGGGATTGCTGCTACCGTATATCAAGAACTTATCACAGAAGGCTTTGCTGAAGTATAGCCAATGCCTATATAAAGATCAATGAAAGCCAACGTTTAATAAAAATAAAACTACATTCGTTATTTCATGGAAAAGTACTGAATGTGCAAAACAACAAAGATACATGGAAGGCGAAGAATTCAAAGAACATGCACGATTTCGAAAAGGTGTTGAATCATTACCATCTATTATCAGAAGAAAATATTATGCTGATAAAGTGTCTGTTAGGCGAAAACTTAAGACCAAGTTGTTATTAGGATTTAAAGGTAGCAGCACTTAACGTTCAAAAACTGTTAAATTTTCAAAGTATATAAGCTTTTTTTATTGAAATAAATATATGTTTAGACATTTAAATTATAAGATTAAGATACTATATATACAAAGAATACTATGATATGAAATGGAGAAGAGGAAACAGATGAAAGAAATTTACCGATATGTAGATGAGCATCAAAAAGAATACTTAGAATTATTGCGAAAATTCCTAAAGCAACCTAGCATTTCCACTTCAGGAGTAGGAATGAGCGAGATGGTTTTATTATTAAAGAATACTTTAAAGGATATGAGCTTTTCTGTTGAAGAGATCAAAACTGATGGATATCCAATTATTTATGGAGTCCTATCTGGAAAAGGGAAACGTACTTTGTCATTCTATAATCATTATGATGTGCAGCCTGTTGACCCTATAGATGAGTGGGAAGTGGGTCCTTTTAGTGGAACAATTAAAAATGGAATGATAATTTCTCGTGGTTCAGCAGATAATAAGGGGCAGCTTCTTTCCCGTTTATGTGCAATTGATGCCTATCAGAAGGTTTATGGGAATTTACCTATTAATATCAAAGTTATTTATGAAGGTGAAGAAGAAATAGGAAGCCCTCATTTAGCTGATTTCCGACAGTTATATCCAGATAAATTAGCAACAGATGGAATTGTATGGGAGGGCGGCGAAAGAGAAACAAATGGACCCGCACATATTACCTTAGGAGTTAAAGGTCTTTTATATGTTGAACTTAGGGTAAGGACAGCAAATATTGACGCTCATTCTTGTAATGCACCAATATGGCCAAATGCAGTTTGGAGGATGGTTTGGGTATTAAACACATTAAAAAATGAAAAGGATGAAGTTCTTATTGAAGGTTTTTATGATAGTGTAAAACCTCTTAGTAACAAAGATAAATATCATCTAAAAAACATTCCTTATGATGAGGAGGAAATACTTTCCAAGATGGGGATGAAGGGTTTTATCAATAATGTTACCGGAGAGCAGCTAGTAGAGAAATATTTATATACACCAACTTGTAATATTTGTGGTATCAAAGGTGGATATGTTGAGAAAGGTTCTAAGACAGTTCTTCCCGCTTATGCAATTGCGAAATTAGACTTTCGTTTAGTGCCTGAAATGAAAGGTGAACAAATTATTAAGTTATTACGCAAGCATTTGGATAAACACGGTTTCTCCGATGTAGAGATTATTACCATAGCAAGTCAACCAACATATCGAACAAATTATGATAATCCTTTGGTAAATGCAGCTATAGCGGCATCTAAGGAAGTCTATCGGTTTCCGCCTGTAGTTTATCCAACAGATCCTGGAACTATGGGAGCTTATCATTTTTGTAATGACACTGGTATTCCTTGTGTTATGTATGGAGTTAGCAATATGTTTTCTCAAATACATGCACCAAATGAAAATATTTATGTAGAGGATTACATCTTAGGAATAAAAATGTCAGCTTCAGTAATTGATAAGTTCGCGAGACACTATTGATAACATTTATAAAAATTACATTATTAATATTTAAATAAAATAGGTAATAGCGATTATTTGGTGGCTTTCAAAAAGTTAAGTGTTTTTTTAAAAGAAGCACAAAAAAGTTTTTGAAGATTTATAATTATTAATTAGTACCTTGAATTATTGGAGGGTAAGGTACCAAACTAAATTTCTGCCATCACTTGCGGTTAAATAAACACTTTCAGAGTTCCTAAAATCATTAATATAAATATTGGAGGAGTAGTATGATAAATATTAAATTAATATCTCAGCAAGAAATAAAAGAAAGGTTAACTATGAAGAAGGCCCTTGAGGTTGTTGAAAAGGTTTACGAATCTCATGGGAATGGTCAAGTTGTTATGCCTTCTAAAATCACTCTGGATTTAGGAGAAAGTACAGATTGGCCTCCATATGCTGGCTCTTACAATGCAATGCCTGCTTACTTAGGGGAAGGTTTTGATATGTCGGGTATAAAATGGGTATGGGGATTCGAAGACAATTATAAAAAGGGTATACCATATATAAGTGCAGTAATCATACTGAACGATCCTAGGACTGGTGAAGTGCTTTCCATAATGGACGGAGGATACATAACTGACATAAGGACTGGTGCTTCATCAGGCGTGACTGCTAAATATTTATTATCAAGAAATGCCAAAAACCTAGGCATAATTGGAGCAGGTATACAAGGCCGAATGAATCTTAGGGCCATGAATGAAGTAATGAATATTGAGAATGTATTTATTGCGGATATTAGAAAAGAGTCAGCAATTAAATTTGCAGAAGAAATGTCTAAAGAATTAGGATTAAAAATAATAGTAGCAGATAACAATGAAAAAGCTTGTGTGGATTCAGATGTTATCATAACAGTTACTATAGCAAATGAACCTTTAGTAAAGAAAGAATGGCTAAAAAAAGGCTGTACGGTTCTTTCATTAGGCTCTTTTCAAGAACTTGATGAAAATATACCCCTTTATGCAGATAAGCTTTTTGTTGATAGTTGGGAACAAAATTCTCACAGAGGGGAGTTGCTGAGTTTAGTACTTGATGGTAAAATAACAAAAGATAATGTATATGCTGAAATTCCTGATGTTATTGTGGGTAGAAAATCAGGTAGAGAAAATGATGATGAAATAATATGTGCTTGTATCATAGGAATGGGGTCTACAGACATAGGTGTTGCATCCGAACTATATAAAAACGAGTTTGCAGAATATGACAAGAATGTTATTTCGCTTAGGTAAGTATGATGGGAAATAGATATATCAAAAAGATATTTGAAGGATAAATCCACTCCTATGGGGCAAGTCAATGAGCTTGCAAAGCAATTTGATGATGTTATTGATTTAAGTTTGGGGGATCCAGATTTAATAACCCACAGCATAATAATTGACAATGCTATGAACGATGTGCATAGGGGACATATAAAGTATACTGATTTTAGAGGTGCCCCTGAGCTAAGGCATGAAATAATTAAATTATATAAATCTGAACTTCTATAACAATTAACTCTCAAAGCTGTTGCAGATGAATATAATACCTTAATAAGGTGCATGTTTTCGGCAAGAAACATGTGTTAATTGCTGAAAAGATGTATTGACAAATTATCTTTATAACATACAATTAGTATGAAACAGAGTTTCAGATGTAATGTTTTAAGAAAGTGGAGGAAAAATATGAAGCATAAATTTATTGCAAAAAGGTATTGGAAAGATCAAAGTACTGCCATGGGTCAGTCAGATGTAATTGCGAAATCCTTCGATGACGTTATAAATTTGAGTTTGGGTGACCCGGATTTAATTACACATGATATTATAATAGATAATTCTTACGCTGATGCTAAGGCAGGACATACGAAATATACCGACTTTCGAGGAGACCCTGAATTGCGTCAGGAAATCATTAACTACTACAAAGAAGAATATGACATAAATGTAAGAGATGAGGAAGTCTTTGTTTGCACTTCGGCATGCCTTGGAATGTACTTAGCTTTAGAAGCTATAGTTGATGATGGGGATGAGGTTATTTTACAGGCACCATATTTTACTCCATATCCCCAGCAGGTAGAATTATCAAGAGGAGTTCCCGTTGAATTACCCACTTATGAAGATGAAGATTTTCAAATTAATGTAGAGAGATTGGAAGCTTTAATCACAGAAAGGACAAAAGCTTTGGTTATTAACTCACCGAGCAATCCGACCGGTAATTGTCTGACTGTTGAGGTTATGGAAGAAATTGCACAAATTGCTGAAAAATATGATTTAATTGTAATTTCAGACGATATTTATACATCTTTCAGTTATCAAAATCCATTTGTGCCGTTTGCAAGTCTTCCCGGCATGAAAGAAAGAACAATTATTCTCAATTCTTTTTCAAAGAATTTTACTATGACCGGTTGGAGAATAGGAAACATTATTGCACCGGATTATATAATAAAGATTATTCAGCAAATTAATGAAAATGTAGTTTTCACGGCACCATCTATTTCACAGAGGGCTGCAATTTATGCTCTGAGAAATCGAAATGAAATTCAGCCTCCTATGATTGAAGAATATAGGAAGAGAATGTTTTATGCTGCTGAACGAATTAATCGGATTCCAAAGTTATCTGTTATCTATCCGCCAAAAGGAAGCTTCTACCTGTTTATGAATATTAAAAAAACCGGTCTGTCAAGCGCTGAAGCTACAGATTTAATTTTAAAAGAAGCTCATGTTTTGATGTTGCCCGGTGATGCTTTTGGGACATGCGGAGAAGGCTATGTTCGTATTGCTTGCACTGTTAATGTGGAAACACTGAAAGAAGCATTTGACAGAATTGAAAAGATTGCGTTATTGAATTAAATCCAGGGTTCCGGTGAATGTAGGACACTTGTTTGTTGTTTTTATCGAAAGAACAATTCTTGCAATCCCATTGGTAACATTGCTTACAAATTTGCTTGTCACTTTTTAATATAATTGAAATCAAGCTGCAAATAAACTATAGTATTGGGGTAACCAAAAAGGTTCCCCAATATTTTTTTTAGCAGGAAAATATTGACCTTAACACATAGTTATTATATAGTGGTTATAACTCATGGAGTACTTTTTGCCATTCCATAGATAGTGGGGAATTTTATAATAAATCATGGGGGTATGAAATGGAAAGTATAAATGACATTTGTGGTATCAAAGCGTTATTAAACAATAAAGTTGCAGGGGAAAGACCAGGTTTTTTAAGTGAAGAAGAAGTAAAAGGCGTAAGAAAATTTCATGCTACAATTGAAGGCTATAAGCCTACACCATTGGTAAGACTTGAATGTTTGGCTGAAAAGCTATGTGTCTCCAGGATATATGTCAAGGATGAATCAAAAAGATTCGGACTTAATGCTTTCAAAGGCCTGGGAGCAACTTATGCAATAGCAAAGCTGGTGTGTGAAAAATTAGAAGTCGATATTGAGTCAATTGACTATAACTACTTTAAGCTGCCCCATGTAAAAGAAAAAATAAAAGACATGGTGTTTGTCACAGCAACTGATGGAAATCATGGCAGGGCGGTAGCTTGGGCTTCAGCTCAATTGGGCTGCAAGTCCATTGTATATATGCCAAAAGGTTCTTCTTTGATAAGACTTAAGCATATTAAGGATACAGGTGCAGATGCTTTTATTACAGATGTAAATTATGACGATGCAGTGAGACTGGCAAAAAAGAAGGCTGAAGAAATAGGAGGAGCTTTGGTGCAGGATACGGCTTGGGAAGGATATGAAAAAGTTTCAAATTGGATAACACAAGGCTATACTACCATGGCAGCCGAAGCCATAGACCAAATGAAGAGAGATGGCAGCATTAAGCCGACGCATGTTTTCTTACAGGCGGGTGTAGGCTCCTTTGCAGGAGGAATATTGGGTTATTTCACAAACATTTTTAAGGATAATTCGCCTGTAACTGTAATTGCGGAGCCTGAAAATGCCGCATGTATATATAAGTCTGCTTTAGCCGATGATGGAAAACCGCATTCCGTTACAGGAGACCTGAATACCATAATGGCAGGATTAGCTTGCGGAGAGCCTAATACAGTTACTTGGCCGATTTTAAGAGATTTTGCACAAGTCTTTGTGAGTTGTCCTGATTATGTAGCAGCAAAAGGAATGAGATTATTGGCTAATCCCATAGGAGATGACAAGAAAGTCATATCAGGCGAATCAGGTGCAGTAGGATTAGGACTGATATCTTTGCTGCTTGAAAAAGAAGAGTTGAAAACTCTAAAAGAGAAGCTACATTTAAATGAAAACTCGATAATAATATGTTTCAGCACGGAAGGAGACACAGATCCGGAACAGTATGAAGCAATTATTTCGCAGACGGATAAGCAGTAGAAATAATATGCTGTAATAAATCTTAACATTTGGGGAAAATAATTAATTATAAATCAATATTTACTGAAAGGATAAAATGTATGAAGAACTTATGGGGCGGTCGTTTTTCCAAGACCATGGAAAACTATACTGCCGACTACAATGAATCAATAAGCTTTGACAATATACTGTACAAACACAGCATTATGGGCAGCAAAGCTCATGTAAAAATGCTTGCAAAGCAGCAAATCATAAGCAATGAGATATGCGAAGAAATATTGCAGGGATTGTCAATAGTAGAAAAGAAGCTTGAAAACAATGAAGTTGAATTTAATATACTTGATGAAGATATAATGATGATTATTGAAAAAGGGCTTACAAAGGAAGTCGGAGAAGCAGGAAAATACCTTCATACCGCAAGGAGCAGAAACGACCAAAATGCATTGGATGAAACACTATTTTTGCGGGATGCCGTAAAAAATTCAATCAATCACTTGACGGAGCTGCTTAATGTCTTGGTAAAAAAGGCAGAAGAAGAATCACATAAAATAATGCCCGGTTTTACTCATTTACAGCACGCTCAGCCGATAACCGTTGGATTCTACTACATGGCTCATTTTCAAGGACTTAGAAGGAATGTTGAAAGATTCCAGGAATTATTAAAACGAATAGACAAAAATCCGTTAGGTGCATGTGCAATGGCGGGAACCACATTGCCTATAGACCGTTTTACAACATCGGAACTGCTAAGTTTTTCTGAGCCTGCAGAAAATGCATTGGATACTGTTGGCTCAAGAGATAACATTGCTGAATACTTATTTAATGCTGCTTTATGCATGACTCATTTAAGCGGTTTTGCAGAAGAAATCATTGTTTTTAATTCTCAAGAGTTTAATTTCATAACCATTGATGACAGCTTTTGTACGGGAAGCAGTATAATGCCGCAGAAGAAAAACCCGGACATTGCTGAATTAGTCAGAGGTAAATCAGGAAGAGCCATAGGGAATCTCATAACACTTTTGACTGTATTAAAGGGTACATTTTTAACATTAAACAAGGATTATCAGGAAGATAAGGAAGCTCTTTTTGACAGTATACATACATTGGATAGAACTTTGTTTATATTTGCAAGAATGCTTGAAAATATAACCTTTAATGAGGATGTTCTAAGAGAGCAGCTAAAAAAAGGATTTATAGAAGCAACAGATGTTGCAGAATTCTTGGTTAAACATAATATACCATTTAGGGAGGCTCACGAAATTGTGGGTAAATTAGTAAAGTATTGCGAGCTTAAGTCAAAGACATTTCCGGACATAAACAAAGAAGAGCTTAAAGAAATAGGCTTTCCCGTTGAACTTGAAGACTTAAGTCAATTTACTGTAGAAAATTGCATAAAGAACAGAAATAGCTATGGCGGCACCTCATACGATGATGTTAACAGACAAATCAAAAATGCTAAAAATTTCGTCGCAGAGATTAAAAATTTGTTCTTGTCATCCGGAAAGTAAGATAGGGGTGTAAGATGGAAGCAATTTTTAAAAAGAAATACATTGTGCAGCCAAGTGAAACCGACTTTAGAAGGCAGCTTAAGCTAAGCTCGTTATTTGTATATTTACAGGATATGGCAACGGAGCATGCCTATAATATCGGTGTGGGAAGAGATGTATTACAAAAAAGGTACGGCATCATATGGGTTTTAAATCGCGTAAAGGTTGAAGTATTAAAATATCCAACGTTTAAGGAAGAAATAACAATTGAAACTTGGCCGGAGCAGCCTGATAAGGTACAGTTTAACAGAAACTTTTTAGTGCATGACAAGGATGGGAGTATAATAGCTAAAGCATTCAGTCAATGGGTGGTGATAGATTTCAGCACCAGGAGACTTAGAAGAAGCAGCATTATAGAAGAAGAGTTCCCTAAGGTTGACAGGGAAAGACCTATTGTTTGTATAACGGATAAAATCAAACCAATCGGCGAACTCAAGCTAAGCTATAAAAAGACTGTGGGCTATAGTGATATTGATATTAACGAGCATTTGAACAATGCCAAATACATTGATTATATTATGG
>ENA-UOOK01006608-UOOK01006608.1-fermentation-metagenome-genome-assembly--contig:-NODE-6608-length-10981-cov-7.910123_pt1 | contig 10981 bp, 8 predicted proteins | sample MGYA00245777_ERZ724023 | MGnify/ENA primary metagenome ERZ724023 (study PRJEB28704, sample SAMN03018312) | fermentation metagenome | biome: anthropogenic terrestrial biome; feature: soil; material... | reverse complement strand
TAATGTCCTTAATGCTGTTCTGCGGATACTGTACGGCAATATTGTTTACCAGGATATCGATATGGCCGAATTCCTTCATGGAAGTATTCACAACCTGCTCTGCGGAATCCTCCATCTTCAGATCACATTTGACCAGTATGCACCGGCGTCCCGTCGTTTTTACCATGCTCACCGTATCATCGGCATCCGGCTTTTCACTGTAAAAGGGAACAACAATGTCTGCACCCTCTTTTGCGAAGGCGATTGCCACGGCCTGTCCGATGCCGCTGTCTCCGCCACTGACAATGGCGGTCAGGCCATCCAGCTTGCCGGAGCCCTTGTAACACGGATCCTCCGTTATGGGTTTGGGATTCATATTTTTCTGGGAACCGGGTTGCATGCCCTGATGCTGTTCCGGAAAACTTGTGGGAGGTTTGATGGTTGTCTGTTGTTTGTTCATGATATCGTTTCATCCTTTCTGTTGTTATTCGTCTTTGAGAATGGGAGGTGGACTCGGTTTTGGTTATTGTTTCCGAAGGGAATGAAAATATGCGGGCCATGTCTTTTGAACGCAACCGATCTTTTTTGTTGGAACAGCAGGAAAGATGGGAGCGGTTCACTGTATTGACTATAACTTTTGTATCTTGAAGATTTAGCACACTTTCTTCAAAAGCAGCCTGAAATCTGATAGAATAAATGTATTGCATTAAGCAATCAAAGTCCCGGAAGGTTTCAGACCCGCTGTACAGCCTATGGGGAGCTTATCTACAGGGCCTGAATCAGTATGTCCGGAATTCTGAAATGGCCTGAGAAGCATGCAGGAATCCCTGGCGACTTTCGACACCTGAATCAACCATTACAAAAAGGCAAATTCTCAGAAAGAACGCCGGATCGTCGAACAGCCGGCAATTGCCTGGCCTGAGAAAAGAAAATGGGGGAGCATTATGTATCGGGTAATTATTGTAGATGATGAAGAAATCATGCGGGAAGGATTAATTGGACTGGTAGACTGGAAAGGTATGGGGTTTGAGATAGTGGGTGATGCACAGGGAGCTCGTATACGGCATATGGGATCATATTAAAAACAGCGGAGAATATGGTTCTGCCCGTTATGATCTGGAATATGTGGCCCCGGTTCCCGGGAAAAGGGAATCCCGGCGCCTGGTGGGTGACTATATTCTGAAGGAAAGCGATATTGTCGGGCAAAAGGATTTTGAGGACACCGTGGGGCATGGGGGCTGGTCCATTGACCTTCATGCTCTGGAAGGCTTTTTTTCCAGGGACCTGGTCAACCGACATATCATTTTAAAAGGGATTTATCAGATACCTTATCGTACCGGGTATTCCAGAAACATCAAAAACCTGTTTATGGCAGGTCGCTGCATGTCCACAACCCATGTTGCCTTTGGAACAACTCGGGTCATGGCGACTCTCAGTACCCTGGGGCAGGCATTGGGGGCTGCTGCCTACCTCTGTGAAAAATACAGAACAACTCCCCGTGGGGTTTATCAGGAGCGTCGAAAGGAGCTGCAGCAGCTTCTCCTGAAATATGATCAATATATTGTTGGGGGAAAGAATGAGGACCCGGATGATATTGCCCGGGATGCAGTTGTAGAGACTTCTTCTGTTCGGAAATTCAGTATGGAGAAAGTGGAACACATATACTCCATGAAGAATCCCGTGGGATTGATTCTGCCGGTGGACGGCTTCCTGGAATCGGTATGTGTAAAAATAAAGTCATCTCATGATACAACGCTGCGTTATACAATATACGAACCCTGTAAAAGGGAAAACTATAATCCGGAGAGCAGAATAGCGGATGGTGTGTTGAAGATAAAGGCTTCAAAGGATTTGGAATGGACCCGCATTCCGATTAACCGGACGATTGATCGGAATAAGGTATTCCTTGAGCTGACATCAGACCCCGATGTACAAATCGGGCTGGCATCCGGGAATCTGACGGGTGTTATAACGATGGATAAAACAGAGAACAAGGGAGATACCATCGTTGATGTGGATACCCTCAAAATGAAGGAATTCATGTGGCATCCATGGAAGGACAGGACATTGTGTTTTCGTACGGTTCCGGAAGTAAACATGTATGCTTCGGAGAATCTGACAAACGGGTATGCCCGTCCCTATGGCCTGCCGAATATCTGGCTTTCCGATGAGAAAGCGGAAGGCGAGTTTGTTACACTCTCGTGGACCCAAAAGAGGCGGCTGTCTGAAATGATTCTTTTCTTCGATTCGGATCTCAACTATCGTTTCCAACCTTCAGAGAACAACGTTATTCCACAGATCGTAAGAGACTATGATATCTATTGCCGGACAGGGAACAGATATGAAAAACTGCGGGAGGTAAGGGGCAACCATCAGAGGATGAACCGGATTCCGATGGATTCCATGGAAACCGACGGAGTCAGGGTTGTATTTCTTGCCACCAACGGCAGTTCCCGGATCGGTTTGTATGAAATCAGAATATATGAATGATTGATAACTTTTATATCCAATCAAGTTTTTAATGTATTGACTATGGGATGGAATGGGGCTAGACTCGGAATGTAATCTGTAAATACATGAGACAATATGATTTCACTATCCTGGGGGGAAACAAAATGGACGTAACTCTGAATTACTATCCTTGTGGAAAGACCAAAGCAATTACTTTAAGCTATGATGACGGGAGAATTTATGACAGGAAACTGGTGGACCTGTGTAATCGCTATGGAATGAAAGCCACGTTTCATCTGAACTCCGGTTTCTTCGGAAGAGAAGGGTATGTCACCAAAGAAGAAGTTGGGCAGTTGTACCAGGGGCATGAAGTTTCCGTACATACCCTGACGCACCCCTTTCTCAATCATATTTCCCGGGAGCGGATCTGTCAGGAGGTCCGGCAGGATCGGATCAACCTGGAGAGAGCGGTGAATTATCCGATCCATGGCATGTCCTATCCTTTCGGCGCATATGATGCGGAAGTGATAAGCCTCCTGAAAGCACAGGGAATTGTATACAGCAGAACGACGCTGGCCACCGATTCCTTTGAACTTCCCAAAGACTTTATGCAATGGCACCCTACCTGTCATCATAATCACAATCTTTTGGAAAATGCCCGGCGTTTCCTGGAACCTCAACGATATCAAAGAATGCAACTGTTGTATGTATGGGGACACAGTTTTGAATTTCCCAGGGACAATAACTGGGATGTCATGGAGGATTTCTTCCAGATGGTCTCCGGAAAGGAAGAAATCTGGTTTGCAACCAATATGGAGATATGCCGTTATGTAAAGTCCCTGAAGGACCTGGAGTTCTCTGCGGATGGTTCCGCTGTGTATAATCCTTCGGCGAACAGCGTGTGGATCGGTGTGGACGGCAGGGCGGCTGAAGTCAAGCCGGGCCGGGTATGCCGGCTTTCAGGAAGGGAGAAGGAAGAATGAGGGAGAGAACACATCAGGCAGATTTATGTGTGGTGGGAGGCGGACTGGCAGGAATGTGTACGGCCATTTCTGCGGCACGGCACGGCGTCCGGGTGCTCTTGATGCAGGACCGGCCGGTTCTTGGCGGCAATGTCTCATCAGAGATACGTATGTGGATCTGCGGAGCTCACGGGGAAAACAACCGCGAGACGGGGATTCTGGAGGAAATTGAGCTGGAAAACAGATACCGGAATCCCGCTACCTCTTTTTCCATATGGGACAGTGTCCTGTATGAAAAGGTAAAATATCAGGAGAATATCACCTTGCTGCTGAATTGTACCTGCAATGGCGTGACGATGGACGGAAATCGTATCCGGTCCGTCCGGGGCTGGCAGATGACGACGCAGACCTGGCATACGGTGGAGGCCGGTCTGTTTGCAGACTGTTCGGGGGACAGCATCCTGGCGCCCCTTACCGGTGCGGAATACCGGATGGGACGGGAAGCGGCGGGTGAGTTTCAGGAAGATATTGAGCCGGAGCAGGCTGACGGGAAGACCATGGGTATGAGCTGCCTGATCCAGGCCCGGGAAACCAATCGGCATCAGGAGTTTATTCCGCCTGCGTGGGCATACTCGTATCCTACGGATGAGGATCTGCCCTGCCGGAGTCATGATGTAAAAGCATCCAACTTCTGGTGGATTGAGCTGGGCGGAGACAGGGACAGCATTGATGATACGGAAGAGATGCGGGATGAACTGCTGAAAATCGCCTTTGGCGTGTGGGATCATGTGAAGAATCACGGAGATCATGGCGCAGAAAACTGGACGCTGGACTGGGTCGGATTTCTCCCGGGAAAGCGGGAAAGCCGCAGGTACGCTGGAGATCATATCCTGACGCAAAATGATGTCCGTGCGGAAGGAAGATTTCCGGATCTGGTTGCCTATGGCGGGTGGACCATGGACGATCACAATCCGGCGGGATTCCGATATCCCGGATATCCGACCATTTATCACCCGGCGCCATCCCCCTTTGGGATCCCTTATCGGTGTTTGTATTCCCGGAACATTGCAAACCTGTTCTTTGCAGGAAGAAATATCAGCGTCACCCATGCAGCCCTCAGTGCCACAAGGGTCATGGCGACCTGCGCCACTTTGGGTCAGGCCGTGGGGACTGCCTGCGCCATAGCGGTAAGGGATGGCCTGAGCCCACGGGAGGTTTATGAAAAAAGCGTGAAGGAACTGCAGCAGACATTGATGGAGGATGATTGCTACCTGCCCTGGCAGAAAAGGGAGATCTGCGGTCTGACCCGGAGGGCCCATCTGCATTCTTCCGAAGGAAATCCGGAGCCGCTGCGAAACGGCATGGATCGTCCCGTAGGCGGCAAGGACAACGGCTGGACCGGATTGCTGCGGGAATCCTGGATCGAATACCGGTTTGACAAGCCGGAGCAAATTCGTGAAATGCGGTTTGTCTTTGACAGCGATCTGAACCGGAAAACGCACAATATGCCCTGCAATTTTCCCCTTTCAGGCAATGACCGGAAGGTTCCGGAGACTCTCGTCCGGACATTCCGGATAGAGATGGAGAAGGAAAACGGGCAATGGGAAACGCTATGGCATGTTGACAACAATTATCAGCGACTGCTGAAAATGGAGATGGATATCCGGACATCTGCTGTTCGTTTCATTCCGGAAGAGACCTGGGGCTCACAGAAAGCCCATTTGTTCGCATGGGATGTCCGGTAATTATGGCAAGGACTTTTTTTCTTCAGACTTTTCAGGAGCGTACCGCAAGATGCGCTCCTGAAAAAATATGCAGTTCCACATGATCCTATGGACGTCTTAATATAAAACGTTTTATGAAAAGTGCAGGAAACATAGCTCTGGAATGGATCAAAATACTATTCAGTAAGATAGAGTGGAAAAAGAAGCCTATTTTGAGGGAATTTTCTATTTTGTATTGACAAAACGTTTTTGTGCAAATATAATAAAAATAGTGAAAATACATCATGCAATGATAGTCTTTACAGGACGGAAGCAAACGGAAAATCAGAGAGCAGAGCAATTATGGAAGGCACACAGAGGTAAAACGTTTTAATTATTTGGAGCCGTATGAATCTGCAGTCGACAATTCTTCCATAACTTCCATAACATTTTGGGGAATAAGCATGAAGCAACAGGAGAGAGGAGACAGCATGATCACAATCCGGGATGTAGCCAAAAGGGCAGGGGTATCCATTTCCACCGTATCCAATGCACTGAACGGGATGCCCAATGTAGGGGAGAAAACCCGGCAGCGGGTTATTGACTCGGCGAAGGAATTAAATTATGTACCCAATTTGAATGCAAAACTGATGAAAAAGAGGAAAACAAACAATATCGGTCTTTTCCTGCCCAATTTTCACACAACGTTTTATACCCGTCTGGTTCAGGAAATGTATTCCGCCTGCAGCAATGCAGGGTTTGCCATGCTGGTGCATATCAGCGATTCCTATACCAGCCGGCGCCTGGCTGCCACGATACTTTCCTCCAATATTGACGGCGCTGTCATCCTCAATGAGAATCTGCTGGATAAGGATGTAGGCGTGTTGGAAAGCAAAAAGATCCCCTATGTTTTTCTGGATAAACAGGTAGCCGGGAACAAACTGTCCAGTGTGCTGGTCAACAATGAAATGGGTATCACCCAGGGTGTGGAATATCTGGTCCATACCGGGCACAAGCGGATTGCGTTTCTGAAGGGTACGAACAATTTTGACAGCGTTGAGCGTTATCAGGCGTTTCAGCAGGCCATGCGGCATTTTAAACAGCCCATCGATCCGGAATGGATGATTCAGGGATATTTTGAGGAGAATGCTGCCTACAGCGCTGTCCGGGGTGCAATGTCCCATCTTGCCTTCCGGCCGGATGCCATTTTCTGTGCCAATGACGAAATGGCAGTGGGCTGCCTGCGTGCCTTGCAGGATTTGAAGATTGCCGTGCCGGAACAGATGAGTGTCATGGGCTTTGACGATGGAGACGCCGTGCTGCGCTGTGATCCGTCTTTGACCACCGTTCGGAATCCCACGTCCAAAATCGCCCGTCAGTCCGTGGAGGAGCTGCTGCGTCTGATGCAGCCGGAAACAAAAGGGCAGATGTCCCGGATCAAGACGCAGCTGGTGGTTCGGGCTTCCTGTGCGATCCGCTTTTCCGGGGATCTGCACAAGCCTGCGGACAATATCACGGATCCGGAGGAGGATGTCCTGAATGATGATTGAACAGAAGAAGGTTATACCGCAGTCTGGGCATGCGGCGCTGACGGAGGAGGATTTTTTGGAAGGCAAGGACGGAAAGCTCTTCAACCGCAGAGGGGAACTGGTTGTGCTGCGGGGAACCAACCTGGGAGGGTGGCTGATTCAGGAAGCATGGATGTGTCCGCTGGCGAAGCCTGATAAGGCCTGGGGCAGCTGGGATACCCTGCATGCCCTGGAGCAGCGGGATTTTACGGAGAAGCAGGTTCTCGGATTATTTGACGCCTATCAGGACAACTGGATCACGGAAAAGGATTTGGATAAGATTGCGTCCATGGGGATGAATTGTGTCCGGGTGCCGTTCTGGTATCGTAATTTTCAGAAGGACGGCAACGGAACCTATTATGGCGACGAAAACATGGATGAAAATCCTGGCTTTCAACGTCTGGACTGGCTGGTGGAGCAGTGTGCGAAGCGTGGAATGTATGTCATTCCGGATATGCACGGTGCGCCGGGCTTCCAAAGCGACGACCACAGCAGCGGACGTGTTGGGGTAAGCGGGCTGTTTGAGGACACCGAATCCGGAGAGAAATACCGTCTTCTTACGATTGAGCTGTGGACGCGCATTGCAGAGCGGTATAAAAGCGAAGCAGCTGTGGCGGCTTATGATTTGCTGAATGAGCCGATGAACGGTTTTGATGCCCTGCGCAAAAGTGATGCCAAGTTATGGAATATGTATGATCGGATCATCCGTGCCATACGTGAAGTGGATCCGGAGCATGTCATTTCGGTGGAAGGGGTATGGGAAATAAACAATCTGCCGGATCCCCGTTCCTATGGCTGGACAAATATGCTGTATCAGACACACAACTATAACTGGAAAACGGAAGAGGTGGATCAGAAAATCCGCGACATCAGGGATCGGGCCGATTGGAAAGTGCCGGTACTGGTGGGAGAATTTCAGAGCGGAGGAATATGGGATTACGCATTGTCCGCTTATAACCGGGAAGGCATCAGCTGGGCCACATGGACTTATAAAGGGGCAAAAAGTACATTAGACGACTGGTTCCTTTATCGCAATCCCTTCACTGAGGTTGTTGATCCGGAGACCGACAGCTATGATCGAATGATGGAGGTATGGAGTTCAGGGCAGACAGAAAATGGTTATTCTCCGGATGCCAATCTGATTGAAAAATTAACGGAGTACACGGACGGGCATGTGGACGATTCGAGGGACAAAAGGATATATTCATGTATACCGGAGGATTCCCATCAGCAACAAAATTGACAAACGGCAGAATGATGCTATAATAAACAAGGAAACAGAATTGTTTCATACTTTTATGTAAGCGCTTACATATCATGCGAGTATGAGAGGAGGAAAGTTATGGATAAGGTTCGGATCGGCATTATCGGAATCGGCGGAATGGGCAGCAATCATGCCTCCTATCTCTCCAGAGGGGACATTCCCAATGCGGAGCTGACTGCGGTATGCGATATCAATCCCGAACGGTTGAAATGGGCAAAGGAGCATCTTGGTGACAAGGTTCAGAGGTTTGACAACTCAGAAGCGTTTTTTGCTTCCAGAGCCATGGACGCGGTCATGATCGCCACCCCGCATTATTTTCATCCCCCGCTGGCCATCCGTTCCCTGGAGCTGGGATACCATACCCTTACGGAAAAGCCTGCCGGTGTTTATACCCGTCAGGTCCGGGAGATGAACGAAGCCGCTCAGAAAAGCGACCGGGTATTCGGCATTATGTTTAATCAGCGGACCAATCCCCTGTATCAGAAGGTACGGGATCTGGTCAAGTCCGGGGAATTGGGGGAAATCAAGAGGACCATCTGGATCATCACCAGCTGGTATCGTTCCCAGAGCTATTATGACTCCGGCGGATGGCGGGCCACCTGGGGAGGAGAAGGCGGCGGCGTGCTGCTGAACCAGGATCCCCATCAGCTGGATCTGTGGCAGTGGATGTGCGGGATGCCAAAGAGAGTGCGGGCGTTCTGTGCCTTCGGCAAATATCACAATATTGAAGTGGAAGATGACGTCACGGCCTATGTGGAATATGAAAACGGTGCGACCGGCCTGTTTGTCACCACGACAGGAGAGACGCCGGGGACCAACCGGTTTGAAATCTCTGCGGACCGTGGGAAACTGGTAGTGGAGGACGGAAAGATTACTTTCTGGCGCCTGAGGGTCCCGGAACGGCAGTTCAATGCGGAGTATAAGGGTGGATTCGGCGAACCCGAATGCTGGAAGTGTGAAATTCCTGTCCGGGGAAAAGCCACAGAGCACAAAGGCATTACGAAAAACTGGGTTGAGGCCATATTGAAGGGCACGCCTCTGCTGGCGCCCGGCATCGAAGGAATCAACGGCCTGCAGATTTCCAATGCGATGCATCTGTCTGCCTGGACAGATGACTGGGTGGACATTCCTGTGGATGAGGATCTGTACTATGAGAAACTGCAGGAGAAAGTTAAAACTTCCACCTTCAAAAAGACAGCAGGCAGCAGTACCCTGAATGTGGACGGTACGTTTTGATCCTGGGGAAAGAGGTGTATTCATGATGAATTATCCAAAGATTGCAGCACAAATGTATACCGTACGGGAGTTTACAAAGACTCCGGCTGCCATCCGGGAAACCCTGAAGAAGATCAGGGAGGCAGGGTATGATGCCGTACAGGTGTCTGCCATCGGCCCCATCGGGCATCAGGAAATGAAGGATCTGGCTGATGAATCCGGCATTACCATCTGTGCGACCCATATCGGCTTTGACCGTCTGGAAAATGACATGAAAGATGTGATCAATCAGCATAAGCTTTGGGACTGTCATTACGTTGGCATCGGCTCCATGCCCGGCAAGTATCAGGCAGATAAGGATGGATTGGTGTCCTTTGCCAAAAAGGCATCGGAGTACGGCAGGATTCTGAAGGATAACGGATTGCAGCTCATCTATCACAATCACAACTTTGAATTCCGGAAGTTCGGCGGGGTGACCGGCATGGAAATCCTGCTTCAGGAAAGCGATCCTGCGGCACTGGACTTTGAAATCGACACCTATTGGGTCCAGCATGGCGGAGCGGATCCCATCGAATGGATCAATAAGGTAAAAGGCCGCATGGATGTTGTCCATTACAAGGATATGGTCATGGCGGATGTCGGCAAGGAACGCAGGCAGATCATGGCGGAGATCGGGGAAGGAAATTTGAACTGGAAGGGCATTACGGAGGCCTGTGCGAAGAACGATGTAAAGTGGGCCTGCGTGGAACAGGATGTCTGCCAGCGTGATCCGTTTGAGAGCCTGGCGATCAGCAGGCGGAACCTGAAACAAATGGGCCTGTAAAAGGCGGAACAGAAGTGAAAAGTAAAAGGCACTGCGGGCATTGCTTTAAAGGGGCAGTGCCTTTTTTTATGGGATTCCGGCAGTGTCATTTTCGTGTATGTTTCTCTTGTAATCATGTAATCATGTAACCATGTGGTTTTTTTCATGTCATCTATGCTTTTTTCATGACATTTTTGTTTTTTGGCAGGAACTTCATCTTTTCCATCGAATAGTTCAAAGAGAAGAAGAAAACGATTGCACAATCGATTGCAAAAACCGGTTGGCAGGAGAATCAACTAATAAGAATCAACAGCAGAAGAATCAGCTGCAGAAGAATCAGTCGGCAGAAGAATCAACTAAGAAGAATCAGCTGCAGAAGATCGATTGCAGGAGAATTGCAAAAGATGAGATCACAGATATCGACAGGATCAATCACGATCAGGAGGTGTGTCATGACAGTGCATCAGCGTTTTCATATGGACACGTTGGAGCAATTTAAAAATGCAATGGCAGAAAACGGTGTGAAGCTTCCGCTGTCGGAGGATTGGACCGTTCTTTCCAGCCCATTGCCGATTGGCGGGAAAACCATCCCCAACCGATTGGCCATTCAGCCCATGGAAGGGTGTGACGGAGAAGAGGACGGATCCCCGAATGAATTGGCTTTTCGCCGGTATGAACGTTTTGCAAAAGGCGGAGCCGGACTTATCTGGCTGGAGGCAAATGCGGTAACGCAAAACGGCAGAGCCAATCCCAGGCAATTTTATCTGACTCCCCGGACACAGGACGGATTCCGGGAGCTGCTCTCCCGGATCCGGTGCAGCCGGTCCCCGGAAGATCAACCGTATACCGTGCTGCAGCTGACCCATTCCGGACGCTACAGCCGGCCTGAGGGGCAGGCGGCGCCTATGATTGCGGCGCGGAATCCCTATCTGGATGGGCCGGACATGAGCGACGACTGCGTGATTTCGGACTCCGAACTGGAGGCACTGGAGGATAAATATGTGGAGGCCGCTGTTTTGGCGCGGAAGGTTGGATTT
>ENA-UOOK01006607-UOOK01006607.1-fermentation-metagenome-genome-assembly--contig:-NODE-6607-length-10982-cov-3.328544_pt1 | contig 10982 bp, 11 predicted proteins | sample MGYA00245777_ERZ724023 | MGnify/ENA primary metagenome ERZ724023 (study PRJEB28704, sample SAMN03018312) | fermentation metagenome | biome: anthropogenic terrestrial biome; feature: soil; material... | reverse complement strand
TGTACAGTTCCAGGAATAATGGCAACAAGAACAATTGAAGATGAAAAAGATCGTGTACTAACAATAATCTTAACTCCTTTTATTCCATGCGGAGCTAAGTTGCCAATATTTGCTTTGATTGTGGGAGTATTTTTTGGCCCGTTAGCATCTGTATCTATGTATTTATTAGGGATTTTAGTTGTCGTCATTACAGGATTCATTTTAAAAAAGACAAAATATTTTAAAGGTGAAAGAACTTCGTTTGTATTAGAACTTCCTGAATATCGCATGCCATCATTAAAGAATACTGTTATAAGTGTATGGGATCGTGTAAAAGCGTTCATAATTAAGGCAGGAACTATTATCTTCCTTGCTTCAGTTATTATCTGGATCCTTCAATCATTCTCACCACGCTTAGAATTAGTAGATAATCCTAATTTAAGTATTCTTGCAGTAATTGGAAATTTTATTGCTCCAATATTTACTCCACTTGGATTCGGAAACTGGGAATCGACTGTAGCTTTACTTACAAGTATTGCTGCTAAAGAAAATGTCGTATCAACATTTGAAATTATTAGCGTTGGGGTCTCCTTAGAACAATATATAGCAACTATATTTACACCTGCATCAGGTTATGCATTTATGGCATTTATATTATTATCTCCTCCATGTCTTGCTTCAATTAGTACAGCGAAAAAAGAATTACATTCATGGAGATTAACAACTTTCGCAATGGTCTTCCAATTTATTGTTGCTTATCTTGTTGCTTTAATAGTTTATCAAGGAGCAAGATTATATCGCATAAGTGGTTCCCTAGGTCCAACAATAATAATAGGATTAATTATTATCACAATCATTATTTTTATTATTCGTCGAAAATTAAATAGAAGTGAATGTGATGGATGTAATCATTCATGTGGTAAATAAAATGCGAAAATTTGATTTATATCAAAGAAATATTAGCATAAACTATGTATAATATAAGTATATAGAAATAGGAGGATTAAATTTATGAAAAAAACATATCAATTAGAAACATTATCATGTCCAACATGTGCTACCAAAATCGAAGGTATGCTTAAAAAAACTTCAGGAGTTGAAGAAGCAGAAGTGCTATTTACTTCATCAAAAGTAAAAGTAACATTTAATGAAGAACAAATCCAAAGCGATCAAATTAAAAAAAGAATTACAAATTTAGGATATGATGTTTTAGGTGAAAAGTAAAAAAAGGAGCTATTGCTCCTTTTTTATGTATTATTCTTAATACCAGCGAGGTCGACGTCGAGGATAGTATGGGTATGGATATGGATAAGGCGGATACGGGATAAATTGTGGGTAAGGTTGATATATTGGATATGGCATTGGGTAAGGACGACGGTTAAATAATGGTCCACCAATTAAAGCACCTGTTAGGAATGGAAACAAGAAGCCACCGAAACGTTCGTTTTGATTTATGCCACCGCGTTGAAAATCGTGGCTATCCCAAGTTTGTCTTGGGTATACATCTTGAAATACCATATTATTCATAAGAGATTCTCCTTTCTTTATATAATTATGAATAATAAGTTTATTTGTGATTAAAAGTCAAAGTTTTCAAAAATGTAATTTTCTAATGAAATGTTTTTTTTGTATATATTAAAAGCATGACTTGGTCCAACATAACGGAAATGCCAAGGCTCGTATAGATAACCAGTTTCATGACTTAACTCTGCTGGATACCGAAGAATAAAACCATATTTGTGACAATTATTGATTAGTAATTCAAATTCTTTTGTTTTTGAAAAGAAAATCTCTAAGCCAGTTTCCAATGTAGATAAGTCAAGAGCATATCCCGTATGATGTTCTGAATATCCTGGTCGAGCAGAATAATTATCGTCCTGATAATAATTATAGAGAATTTCTTGCTTCTCATAATTTCTATATCCAGAAAATATATGAAGTTCATTTAATTTAAGTTCTTCCACCATCTTCATATAATAGAATAATACTTCCTTTGGAACGAGGACATCATCGTTTGCTGTTTTAACACCATGTAGTCTTGGATTTACTAAATTATTTGGCCGATAATTTTTTTCCACGTAATAATTTTTATTTACAAGCATTAAATAAGAGTTTCTTAATATTGCAGGTTGGGGTTCCTTTTGTTTTACGACATTTATATGATCATCACTATAATTTTCATGGTTAGCAAGAGCCAATTTGGAAGAAGATACAAATATACAAATTAAAACAATAAATGTGATTATTTTTCTCATAATATTATTATTAGAAAATATATAATATCTATGTTAATTTTATGAAATTTATGATAAAATAGATATAATAGGTGGTATAAATGAAAAGAATTATATTAGTAGATGGAAACAGTTTAATGTTCAGAGCATATTTTGCTACAGCATATACAGGTAACTTAATGAAGAATAAAAATGGCTTATATACAAATGCCATTTATGGATTTTGTTCGATGATTTTAAAACTTCAAGAAATGGAAATGTCGAATATATTTATAGCTTTTGATGCCGGGTCACAAACATTCCGCCATCAGCAGCTTGAATCATATAAAGGAACAAGAAAAGAAATTCCTCAAGAATTATTAATGCAAATTCCTTATATAAGACAATATCTTGATATTTTGAATATTAAATCAATGTCTTCATTAGAATATGAAGCAGATGACTTTTTAGCAACCGTTGCTAGAGTTGCTGTAAAAGAAGGGTTCGATGAAGTTAAAATTGTTACTGGAGATAAAGACTTATTACAAATGGTTTCTCCAAAAATTGATGTATGTATAACAAGACGTGGAGTCACTGAATTAGAAGAATATAATATTGAAAACTTCTATGAGAAAATGAATATTTATCCTAGTCAAATTCCTGATTATAAAGGCTTAGTAGGAGATACCTCTGACAATCTTCCAGGGATTAAAGGGATTGGCGATAAAACCGCAACAAAACTCTTAAATCAATTTAAAACACTTGAAGATATCATTGCGAATGCAAGCCTAGTAAAAGGTAAAGCTGGAGAGTTAATTGCTGAAGGTCATAGGATTGGTTTAGAATGTAAACAATTAGCAACATTAAAAGAAGATATTGAATTAGATTTTACACTTGAAGAAACACAAGTTCAAGATTTTAATCATGATGAATTAGTTAGCTTTTATAAAGAAATGGGTTTTAATTCATTCTTAGAAAAAATAGATAGTAATACACTTGAAAACAATAATCCGAAAATCAAAATAATTGATGGAGATTATGACTTTAGTAAATTCAAAGACATTACCATTTCCGTGGAAGTATTTGGAAACAACTATTTTAATGGCGAGTTTCTAGGAATTGGGGTATATTCTCAAAAGAATGCTTTTTTTATAACTGAAAAAGGCATTAATTTATCATTTATAAATATGCTCAATGATGAGACTGTTACAAAACATATTTTCGATTATAAGAAAGCATATGTCGTTTTAAAGAAATATGGAATATCACTAACAGGAGTCGTATTCGATGGAATGCTTGCTTCTTATATTGTTGATCCAGGTAAAACAAATGAAGATTTAAAGAAAGTTGCTGACGAGTATATAATTTCCTCTGCTAACTATGATGATTTGATCTATGGATCTAAATCAAAAGCAGCCATTCCTGAAAAGGATATATATACAAATCATGCTATTTCTAAATGTATTACTCTAAACAAATTAGAACCAGTCTTAATAAAACATTTGAAAGCTAATGAACAATTAGAACTATTTAAAATGGAATTATCACTTTCGCCAGTTCTTGGTCAAATGGAAATAAAAGGACTTAAAGTTGATCGTACAAAACTTGAAGAAGTAGGAAAAATTCTAACTATCAAGCAAGATAGTATTGCTGAAGAGATTTACCTTTTAGCTGGTGAAGAATTCAATATTAATTCAGTCAAGCAATTAGGAGATATTCTCTTTAATAAATTAGAACTACCTACAGGAAAAAAAGGAAAAACAGGTTATTCTACTAATTCAGATGTATTAGAGAAATTAATCCCAAAACATCCGATTGCTCAATTAATCCTTGATTATCGAGGTGTCGCTAAAATTATCAGCACATATATTAAGGGATTATTTGAGGTGATGAATGAGAAAAATTTTGTTCATCCACTTTATAAACAAGCCCTAACAATGACGGGAAGATTATCAAGTGTTGAACCAAATATTCAAAACATGCCAATTAGAACAGAATTAGGGCAGGTAATAAGAGAAGCATTTGTTTCAAGATTTGAAGGTGGTTTAATTATGAGTAGTGACTATTCTCAAATTGAATTACGCGTTCTAGCCCATTTATCAAACGATGAAAAAATGATTGCTATGTTTAATGATAAAGTTGACTTCCATAAGCAAACAGCAATGTTATTAAATGAGGTTGATATATCTGAAGTAACTTCGAATATGCGTCGAACAGCTAAAGCAATAAACTTTGGAATAATTTATGGAATGAGTGCTTGGGGTTTGAGTGAAGCAATTCATTCCAGTCAGACAGAAGCTAAAACATATATTGAAAAATACTTTGCAACATTTACAGGTGTAAAATCTTTCTTAGATCAAACAATTGAAGATGCGAAAACAAAAGGTTATACAACAACACTTTATAATCGCCGTCGATATATTCCTGAACTAACAAGTTCAAATAAAGCTCTCCATGGCTTTGGTGAACGAACAGCAATGAATTCACCAATTCAAGGTACTGCTGCCGATATCATTAAAATAGCGATGATTGAAGTAAGTAAACAAATGAAGGGTATGAAATCAATTATGGTTGCACAAGTCCATGATGAATTACTATTTGATATTTATCCTGGTGAATTAGAAAAAATGCAGGCAATTGTAAAGTCTAGTATGGAACAAGTTGCAAAACTGAAAGTACCATTAACAGTAGGAATGAGTTCAGGAGTTAATTGGCTACAAGCTTAAGGGGTGGAAAGTAATGGATATAATTAATAATCGTCGAAGTGTAAGATTATTTATAGATAAACAAGTTGAAAAAGAGAAAATAGAATTATTATTGAGAGCAGGAATGCAAGCTCCAAGTGCTAATAATGTTCAACCATGGACATTTCTAGTTGTTCAAGACAAAGTTAATATCGAATGTCTAATCAGCATTTCAAGACCTTTAAAAACAGCAACACTTGCAATTCTCTTATTTACTAAAGTTGATGAAACAAAACCTAGAGAAATGTATTATGGGGATATGGGTGCCGCAACACAGAATATTTTATTAGAAGCAGCTAATATCGGTCTTGGTGGTTGCTGGGTAGGAATCAATAACCGAACTAGTCGAATTGAAACAGTTTTGAAAACATTTAATATCCCTAATGACTTACAACCATTTTCTTTACTTGCTCTAGGTTATCCTGAGGATGAAAATGCAAATCATTTCATCGACCGTTTTAATCATGATAAAGTTTATTTAGAGAGATTTTAAAATGCCTGAACTACCAGAAATAGAAACAGTTAAAAACACTTTAAAGCAAGTAGTTTTAAATAAAACCATATTAAGTGTCGATGTAAGATATGATAAAATTCTTAAAAACAAAACTAAAACCGAATTTGAAACTTTATTAATAAACCAAACAATTGAGGATATTAAGAGAAGAGGAAAATACTTAATCTTTGTGCTTACTGATTATTATTTAATTTCCCATTTACGAATGGAAGGGAAATTTATTTTAGAAAAAAACAATGATTATTCCAAACATGAACATGTAGTATTCCATTTTAGTGATAGTAATTTAAGATATCATGATACTAGGAAATTTGGGACAATGCATTTATATACTAGGGATGTCGATATAATTAATGAAATCCCATTATCAAATGTTGGACCCGAACCTTATGAAGTTACAAGTGAATATCTACAAGAAAAATTTAAAAAAAGTCATCGGCCAATTAAATCAACTTTATTAGACCAAAAAATCATTAGTGGTTTAGGGAATATTTATGTCGATGAAGTATTATTCATGTCAAAACTTAATCCATTAAGAGATACATCATCTTTAACTTTAGATGATATTAATAATATTATCACCAATTCCATTATTGTTTTAAATAAAGCAATAGCCCTTGGTGGAACAACAATTAGATCATTTTCAAGTGGAAATCATATATCAGGTAAATTCCAAAATGAATTATTAATTCACACTAAAAAAATCTGCCCAACATGTAATATCGAAATAAAAAAGATCTATGTTGGTGGAAGAGGAACATATCACTGTCATATTTGTCAGAAAAATTAAAAGGTGGTAAAATGAAAGTAATTGGCATAACTGGTGGCATTGCATCAGGTAAATCCATAATAACAAATACATTATTATCGCAAGGTTATTCTGTCATTGATACTGACAAAATAAGCCATGCCCTCTTACAGGAAAAAGATATAATTGAGCAAATTATTACATTCTTCGGTAATGAGGTAATGGATGGAGAATATATCAATCGCAAAAAGCTGGGCAATATAATTTTCCGTGATGTTAATAAACAACAACAACTAAATAAAATAATCCATCCAAAGGTAATAGAAAATGTAGAAGAAATAATTCAAAATGCAAACGAAGAGTTTATCTTTGTAGATGTACCACTATTATTTGAAGCAAATATGGATGAGATGATGGATGAAATAATTGTCATCTATGTCGATTATGAAACTCAAGTAAATAGGTTAATCGAACGTGATAAAATTGACTATGAATATGCAATATCAAAAATCGAAATGCAAATGCCTTTGAGTCAAAAGATTCAATATGCAGATTATATAATTGATAATAATGGAAGTATTGAAGATACAATTGATCAACTTAATAATATAATTAGGAGGATAAAAAATGAAATTTAAAGATTATTAAGTTGATCAATTGTATCTTCAATATTTAAAGATTATTTTTCAAATGATTTTGAAACAACCGAGGATCATTATCTACCTTGGCTTAAAAGTAGATATTATCGTTGTCGTAATGAAGCAGGAATGGATGCTGTTAAGAAACTAATCAGTGATCAAAAAGCAATATTAAAAAGTTTTGATAAAGAGAGACATGAAATTATTTTTGAAACTCAAAAATATTCAGCGACAGCTACAGTCATTAGCCCATCAATATCAGAAACAGCAGTAGATTTTAAAATAATAACTTTTTCATTATTACCCATGGGTAAAGGTGCAAAAATTATTGAGGAATTATATCGAAAATTAGATAATATTATTCCATATAAAGGAGTAGGATTATTTTACGGAAGGTAGGGGGAAGTTTTGGCGGAATATATTTATGATACATTTAAAATTAATAATAAATGTCCTTTAAACACAGAAGATTTTAGAAGCCTAAGTTTATTATATTTACCATTAATGGGTATCGATAGTCTCTCTCTATATTCTGTTTTAATTGCCTTAGATGATGGACAAACTTATCCATTCAAAAAACTTCTTGATTCTTTAAATTTTAATAATTTAAAATTAGTCAATAATGCTTTTAATAAACTTGAAGGACTTGGATTAGTTAAAGCATATTATAGTGAATCCAAAGGACATTTATATGAAGTTTTAAAACCTTTAAGTTTTTATGATTTTTTTGAAAATGAAATGTTTGCTTCATTCTTAGAAACACAAATAGGAGAAAGTGAAATTAAAAAAATTCAACCTGTGCATAAAAAGCCTGTTGGTTATAAAGAAGTGACAAAGAAGTTCAGCGATATTTTTGAAGCCTCTACGACTTCAATAGCTTCAACGATTAATCAATTTACAAAACCACAAGTAACTGTTGAAAACGATGATTTTAATTATACATTATTTAAAATGCTCTTTGATGGATCGGTATTAAGTGAAGAAGTATTAGATGATGAAAACTTTAAATCAAGAATTCTTCGTATATCCTATACTTATAAATTAAACGAAGAAGAAATGCGCGATGTTCTTGTAAGAACAATTGATATTGATAAGAATTTAGAATATGCAAGCATTTCTAAAAATGCTCGTAATGCCTTTCAAAATAAATATAAAACTACTGGACCTAAAATTGTTACAAAAGTTGAAGATAATTTCTTGCCTAGTAGTATTGATGATAAGTGGCGTGAAATTATTGATAAAGTCGAGAATATGCAAATTGCTGATACATTACAATCCGTATCAGGGATGAAACCTGCAGTAAGTGAAATAAAGATGTTTGATCAATTATTAGCATCATCACAATTCTCTATTGGGGTAATTAATATGATGATTCTTCATGTAAACGCCATAAATAACGGTGTTCTTCCTGGTTTTAATTATTTTGAAAAGATTGCAAACACTTGGGCAAGAGCAAAAATAAAAACATCATATGATGTCTTAAAATATTTTGAAACAGAATCACAAAAGAAAAATAAAGAAAAACCAACAACATCTAGAAACAAAAAGGTTAAAGCTGTTCCCGATTGGTATGAACAATATACAAGTCAATTAGAAGGGAAAACTGTAAAACAAGCAGAAATGACCGAAGAAGAAAAACAAGAAATGGCAAATTTGGTAAAGGATATTATGAGTTAATGGAAAAAGCAAGAAATACAATTCGCGATATTATTCTTAATGATAAATCAATAAGTGAATTTATTAAGAATAATAAAATATCAGAAGAAATGGTCGAGAAAAATTTAAGCCTTCTATATAGCCATAAAGTAACAAATGATACATGTCTATCTTGCTTAGGAAAAAAAGAATGTGAAGTCGACCCTGAGTTATTGAAGAGTGAACTTGAATATAAAAATGGAATCATAAATCGAAGCTTTTCTAAATGTCAATATGCAGAACGTATTAATGAGGATTTACTAGAATTAATGTTTATTCCATCCGAATCTAATTATTTTGATGGTGATTTATTTCAATATAGTCCGGAACGAAAGGATGTATATTTAAAACTTGGGAAAATAAAAAAGAACCCCAATGGAAAAGGTCTATATATTCATGGAATATTTGGAACAGGGAAGACATTTATCCTTTTAAAAACGGCACAACAATTATCAAAAGATGGTAATACGGTAATCTTTGCTTATTATCCCGATTTAGTTAGACATGTTAAGTCTTGTATTACTGATAATAAGATTGAACCCATTGTCAATAAATTAAAAAACGTTGATGTTTTAATGTTAGATGATGTTGGTGGTGAAAATAACACTAGTTTTATTCGTGATGAAATTCTCGGACCAATACTACAATATCGTATGTTAGGTAATAAACTAACATTCATGACATCAAATACAAATATTGAGATGCTAAGAAATCATTTTATGGAAACTAAAGATAATGTTGATCGCTTAAAAGCAGACCGAATTATTGAAAGAATTGAATTCATGATGGATGTTGTAGAAATAAAAGATGTTAATCTTAGACGAAGTAAATAAGATATTAAAGAATGATGATTTTCATCATTTTTTATTTACCAATTTTTAAATGATATAAATAAAGAAAAGGTAATTAATATATTTTATATGTAAATGTTTGTAAACTCTTTCAAAAGTTCATTGACTAAAAATACCAATTTAGTTATAATATTGATAATATCAAAATTGATGATATTTTTTTTACTAATATGCTATTTATCGATTTTAATTTAATTATCCGCGTACATTGATTTTTTGAAAGGAAAAAAGGTGTAATATATGTTACCAGTATATATAAAGCATCAAAATGTAGTATTACGAGATTATAAAGAAACTGATATTGAAGATGAAATACGTTGGTATTCTACTGAAACCGAATGGCAGAATTATGATGCTCCTTGGGAGAATAATAGTATTACTGAATATGAAATTAGAAGAAGAAGAAAATCAAGAATAGCAAATTTACCAAATAGAACAAAAATTACGAGTTTAGAAATAGATACCGAAGATGGAGTCCATATCGGATGGGTCAGTCTATATTATATAGATCAAAGATATATGTATACAGTTGTGAAAAACAATGCAATTGGAGTTGCAATCGGAATTGATATTTGTGAATCGAAATATTGGGGTAAAGGTTATGGAACAGCAGCTTTTTCTTATTGGTTGGATTATGTTCGCAAACATTATGATTTTGACATTTATACCCAAACTTGGTCCGGAAATATTAGAATGATTAGCTTAGCAAAGAGATTAGGATTTAAACTAATAAATACTTCAAAAGAGATTAGATATATAAATGGCGAGAAATATGATTCCCTTACATTTAGTTTGTATGATTAAATTAAATGAATAAAAAAAAATAAAAATTAAACCAAACTATAATTTATTGACATTGAAATTTATTTTTATTATAATAAGATGCTGTAAACTTCATAAATATCAAAGTTGAAGCTAAAATACAAAGTAGTCCGAAAGCATAAGCTGAATGATAGCTACTAACTTCTGCAATTTGTCCACCAATTAAAACACCAGCTCCTAATCCCATATCCCAAGCGGTCAAATAAGTTGAATTTGCAGTTCCTCGTTGATTATGTTCTGCTAAATTAATAAATAAAGTTTGATATGCAGGAGCTATAAACCCAAATGCAACTCCAATAAAAATTGCAATTATATAAAAAGTATATATATTTTCTGTCAAAATAAGAATAGAAATTGTTACTAATAGTAACAACTTACCGCCAATTATCATTTTCGTTAAGTAGCCTTTATCTATTACTTTGCCTGCAGTTAATCGCGAAAGTATAAGCCCGAATGACATTAAAGTTAAAAATAAACCTCCGCCTGTGTTTATATTAATTTCACGAGCAAACAAAATTAAGTATGTAATAAGTATCCCATACATAAATGCAAGCAATAAAACTGTTGGAAATGCTGGCATTCCTTTTAATAACACAAACCTGTCAAATGATAATTTTATTTTTTGCTCTATCAACTCCCTTTTTTCTGTTTTCACCAAATTGGCAAAAATAAAACCTACTGCACCAATAATTACAGAAGATAGAAACACAGCTTGATAGGAAAATGTTTCCATTATAAATAATCCTGTCATAGGACCTGTTGCCATTGCTATAGTCCC
>ENA-UOOK01006606-UOOK01006606.1-fermentation-metagenome-genome-assembly--contig:-NODE-6606-length-10982-cov-3.392056_pt1 | contig 10982 bp, 10 predicted proteins | sample MGYA00245777_ERZ724023 | MGnify/ENA primary metagenome ERZ724023 (study PRJEB28704, sample SAMN03018312) | fermentation metagenome | biome: anthropogenic terrestrial biome; feature: soil; material... | reverse complement strand
ACGTTCTGAGGATTCTCAAAAATCTCCCTGGGGCTTCCCTCTTCACAGATGACTCCCTCGGACATAAAAACCACATGATTGCTTACATCCTTGGCAAAAGCCATCTCATGGGTAACCACGATCATAGTCATACCTTCGTCCGCCAGGCCGCGCATTACCGTTAAAACCTCTCCTACCATTTCCGGGTCAAGGGCTGATGTCGGCTCGTCAAACAGCAGCATTTCCGGATCCATGGCAAGCGCACGAGCGATAGCCACACGCTGCTTCATACCGCCGGAAAGCTGACGGGGCTTTGCGTGGATATAAGGCGCCATGCCTACCTTCTGCAAATATTTAACGGCGTTTTCTTCCGCTTCCTTTTTGTTTCTCTTTAGGACCTTGGTCTGCCCTACCATACAATTGTCCAGCACGGAAAGATTGTTGAACAGGTTAAAGGACTGAAACACCATGCCAACGTGGGTACGGTATTCTGAAGCTTTGACCTTTTTATCAGTAATAGGAACGTCATGATAGGAAATCTCTCCGTCCGTCGGCGTTTCCAAAAGGTTAATGCACCGCAGCAGGGTGGACTTTCCCGAACCGGAGGCGCCGATAATCGAGGTGACGTCGCCCTTGGATACAGTAAAATCAATATCCCGCAGCACTACATTTTTACCGAAATTTTTCCTTAGATGATTTACTTTCAGAATTACATTGTTCAATTTATCTCTCCCCCTTCGGTTTGGAAGGCCCGTTCAGCATCCCGCTGGTATGAGTCAGGGTGTCGGTGGTAGCCAAATCAAAGCTGTCGGCTCCATCCAGCCGCTTTTCCCATTTACGAAGAAGATAAGAGGAAATAACCGTCATTACGAAATATAAAATCATGGCAATGGCCATGGATTCGAAATACCAGTAGTAAGCGCCTGCCGTCTGCTTTGCCGCATAAAACAGCTCCACGACGCCGATCACGCTGAGCACTGCGGAATCCTTGATATTGATGATAAAGTTATTACCGATCTGAGGGATAATATTCCGCAGCGTCTGGGGGAAAATCACATACATCATCGTCTGAAAATGGGTCATGCCAATCGCTTTGGCGCCCTCCGTCTGGCCGGGGTCAATAGAGATAATGCCGCCGCGCACTGTTTCCGCCATATAGGCGCCGGTGTTGATGGATACAATAAAGATAGCGGCGAACCACATCCCCATGCTGATCCCCAGATACATCAGCGCGCCGTAGTAAATAAACATCGCCTGCACCATCATAGGCGTTCCCCGGAATACCTCCACGTAAACCTTCAGAATCGCCCGGATTATTTTAAGAAAAATCTTCTTAGCCAGCGGATCCTGCCTGTTAATGGGAATTGTCTGAATAATTCCCACAATAAAGCCGATCAGGCAGCCGATCAGGGTGCCCGCCAGCGCAATGACCAGCGTCTTGACAACGCCCATCATAAACGATTCCGTATAATTCTGGAATAAAAACACGACTTTTCCTAAAAAGTCAGTCGGCAGGCTGCTGCTTGGCATAACAAAAAACATTCCTTTCAGGTTATGAAATCAGGAAAACAAAAGCAGGGAGAGCGAAGCAGTTTTCCGCTCTCCCGTTTATTTTGCCTTATTCAGACAAGGGCTGTACTGCGGCGGCATCCTCCATCAGGGCTTTGTAATCATCCTCCGTCATGGTGGCAAGCACACTGTTCAGCTTTTCAGCCAGCTGGGTGTTTCCCTTTTTTATGCTGATGCCGATGTTGATTTCTTCATTGGACACTTCGTAGTTATCATCCGTATCAGTGAAATCCAGCATTTTAAGTTCAGGATACGCGATTACAGCGCCTTTGGCTGTCGGCTCGTCGGTGCAAACCAGATCCACAGCGCCGGAAGCAAGGGCCACCAGCATAGCCGGAGCTGTTTCCTGAGCGGACTGAATCTGTGCATCCTTGATCTGAGGCAGGCAGGTGTCATACCATACGGTGTTGATCTGGGAGGTGCAGACAGCACCGGAAAAATCAGAAATACCCTTGGCGTCGGCATATTTGCCGTCAGCCTTAACCAGCGTTACAATAGAAGCGTAGTAATAAGGATCGGAAAAATCTACTGTCTGTTTGCGCTCTTCGGTAATCGACTGACCGCAAATGCCCACGTCGATTTCTCCGGACTGAACCGCCAGAGGAATGGAATCCCAGTCCAGCTTATGGATTTCCAGCGTCCAGTCGTTTGCTTCGCATATCTTTTTCGCCATGATCACGTCGTAGCCGTAGGCGTACTCGTTGCCTCCTGAAATCGGCACGGCGCCGTTGGAATCGTCGGACTGGGTCCAGTTATAAGGCGCGTAGGCGCATTCCATCCCAACCCGTAAAACCCCGGTTTTCAGCACGGAATTCTTGTCCACACCGGAACCGCACGCCGTAAAGGACAATGCGAAGATGCAGGTTAAAGCTGCCGCAAGTATTTTCTTTAACATTTTTACTCCTCCTGTTTTCAGGCCAAAAGCCTTGTCCTTCAAACAAAAGCCGCCATAAACTGCAAAGCGTTCACGGCGGCGAAAAATTTTCGCGGCAATGACAGCGCTCCGCTCCTTTTCGCGGCAGTCCGACGGATTTTCTCCGGCGGCCCAGGCAACCGTATCCCCAGGCAGGAACACGGCCCTTCGGCAAAAAGCCCTTTCTCCGTTCCGGCTGCTCTGCCCAAATACAAACGGATACTCATGCTTTTCGCGCCTCTATCATTTGAATGGCATTTCTTTTTAATTGTCTATAATATACGCACTTTCAGCGCTTTTGTCAAGCAAAACCGCGTGATTTACGCTGTTTCCCAAAATCAGCTCAGATTGGCCGCGCCGATCATGCCGGCGTCGTTCGCCAAGAGAGCCCGCTCCACCGGCGGAATAAAGCTGTTGCTTCCCGCATAGCTGTATTTCTGCACAAACGCGTTGATGGGATCGGTAAGATAACTGCCCTCATTGCAGATTCCGCCGCTTAAAAGCACCTTTTCCGGCCGGAAAATATTGATAAAATCAACAATTCCCTCGCTGAGCCACGTAATGTACTGGTCAACCACCGCTTTCCCCGTTTCGTCCCCCGCCCTGGCCGCTTTAAAGGGAATCACACCGTCCATTTTATTGACATCCCCGCCGCACAGGGAGTACAGCATGGATTCGGGGTGGGCAAGGGCCGCCTTCTTTGCTTCCCGGATCAGCGCCGTGGCAGAAGCGTACGCCTCCAGACAGCCCCTGCGCCCGCAGGTACAAGGCTCGCCGTTTACCTGGATCACGGTATGGCCCAGCTCGGTTCCTCCTGCAAAGCCGCCCTCAAACACCTTGCCGTCAATGATCACGCCGCCGCCCACGCCGGTTCCCAGCGTAATCATCACCGCGTCCTTGCAGCCCTTTGCCGCTCCGGCCACCACTTCGCCCAAGGCGGCGCAGTTTGCGTCGTTACTGACAAGCACAGGCAGGCCGATATACTTTTTTAGCTCTTCGGCAAGAGGAATATCTTCCCAGTAATAGTTGTTGGCGTAAACCACCATGCCGGTTTTAAAATCAATGGTTCCGGGGCAGCCGATGCCCACGGAAACACAATCCTTTTCCGTCAGCTTTTTACCGGCAAGCAGGGCATGGACCGTATCGGCCATATCCCTGACAATTTCCTGATAGGGGCGGCCCACTTTTGTCGGAATGGAAGCCTTGGAAAGGATGTTGTTTTCTTTGTCGATCAAGCCGATTTTGATGTTGGTGCCGCCCATGTCGATGCCGATACGGTAAGCCGGCTGCTTTTCTCCAACGGTGGTAAGCAGCCCGTTGCAGGACCCGCTGATCTGATATTCTCCGCTGTCTGCCGGAATAAACAGGCTGTCGCCTTTTTTATATGCCATGATTTCCCCTCCGCAGCCGACGGTCCCTTCTCCGTCCAGCACCAATATATAATGAAAGCTTTTTTTGTCCGCCGTATTGGCGTAAGAACCGGATATATTGAGCTTATCCACCACAAAATAATCGCAGGCGGCCAGATGCCCGCCGAAATCCGGATGCGCTTCGGGAGGGGCCAGCTTTGCTATCTCCATGGCCTTTTCCACATGCAGGGGGCGGGGCTTTCCATCCGCGCCCAGGCGGCCGTAATCGTAAACGCGGTAGGTCAGGTTGGAATTCTGCTGGATTTCCGCAATCAGGATACCCCCGCGGATAGCGTGAATCGTTCCGGGAGAAACAAACAGGACATCGCCTTTTTTTACGTTTACCCTATTTAAAATATCGGTCAGGGTGTTGTTTTCAATATGCCTGCGAAAAGTTTCCTTATCTACGGTCCGGTTGAGACCATAATACAGACTTGCGCCCTCGTCGCATTCCACGATATACCACATCTCGGTTTTGCCATACTGGCCTTCTTTGGCCAGCGCATATTCGTCGCTGGGATGCACCTGAATGGACAGATCCTTCTTAGCGTCGATCAGCTTTACCAACACCGGGAAATCTGTAAAGCGTGTACAGTTTTCACCCAGCAGCCGCTTCCCGTGTTTTTCAAGATAGGCTTTCAGCGTCAGTCCGGCATCCGGCCCGTTTGCCACCGTGCATTCTCCGTCTTTGTGACAGGCAAGCTCCCAGGATTCGGCAAGCACATCACCGTCATACCGCTTATTGTAAAAACGCTTCAGCTTATCTCCGCCCCAAAGGTAATCCTTAAAACTGGGGTTCAGTTTTAAAATGCTCATTTTCAAGCCCTCACTTACCGCAAAATATTCCAAAGTTGTTTTTTATCAATACAAGTATACTATCGAGCAAAAGGCCTTGTCTACCTTTCCGCTTATTAATACAGACTGTTGACCAACCCGCAAGGGCTGGAAGACCGGCCTTTTGGGAATTACTTATCTCTTATATGTTGACTGCGTACTTTTCCAGATAGCCTTCCATTCTTTCCTTTACGGCGTCGTCGATATAGATTTTTCCGTCCACCGGCTTATTGTAAAGCGCTTTTATGATTTCCCGGGCATTTACAATAGGATAAGTGTCGATTCCGAATTCTGCTTTGATTTCCTGAATGGCGGTTTTCTCGCCCTGTCCCTTTTCCATACGGTCGACGGAGATAATCAGGCCGGCAATTTCCACATCTGCCGCCGCTTTCAGAATCGGCAGGGTTTCCCGAATGGCGGTTCCGGCGGTGACCACGTCCTCAATAATCACGACCTTATCGCCGTCTTTGAGCTTATAACCTACCATCACGCCGCCCTCGCCGTGATCCTTGGCCTCCTTGCGGTTAAAACAGTAATTGACATCCCGGCCATATTTCTGATATAAAGCAATGGAGGCCGCCACAGAAAGGGGAATTCCCTTATAGGCCGGGCCGAACAACGCATCAACAGGAGCTTTGATATGCTCCTGGATGCAGCTTGCATAAAATTCGCCCAGCTTTGCGGCCTGGCTGCCGGTCTTATAGTCTCCGGTATTAATAAAATACGGTGTTTTTCTGCCGCTTTTGGCGGTAAAGTCTCCGAAGGTCAACACGCCGGAGCGAACCATAAATTCGATAAATTCCTGTTTGTAGCTCATGGAAAGTCCCCTTCACAAATGAAGTCTTTTTGTTATTATACACAAAATCGGCCGGTAACGCAATGAAAGCCTTCCGCCATAAAAAAGTTTTATCATTTTTGCAGCATTTTGCCCAGCGGTGGGGTATTATCGGTGAAAGGAGGAAACGCCATGAATCAGAAATCGCTGCGTACGGACGATGATGTAAACGGCGTAATGGATCGATATGCCGATATGATCTATAAAGTCGCGCTTTCCCAAACCAAAAACACCGCCAATGCCGAAGATATTTTTCAGGAAGTATTTCTGCGGTATCTGCGTTCTTCTCAAAGCTTTGAAAGCGAAGAACACAGAAAAGCATGGCTGATAAGAGTCACCGTCAACTGCAGCAAAAAGCTGTGGTCCTCGGCATGGTTTCGCCATACAGTCCCGCTGGAGGAATCCATCCCTTTTGCCGAAAAAGAAGACAGCGACCTGTTTTCGGCTGTTTCCCGCCTTCCTACAAAATACCGTTTAGTTATCCATCTCTATTATTATGAGGATTTATCGGCCAGGCAAATTTCCTATGCCCTCCGCATTAAGGAATCCACCGTCACCTCCCGGCTTTGCAGGGCGAGAGCCCTGCTGCGGGAACTTTTGAAAGGAGAATACGGATATGAAACAACAATATAAAGCGTACTTTTCCGCTATTACGGTCCCTTCCGGCCTGATAACGCAAACCCGAACAAAAATAGCACGGGAAAGAAGCCGGGCGGCCTCCCCGCTCAAGGTTTCCCGATATGCTCTGGCCGCGGCCTTCTGTGCCCTTTTTCTGCTTGCGGCATCCATACTGCCAAGGCTTTCCGACTTCATGCAAATTTCTGACAACTCTTCCGTTTCCCCGGTGCCGTCTGCCACGGAAAGCGTCGTCTCTACTCCGCCCGTTTCGGATAGCACCATCAAAATCAACGAACTGGGCAAACTGTCGGATTCCCCGTCAGTAGGCAGCGGGCCGGACATTAACCGGGTGGAAGCCTGGACGTTTCAAGACTTCTGTAAGCTGCTTGGCTTTGACCCTCTCCCGGCGGAAATCCCCGAAGGATTAACGTTGGCTTCTCCTGATACTAGGGATATCTCTTTTCACGACGACCGACGGGTGGATTTTTACAATACCTGGTATGTCCTGTATACCGACGGGCAGACTGAAAACTCAAAAAGTATCTCTGTGCATATCAATCCCTCGTTTATCCCCTACTGGTCGGTTCCGAGAGCATACCAGCTGCAGGGAGAGGTGCAGCTGGATGACGTCGATGCTTTGCTGCATTTTGGGGAAACCTCCGAGATAAACGGCACCAAGGTGACGATATGGCACAAGAGCAGCGGTACCGTCTGGAATTATGGCGCCGGTGCTTTTGGAGAAACGCTGGATGTCACCGATTATTACTGCGCCGATTTTGAATATAGGAATGTGGGATTTACCGTCGCCGCCCAAAACGGTGTTACCCAGGAAGAATTTATAACGGTGCTGGAAAGCATTATAAAATAGTCTTGTCAAAAAAATCCGCCGCTCTATTGCAGAGCGGCGGGATTTTTGATTTATTCGTCTTTATCCGAAAAATGTCTTTATATCATCTTCTGCCGTACCGATACCGGCAAGACCAAAGCGTTCAATCAATACCTTTGCCACATTTTCTGAGAGAAAAGCAGGCAGAGTAGGTCCTAAATGAATGTTTTTTACTCCTAAATACAGCAGTGCCAGCAGCACGATCACCGCCTTTTGTTCATACCAGGCAATGTTATATACAATCGGAAGCTGATTGATATCGTCCAGGCCAAAAACCTCTTTCAGCTTCAGGGCAATGACCGCAAGCGAATAAGAATCATTGCACTGTCCTGCATCCAGTACCCGGGGAATCCCCCCTATATCACCCAGATCCAGCTTGTTATATTTATATTTTGCGCATCCCGCCGTCAGAATCACCGTATCCTTTGGAAGCAGCTTTGCAAAGTCGGTATAATAGCTGCGGGATTTTGACCTGCCGTCGCAGCCGGCCATCACGACAAACCTTCTGATCGCTCCGGACTTTACCGCCCCCACCACCTGATCGGCAAGCGCCAGCACCTGATTATGGGCAAATCCCCCGACTATTTCTCCGCTTTCTATCTCGACCGGGGGAGCGCATCTTTTGGCGTGGGTAATCAGTTCAGAAAAGTCCTTTTCTTCCCCGATTTCCCCGGGAATGTATTTGCAGCCGGGAAATCCGGCGGCACCGGTGGTATAGAGCCGGTCCTTATAGCTGTCTTTCGGAGGCACAATGCAATTGGTTGTCATCAGAATAGGGCCGTTAAAGCTTTCGAACTCTTCCTTCTGCTTCCACCACGCATTCCCGTAATTTCCTACAAAGTGGGAATACTTTTTAAACGCCGGATAATAGTGGGCGGGCAGCATCTCGGAATGGGTGTATACATCCACCCCGGTGCCCTCGGTCTGCTTCAGCAGCATTTCCATATCCCGAAGATCGTGACCGGATATTAAAATCCCCGGATTGGTACCCACGCCCAGCCGGACTCTTGTTATTTCCGGATTTCCGTATGCCGAGGTGTTGGCGCTATCCAGCAGGGCCATGCCGTTGACGCCATACTTTCCGGTTTCCAGCGTTAACGCCACCAGATCATCCGCGCTTAAAGTATCATCCAGAGTTTTCGCCAGCGCCGCCTGTATAAAGTCATCCGTTTCCCCGTCGTCTTTCAGCAGGGCATTGGCGTGCTTGCTATAGGCTGAAAGTCCCTTCAAGCCGTAAGTAATCAGTTCCCGCAGGCTTCGGACATTTTCATTCCGGGTGGAAAGCACCCCTGTCTTTGCCGCCTTTTCCATAAGCGCAGCCCGGTCGGTATTATCCCAAAGCGCGGCCTCCGGAAGTCCCTCTTTATTGCTTAACATTTCAAACAGTTCTTTTTTCTTTCTCAAGGTCAAAACAACCCGTTCCAGGATCGCTTCATCATCAAAATTCGCGTTGGTGATAGTAGTAAACAAATTCTGCGTAACCATATGGTTTACATCGTGGTCGACTTTCTTCCCTTCTTCACGCAGCCGGTTCGTCACTGCCGAAAGCCCTTTTGTCACATACACCAGCAGGTCCTGTAGAGCGGCAACCCGGGGGCTTTTCCCGCAGACGCCGAACTGCGTGCAGCCGGTACAGCCGGCGGTTTCCTGACATTGATAGCAAAACATTTTATTTTCCATGGAAATTTCCTCCCCTGTTATTTAATGTGTTTATCATAACAGGAAGAAACCAGGAAATCCGTAACGATTGTTACGAATTTCCTGGTTTATAAAATATTTTGCAGTTTTTCTTTGTCTAAAAGCTGAATGCTTCTCCTGTCGATCCGCAAAAGCCCTTCGTCCTGCATTTTCATCAGCTCCCTGGAAAGAGAAGGCCTCGCCGCATTCAGAAAATCCGCCAGCTCCTCCCGGTTCATGGAAGAAGCCGCACCGCCGGTATCCTGAAACAAAAAACAGGCTATCTTCTGCCGCAGAGTCCCGCAGGAAAGCACCTGCAGCCGGCGGTTTAAGTAATATGCTTTTTGCGCCAGAATCGACAGCATATTGGAAATAAGGCGGGTATGATACCCGCAGTTCCTGCCGCAGGTATGATACAAAAACTCTTTCGGCATCTCTAAAACCCGCACCGGCTCGGCAGCCTGGGCATAATGGAAGTATTCCGTCCTGTTTATAAACAGCAGAACCTCTCCGAACAGTTCGCCCGGGCAGGTAATGGTCGTTACAATGCTGCGCTTTCCCGAGACAGAATCACTGCAGACCGAAACAGACCCTTCGAGTAAAATATACAGCTTTTCAGGAGCATCCTGCTGCAGAAAAATACTTTCCCCCTTTTGGTAAGATACCGCTTTGGAACCGCTGCAGGAAAGGCAGTTTTCAATATCGCTCTCGGACATGCCGGCAAACAGCGGACACTTTTTCAGCAGCAAAATCATCTTGCACCTCCTGCAGCCGTTTTTCACCCTTACACTCCCGCTACGGACAGACCTTTTACATATACCGACGGCGCGCCGTAGATACTGCCGGAACCGGGCAGGGAAAATGCCAGGTTGTCCGCCACGGCTTCAATATCCCGAAGCATCGTGAAAAAGTTTCCGGCGATGGTGATCCCCTCGACTGGACGGGTGACCCGTCCGTTTTCAATAAGAAAGCCCTTGGACTCCAGTGAAAAGTCCCCGGTAACAGAATTAGCCCCGGCGTGGGCCCCTTTCATCTGGGTAATCAGAATACCGTTTTCCACTGTTTTATAAAGCTCAGACACAGGAAGCTCCGACGGCTTTAAATAAAAAGTAAAAGGCGAAACCGACACATTGGAGGAATAAGAGTCTTTATAGGCGTTTCCGGTGGTCTTTTTTCCCTCTTTATAAGCGGTTTTCAGGTTATACAACAGCGTATTCAACCGCCCGTTTTCGATGACGTTTTTTGCATAAGTAGCCACCCCCTCCGCGTCAAAGGGCGACCGCACCGGGCTGGTTTTATACAGCGGGTCGTCAACGACGGTCACTGCCTCGGAGGCAATGATCTCCCCCTCCTTGCCTTTGAGCAGGGAAAGCCCCTTCTGAGCATTTTCGGAGGAAAACACCGAGTCGAAAATGCTCAGCATCGCCGCCATCTGGAGATTATCCATGACGATGCGGTACTCGCCGGAGGGGACAGAGCTGCCGCCAATCTGGGAAACCGCCTTTTCCACGGTTTTGTGCACCAGTTTTTCCATGTCCAGCTGCTCAAACCGCTCGGCGATATCGTAATGATACGCGGTAAATTTTTCTCCCTTATCCTCGGCCACCACTTCCAGCACGGCCCCCACGCTTTTATTGGTATGGCTGAGCTCCAGCCCGTTTGAATTGAAAAGCGTCACCGTCTTGCTCATTTCCGACACGCTGCACTGAGTGCCCTTGACCACCCGGCTGTCCTTTTCAAAGCATAGCTTCTCGGCTTTGAGGGCAAAATCGATATATTGAGGCGTCAGTACGCCGGTATCGGGATGGTTCTCGATTTCGGCGTAGCTGTCCCCTTTTTGATGAACGAACACCATGTCGTCGCTTTCGCAGATTTGTGCACTCTGCAGCGCTTTTTTCACAATGGCGCGCGCTTCCCCGGCTGTGAACAGCTCGGTAGCGGCATAGCCCATTTTCCCGTCAACAACGCATTTAAAGCAAAATCCCTGGGTCACCGAACTTGAAAACTTCTCGATTTCCCCGTCAAAGGTCTGTAAATCGTCAGAGCCGTCACACTGGTAATAAAGCTCATAATCCTGTATCTGAAGCTCTTTGGCGGCATCAACAGCCGCCTGCCTGATTTCCTGGAAATCCATGACTTTTCCGCCTTTCTTTATATCCTCGGAATGCCGGGATCATCTTCCCCCGACGGTAATGCTTTTTACTCTTATCAGCAGATCGGAAGAGCGTCGTGTAGGGAAAGAGTGTAGATCTCGGTGGTCGC
>ENA-UOOK01006605-UOOK01006605.1-fermentation-metagenome-genome-assembly--contig:-NODE-6605-length-10983-cov-9.229502_pt1 | contig 10983 bp, 6 predicted proteins | sample MGYA00245777_ERZ724023 | MGnify/ENA primary metagenome ERZ724023 (study PRJEB28704, sample SAMN03018312) | fermentation metagenome | biome: anthropogenic terrestrial biome; feature: soil; material... | reverse complement strand
GGTTCCATAAACGGGATGCTTCTGCGCACATTTGCCAGGCTCGACAGGCTGGAGTGGAACATGGACACCCGTACAGTGGAATTGACAGTCACCTCAATGAGAAAACAGGAGGTAACCTTAATCGCCAGGCAGGGTATTGAGGAAATCTCAGCCTCGCCAGGCGTGCTGGCGGCGAAACCTGGACCGGGTGAAGCTGTCTGCCATCTGCAATTGCCAGAAGGAAAACCTGTAAAAATCCGTATGAAAACAGGCTGCCGGAACACAATGGACTGGGTTAACCGGGTGTAGTCAGCCAGTTAAATTCATGCTAATCGTATCATGGAACGCAGAAAATTTGTAAAAACCAGTGCAACAGCCGCCGTTCTTGCGGGAGCCCTGGAGGCATCGCCGTTGCTCGCGGCAGAAGAAGATAAACAACAGAAAACAGAAGCGCCGGTATCAGATAACCGTCCTGCAGAATATCTTGAAAATGTCCGGAAGGAACCCTTCCTTCCCGGACCGGCAGCACGCATGGAACTGCCAATAGGACCGATGCCCCTGGAAGAACGCATAAGACGCAATATCGTTCCGCAAAGAGGCTTCTGCAGCATCGCTCCGGGGAGGCTGGTCAGCGAGGCGCTCACTTCCGGCAACGGTACGATGAATATCGAACTGCTGGGCGATCCTTATTCGGAAAAAATACTTTTCCATCATGAAAGTCTCCTTATGCCATGGGAGAGACCCCTGGAGGCACCCGGCATAGCCGGCATATTTCCGCAGGTCAGGCAAATGGTGCTGGAGGGAAAAGCAACCGAAGCCGTCGCCCTGGCAATTCAGCATATGAATGAAAGCCCTGTCAAGCAGGATACCGGGCCGCATCTCACCGTCCCGGCGTTCATGATGAACATCAACCTTCCCCGGAGAGGTGAAGCAAGGAACTATCTCCGTACAGTCAATTTCGAAAACGGCGAGATCAAGGTCATCTGGACCGACGAACAGGGAGAATGGACCCGCAGAACCTTTGCTTCGCGGCCTGACAATGTCATTGTCCAATGGCTCACTGCCCCGGAAGGCAAGACCATGAATGCAGTAATTTCCCTGGAGAGATCTGCAAGGTGGAGCATGCGCTCCGGGATGGACTGGGGAGCCACAAGGGCAATTGGCACTACAGATCCTGACATGGCGGTATTGGTCCAGCTGGAGGCCGATCAGAAAGCCCTGGCGCCAAAGGATGTTGATGTCTGCGAGGTCCGCCAGGAATCCGACGGGCAAGCACTTATTTATAAATGCCGCCTTGATCCTGCTATCGACAATAGCGGATATGCAGGGGTGACCCGCGTGGTCCGCAACGGTGGGTCAGCCAGGACAGACGGCAATACCCTGGTGGTTGAAAACGCCTCTTCAGTGATGCTGCTTACCCGCATTGAATATTTTCCGGTATTCAGTGAAGGCAAAACCGGCGATCTCCGCAGGGAGACGGAGGCGCTGATACCTGACTACCAGGCCCTGCTTGACCGGCATCACGGGATACAGTCGGAAATGCTCAACAGGGTATCAGTAAATTTCGGAGGCGCCACGCAATACGGCATCTCCTCCGAGGAGCTCCTGGCAGGCCAGCTTTCACGACCCGGTTATTCGTCTGCGTTACTCGAGAAAATATTCGAAATGGGCCGTTACTGGTTCATCCTGAACAGCGGCCGTTATCCGGTAATAGCGCAAGGAATAAACTCCACGATTAACCTGCAGATGGAGGGGGCAGTGCAGGGCGACCTGAGGGAGGGGATGGAGGCTTACTTCAGGTGGATGGAAGAGATCACGCCTGATTGCCGGAAGAATGCAGGAAACATCTTCGGCTGCAGAGGCGCCTCGTATCCGCTTTTCCCGGATAAAGGCCTCGGCGTCAAGTTCTATTATACTCCCGCCACCCGGATCGGGGTCTGGCCGTACTGGATTTCTGCCGGTGGGTGCAGTGTCCGTCATTTCTGGGACCATTACCTGGTTACAGGAGACACGGATTTCCTTCGCAACCGGGTGATACCGGTATATAAAGAACTCGCTGAGTTTTATGAGGATTTCCTGACTGTTACGGACCAGGACGGCAATTTTATATTTGTTCCTTCCATCTCACCTGAGAACGTTTCCCGCAGCAGGGATCAGTCAGGGCCGGTCCTGATTAATTCAAGCATGGACATCGCGGTGTGCCGCGAAGTTCTTACTGTCCTGATAGAGGCTTGCGGTATCCTGGGAACAGACGTTGAAAGCGTTGCAAAATGGGAGGCCATGCTTGCGAAGTTGCCACCCTATCAGCTCGAGTCAGACGGTACGCTGAAGGAATGGGCATGGCCTGCCGCTGAAGAGCGCTACAGCCACCGGCATGTTTCTCATCTCTACGGCGTCTGGCCAGGTAACGAGATTGACCCCGACCGTACGCCTGCGCTGGCATTAGCCGCAAAAATAGCCAACAGGAGGCGCACATTCGATACAATGCCGAATGGTGTCGCAGGCGAAACGCTGGCAGCCTACGGTCGCTGTCACCGGGCCCTGGCAGGCGCCCGGCTCAAGGACCACGTCATTGTCGATACTCAGCTGAGACAACTGGTTGAACAGGGCTACATCAGCACCGCTTTAAGGTCTTCACGTGAGCCTTACGGTATCCCGGTTCCGGATGCGCAGGGAGCAATTCCTGCACTTTTAATGGAGATGCTTCTCTACTCGCGCCCCGGCGTGATCGAGGTGTTACCCGCACTCCCGCCTTCACTTGAAAAGGGATCCATAAAGGGGATGCTGGCACGTACGTTCGCCAGGATCGATCAGATGACATGGAACATGCAGGACGGGACAGTTGATCTCACCATATCTTCATCAAGGGAACAGGAGATCACTTTGATTGCCAGGCATGGAATTGACAAGATCAACGCTCCTGCAGGGATTATAAGGGAATTCCGCAAGGGCAAGGCTGACTGTAACCTGCACCTGCCGGAGAATAAGCCGGTGGAAATACATATGATGCTCGGCCGGCACGATCCTTCGGACCGGGATAATCAGTCTGATTAAATACCCGGTTTTATTATTGCCTGTACCACCCTGGTGCCTCTTGCAATACCTGATTCGTTGAAGGCATCAACGGTGAAATAATATGTCACATCCTTATTCAGGCCGGTGATCATCACTGAACCGGCATCATAAACCATCACGGAGCTGTACAGTTTTTCAGGATTTACGCCATAATTTACCACGTATCCTGTAGCCTGGTCATCCTTTGGCCATTCTGCTTTCACTTTTCTCGTGTCCTGTTCATCGAGCTCAACCGTGAATTCATTCACCTGCGGCGGCAGACTGCCTTCCCTGAGGCCGAAAACCCTCAGGTCGTAAATTGAAAATTTGCCGTCCGGTACACTGACATTCTCTATTTTAATGTATCTCGTTCTGACTGGTTTTTCAAGTTCGATGTAATCATGGCATGCATCTGCAGTATTATTGCTTTTGTCAGCTATGACATCCCATGACTGCCCGTCATTGGAAGCAAGAATGCGATAACGGTAGAAGATGTCTTTGCTGCCGGGCTTGAGTGTCGATTCATTGTCAGCGAAATTTACCTGGACAGCATTCACTGTCGAGCCCTCATCCAGCTCCACGCTGAGCCATTCTCCGCTGTCACCGGTACTTGCTGACCACCATGTTCTTATATCTTCATCGAAGGCGTTGTTAAGCGGATAGTTTTCCATGGCCGATGACGCATCTGCATTCTTTTTAAAGGAAAGAAGCATCCATCCCCTGAAATTGCCCTCTTTTTCATAATCGACTTTTCTGTCAGGCACAGTTGCCGGGTAATCACCAAAAGCGGTAAAGGTCCGCAACACCCCGTCCTTGTCGAATGCAGCCGGGAACAACCCGAGGCGCCGTTCGAACATATGGCGTATTGAAATGGACATGGTAGCAACGTGCCAGTAATTTCCGTACCTGTCCTGGAATGTTGAGCCGTGTCCGGCCCCGCCGGCAAACCCTCCGGGTTTGTACGAGTAGGGGCTGTAGGTCTCATATTCAAACGGTCCCAGTGGTGAAGCGGAGGTATAGACACCGTCAGCGTAGGTTTTGAATTCTGTTCCCGGTGCGGCATACTGGAGGTAATACCTGTTGTTGTATTTTGTCATCCAGGCTCCCTCATTCCATCCGTTACGGGTCAGCTCGTTGTGTTCACCAGGTACCTCCCAGCCATACCTGTCGGCATTGTGCCTGATAAGGACCAGAGGCTCGGTTACAGCCTGCATTGCTGAATTCAGCCTTACACCGTAAATCGGAAGGAAATTTGAACAGCCCCAGTAGAGATATCTCTGGCCGTCATCATCCATGAAAAAATGTGGGTCCCATACTGCAAACGGCAGGGTGTCATTCATTGGTTTCCAGTTATCCTGAAACGGATCGGTGCTGTAATAGATAGGTTTCCTGTCCTGAGACGATGCAGTATAGTATACCGTGTCATTGATTACAATCGCATCCGGGGCGTAGTCCTCGATCGGCAGTGATATGACCGGGAGATAGTTCCACCGTAGCAGGTCGTCCGAATACCAGTATCCGCCGCTGTGCGAAACGAAAAGAATATATTTGTCTTTGTACATTATCATCGACGCATCGGCCGCTTCCCGGTACGAGGTGCTGTCAGTGTACTGGAACCGGTAATTGAGGTTAAGCGGATTGCAGTAGGTCATTTCATTTTCTGTCGCTTCTCCGGAACAGGAAGCAAGGAAAATCAGGAAGTAGATATATGCCCTTTTCATAAACGGATCTTTTGGAGAGTTTTTCTTCAGGTGATTGTAGCTCTGTTTTAATATGTATGGAAAGATAATGGAAAAATGGCGGCAGATCTAACACCCGGGGTTGAAATATAATCAGCAGTACCTGCATTTGTCAGTTAAATGTCAGGAATGATTTATTTATAACGCAAAAGGCAGAAAAGTGAAAGGATTATGAGATTTTTTCCCATGCCCCGGACAGGAAGTTTCCGGATTCTGATTACATTGAAGGCTGTTTATGACTGAGAACTGACTGCAAAATATACTGCCACTGAATTATCCTAAATCAATAACATCTGTTCAACCAATAAAACTTAACTGATATCATGAAAAAGCTGCTTGTTTTCTTAGTTTGCATTATCCTCACCCTTTCGGGGAACCTGTTTTCGCAGGCTAACGCAGTGATAAAAATCGATTTCGACCGTAAGGCGGGCACCATTGATCCGAACATCTACGGGGCATTTGTTGAGCCGATAATGAATGTGGTATACGGAAGCATTTATGATCCTGCTTCTCCCTTTGCCGATGAAAACGGTTTCAGGAAGGATTTCATTCAGCTTGTCAGCGAGCTGAAAATCCCGGTCGTAAGATGGCCCGGCGGAAACTATGTGTCAGGATACAACTGGGAAGACGGAATTGGCCCGAAGGATCAGCGTCCCGCAAGGCTTGAACTGGCCTGGAATCAGATTGAAACAAATCATATGGGAACTGATGAATATGCCAGGCTCTGCAAACTCATCGGCGCAGAGAATTTCATATGCATAAACGCCGGGACGGGTACCCTCGACCAGGCGAGGCACTGGGTTGAATACTGTAACACCGAAAAGGGAACTTATTATTCTGACCTGAGAAGAAAATACGGCAATGAGGCACCTTACAAAGTTAAATACTGGGCCCTGGGGAATGAGATTGACGGACCGTGGCAGATGGGACAGAAGAGCGCTGAAGACTATGTTAAGTTCGCCCTTGAGGCTGCAAAACTTATGCAATGGGTCGACAAGGACATCAAACTTATTGCCAGTGGGGCATCGAACTACAAGCCTGATAATGCCTGGATAGACTGGAATGATTATGTGCTCTCACATATGACAGGCACGATTGATTACCTCTCCGTCCACAGGTATGCAACTGAGGCCCTGGGTGATGACAGAAGCTTTTCAGGGATGATGTGCCTCGGCCTCGACCTTGACAAGAAGATAGAGACAGTGAAGGCTCTTATCCTGAAGTCGATGACTAAAACTGGTTCAAAACGGCCGGTTTATATTTCATTCGACGAGTGGGCTGCAGGGTGGGGGAACAGTATAACGGTTTCATTGATGGTTGCACAGCACCTGAACTCATTCATCCGGAATGCAGATATTGTTAAGATGGCCAATATGACAATGCTGTCAAACCTTGCGGGGTATTCACCCGAAGGGGCTTTCAAAAATGCTTCTTTCCATGCGTTCTACCTGTACAGCAAAAATTGCCACGGAACTTCTCTCGATGTCAGCACAAGCTGTGAGACATACAGCAATAATGTGTTCAGTGACATCCCTTATCTCGATGTTACCGCCGTCCTTAACGATGAAGCCAAAACCCTTGTGCTGAATGTGGTTAACAGGCATGAAACAGATGAAATCACCGGTAACATAGTATTACAGACCGGGGAATTTACCGGGAGTGCAACAGCCAGCGTCGTGAACGGGAAAATCTCTGCCTCTGACAATCCCAGGGCTGAAGAACCTGTAACAGTAACCTCGGCTGACATCAAATTCAAGGGGAATGAAATCAGGTACACCTTCCCGGCTCATTCACTGACACAGCTTCTGGTTCCACTGAAGTGAAAAAGACCTGTTTAGTATCGCAACCGGCTATTCAACTCCCTTTACTTTCATCTTCAGGGTGTAAACGGTAGTCCTTGCTGTTATGAACAAGATATTTTTCTTTTTCCCTCCGAAGCACACATTTGTGGGAGCTTCAGGCAGTCCGATCTCACCGAGCTTCTGCCCTTCAGGGTTGAACACCAGAACCTTGCCTGCAGTCAGGTATATGTTGCCCTGCTTGTCTATGGTCATGCCGTCTGAACCTGACTGTGTAAACAGGGTTTTGTTTCCGGGTGAACCGTCTGAATTTATTTTATACCTGTAGGTAGCCCTTCCCATGATATCTGCCACGAACAGGTACTTTCCGTCAGGAGAGCCGACTATTCCGTTCGGCGCCCTGAGATCATCTATAACCCGTACCAGCTCCCCGGAAGGATTCAGATAATAAACTGCCTGTTTGTCCTGTTCCTGTTTATGCCCTGCCTCCCAGTAATCACGGCGGTAATACGGGTCGGTGAAGTATATCCCGCCCTTGCTGTCCTGCCACAGGTCATTCGGCCCGTTCAGGTGCACCCCTCCGAAACCTTTGTCGTAGACGGTTATGATCTCACCTGATGGGGTGATTTTAACAATGCTGTTGTGCAGATCAGCGCATGCCAGAAGGTTGCCCTCATGGTCGAACCACGTGCCGTTCGATCTTTCGGTGCCTTCCCTGAACAACGTTATGCCTGACTTCTGGTCCCAGACATAAATTCTGTCGGCTGGCTGATCAGTAAAGAATACCCTACCGTCACGAGATACAGACGGACCCTCGGTAAAGGTATATCCTGAACCAGCCAGTTGTACCTGTGCTCCCTTGAAAATCAATCCCTCAAGTCCCTGTGACACCTGTGCACCGGAGGGATAAACAAAAATCTGCAACAAAAGAATAAATGACAGTTTTCTCATCTGACCTGCAAGTATTAAAGAACTCTAAGATAATCCATGAAAAGGCACTTATTCAGCTTTTGACTGATTTTTGAATTACTATGACAAAAAAACAAAAGCAATTATAACTGCTTTTATTTTGCTTTGTAAGTGTGACCAATACACTTTTACTGACTGGTGAAGATCACACCTGGATCCACGGATATACCACACGGATGAGAAATATGCAGTAGATCAGGTATATGTGGTTCATGGAATTGTAAAGGATATGTTGAAGGTTGGAGAAACGAAAATCTTTTGGTTTGGAGGATGGGTTCAGATCATCTCAAATTCAAGCCCGTCCGGAATGGATGTCAGTCACCTGGTTTTCCCGTTTCACCTGGTGAGTCAGACAGAAATCCGGATTCTTGATCAGTAGATGAGGTTTAGTTGGAAAGAGGGTGCCTGCCATGACATCCTTTTTCTTTTAAACCTTAATGTTTCAAAACAATCGGCAATAATAAACCAGGTAATGAACAGATACTTAATTGGATATTTTCTACAAATTATTAACCCATAAATTTCTGATTGACATATGAAAAGACAGATTGTTTTTCTATTGTTCATTGCAGCGCTGGTATTGGGCTCGTGCAGTGGTTCAAACCCGGTTCTTAAAATTGAAGGCGGGCAGGTGACCGGAGTGCAGACACCAACAAAGGGTATAATTGCTTATAAGGGCATTCCATTTGCTGCGCCGCCAGTGGGTGATCTTCGCTGGAAGGAACCACAGCCGGTCATTCCCTGGGAAGGTGTGAGGATTGCAGATAAGTATGGCGATGCTGCCTCGCAGGTAACATGGGATCCCCAAAGCTTTTACGGCAGGGAGTGGCAGGCCAGCGGCTCAGTGCCTTTCACGGAGGACTGCCTGTATCTTAATATCTGGACTCCGGCTGCAGGTAAAACAGGAAAGAAACTGCCTGTGGCAATGTGGATACATGGCGGTGGTTACCGCGAAGGTTTTTCTTATGAGCCTGAAATGGACGGCGGTGAGGACTGGGCATCACGCGGCGTGATCCTGGTACAGGTTACCTATCGCCTGGGAGTAATGGGCTTCTTCTCACATCCTCTTTTGTCGGCGGAAAGTCCCGAAGGTGTCTCAGGCAACTATGGCCTGTTGGACCAGGTGGCAGCGTTGAAATGGATTCATAACAATATAGCACAGTTTGGCGGAGACCCTGACAATGTAATGATATTCGGCCAGAGCGCCGGTGCAGGAAGTGTTCAGTCCCTCTGCGCTTCACCGCTGTCGAAAGACCTGATAAGCAAAGCAATAATTATGAGCGGTGGCGGGCTTAGCGACATTAGACCGGGAATTCTGCTGGATACTGCTCAGCTGGCCAACAAGGTTATGATGGACTTCTTCAACAAGACTATGCTGGATGAGATGCGTGCTCTTCCGTTCGATACCCTGCTGAAGATGTCAGCTGATTACACTGCTGCAACAGGAAAAAGGGTAATGTGGGGCCCTGTCGTGGATAATTATCTTATGACTGGTACCTTCAGCTCTGTTGCCCGTGCCGGTGCTATTGCCGATATACCGTATATGATCGGTTTCACAGCCAATGACATGATAGATATGACGAAACCTGTCGCGGATTTCTGTGCACTCAGAGCTGAACAAAGCAGTGAGCCTGCCTATGCATACCTGTTTGCCAGGCCTCTGCCTGGAGATACAAGCGGAGCCTTCCATTCATCAGATCTCTGGTATGTATTCCACTCTCTGAGGCACAGCTGGCGTCCCTTCAATGCCGGCGATGATGAACTCAGCAACAGGATTGTCGATTTCTGGACCAATTTCGCCGGATATGGAAATCCGAACGGCAGTGAAGACGGAGTCTGGACACCCTATACCTCCGCAAATCCTCAATTCATGGTTCTTGATGTTGACGGTGACAGGGCATCCCTGACAATGACTGATAAGCCGGAGTTCAAAGGCGGCGGATTCCCGAGATAATTACTTCTGTTCAGGGAATTAGTTATATTTGATGAGGGTAATTGGGTGAAAGACAGTTTCATGAAAGTCCCGGATGAACCCGAACGGTTGTTGATAACAACCAGGAAGCATTGAAGAAATATGCCGTCCCAGGCGTACCGTTTTTTGAATAGTACTATCACTTGAAATGTGACAATATAAACATAGAAAAGACCTAATTATGAATCTTAATTGCAAAACACTTTTGCTGGCGGCGGGCTTTCTGCTTATTGCCGGACCGGCACTTATGGCACAGCCGGACAGACCCTATACTCAGAGGGAGGATCCTACAAAACGTGATACTGTACGAAGTATCGCGCAATACTTCACACCGGCGACTAAATCGAAGATGACCCCGGATGATCTTGGTTTCATCAGACGCTGGCTGCTGCTCGAACCGATAAACAAGCCAAACCGGACCAACACTGTCTTTACTGACAGCTACCTGAGGAAAGCCTTTGATACCCTCTGGTTCCAGAACCAGTTTACAATTCTTCCAAAGGATGGAGAAAAGGTGAAAGTCGGAGACAATGAGCTTGCGTGGCATGCACTGGACAGCAGAAATTACAATGTTAAACTATTCCGGTTCGCCTATGGGCTCAATAAACCGACATACGGGGTGCTTTTCTGGGCGGTGACCGTGGTTAACAGTCCGGAAGAAATTAAAAACGTCAGGATGGCTGTAGGGTCAAATTCCGGATCCATGTGGTGGTTGAACGGGAATGAAGCAGTGCTGCTATCCGGAGACAGGCGAATGGTGATGGATGACTGTGTATCCAACCGACTGACACTCAATAAGGGAAAGAATATAATCCGGGGAGCAGTAATCAACGGCCCGGGAATGAGTGATTTCTGTGTCCGGTTCCTCGATGAGAATGGAGAACCGGTAAAGAATCTCACTATTACCTGTAAATAAGGCAGTCAAACTATCAGGATCTTAAAAGTACAAGAAGAGGAGTAATTATGAAAATAGGAATTATTAGAATGGGCGCAACAGCCCTGTTATCAGTATGTTTTGCAGTAACACTGGCAGCTCAGATCGGTAAGCCTTTCATTCATGATCCGTCGACAATCATGGAATGCGAAGGGAAGTACTACACGTTTGGCACAGGCGGAGGCGGATTGATTTCGGAAGATGGTTGGACATGGAATAGTGGTGCAGTAAGACCCGGAGGGGGAGCCGCACCGGATGCGATTAAGATCGGCGATCGTTATCTTGTAGTCTATGGCGCCACAGGCGGCGGCCTGGGAGGCGGACATAACGGACGGATACTTACGATGTGGAATAAGACACTCGACCCGCAATCTCCCGATTTTAAATATACGGAAGCCATCCTGGTTGCCCAGTCTGACGGTATAGAAGACAACGATGCAATTGATCCGGGACTTCTCCTGGATCCGAATGACGGCCGGCTGTGGTGTTCCTACGGAACCTACTTCGGGTTCATTCGTCTTATTGAGCTGGATCCAC
>ENA-UOOK01006603-UOOK01006603.1-fermentation-metagenome-genome-assembly--contig:-NODE-6603-length-10985-cov-3.453705_pt1 | contig 10985 bp, 16 predicted proteins | sample MGYA00245777_ERZ724023 | MGnify/ENA primary metagenome ERZ724023 (study PRJEB28704, sample SAMN03018312) | fermentation metagenome | biome: anthropogenic terrestrial biome; feature: soil; material... | reverse complement strand
TATGCTTTGCTCTTTCTTCGGCAAATTTTTCAGCCCGCTTAAAATTATCTTCACTGATAAACGTAACCGTTTTCAATTCATTTCTTTTAATATGCAAAATGTCGCACAAAATCCAGTCAATATCCGCGCTTTCAAAATCTGTTTCGGGCAGAATTTTTTCAAGTTTTTCCCTTGCGGTTTTATATGGTATTTTAATATCAAACACCTTTTCAGGAATAGTATCATCGAACACCCCATTCCACGCAACATGCGGTGCGATAGGGATAACGCCGCATCCTGCCGCATATGCACTGTATTGTGTGGCTCGTTTGATATTACCCTCCATATCTCCACGGAGAGGGGAACAAACATATACCAGTTTCATGTGTCACCATCCTTCTTGTTTACTTGGAAAAGGCACATAAACATAACCCCGAACAGACCGCCTGTTAATGCACCTAATAAAAACATGCCCATAGGGATTTTCACTCCTTTTAAATCATTTTAAAAGCCTTATCATTCAAGCTCCGGTTCATCATCAAAAGAATTAGCTTGCTCAAAGAAGTAGTCACTTTCCTGTGCTTGCACTTCATTCTCTGCGACAGATTGCTGGGCTGCCCTATCGAGCTGCTGTTGCAGGAACATATTAGAGGGGGCAGGCATATCCGTTATCAGAGTGAGATGGCTTGCCTGATGATTCCAGAAATCCGTATAATCAGGAAAGTCAGTAGCCAGCGTGTGCATTAAACTCTCCCAACTTGTAACCAAGTCAAGCACTTTGGGGCGGATAGCAGCAAGCTCAAATATCGCAATAGCAGCCCCCTTGTCTAAATCATAAAAATAAAAGTCATCGGTTTCCCCTGTGTTCTCATTTCGAGAATAATCACTCATACAAAATTCAGAAACCTTTTTATGAACAGCAACAAACCTTTGATTATCGCCGGACAAAAAATAAACACCGTTGTCAATCGGTGTTTTGGTATTAAATGCGCCCCATGGCGTTTTTTCCGGTTCCGGAAGGTTGCCGAAGTATTCAGGATTGAGAAACTTGCCATCCGCTTCAATTTCCTCCGATGTTCCGTATTGTTCCAAGACCTCCGGGTCTGTAATATGTCCGTTTTTGATAAGCTCATAGGCTGCTGCCATTTCTCCAGGACTGTCCTTTTCGTAATGTATAAATCCGTTTTTAGGCTTTCCTTGGAAAAGCGCCTTACTACCCAGCAATTCTTCGGCCTTGTTACTGGATACCATCAGTCCCTCGCCATTGACTGCCAAAACCTGATATACATTCAGTGCAATTTCCGCGCAGCTTAAAATGGTTCCCCATATAGAAGTATTGGGTCTTTGGTCCATGATTTTAACCTCCTATCTCAAAGTTATCTTGTTGCTGTACGATGTCCATGTCTTGTCCAAATTCCTGTTCAAAATCCAATGTGACTTCACGTTCTTTCAGCTCCGGAACAATTTCCTCAACACGATCAATAGCCCTACATACCGTTTGAAACTCATCAACGGTTTTGTCATTATTGGGACTGATTTGAAATTTAACGAGCTGGTCATGGATTAAAATCAATTCTGTTTCACTAAACAATTTTCGGGCATCAATCAATCCCGCACGAAGGGCGTAATCTTCCATAGCCGATGCTTTGTTGTAATAGTGCTGTATTTGCATGGGTTTGTTGTTTTCCGGTGACAAACGAAAGGTGCTGAAAACATAGTCAAACATAGGATGATATTTACAAGCCAGTACAACATCATTAAACTGACTGAGCATATATGCACCGCCTTGTAGCTTTTGACTTTTTTCGTTATACGGCTTTTCGGTGCAAATACCACAGCGTAAAGCAATTCTCCGTGCTAAATCATTGATTTCATCCATCGTTTGTTCCGAAACAGAGATAAACGGATTCCTTTCTATGGTATCGTTGGGAAGATAAAATGCCATAATCTGACCGCCTTTGTATATCTCCGCATAATAATCGGCTGACATTGATTTTTTCACATCGTATCCCAGCTTATTAAGGGCTTCAAAAAAAGCCTTATGAAATTCCTTGGTTGTTTTCATTGGGTACTCCTTTCTCTAAAATATTGAGATGTAAAATCTAATAACGCTATATTTCCATTTCATCCTCGTTCATATCCGGTTCGTCATAACTGTCATAAGTAAAAAACATATTTATTTGTTCATTTTCCGGGGGCTTTAAATTGCGAACCTTTTCTGCACAAGACTTAAAGGATGGTAGATAGTTTTCGGCATTTCGATGGCGGCGCATGGTTACAAGGTCATCCTCTCGTATAGCCATTTCAAGTCCTAAAGCATAATTAAGTACATTTCTGACATGTAGCTTTTTTTCTTGTTTAGGATCAAGACCGTCTACCCGTTTTGAAAGGTACTGATAATCCTTATCACTTAGATACAAAGCAAGGGAGGCTTTGGCCTTTTCCCTAATATCATCAGCTTTGGCTATATAGTCATTGGAAACCTCGGGGGGTGCGGCTTGATAATAAATTTCAGGATAGGTGTCCGGCTTCATCGTTTCCTCAATCTTGTTTTTATAAATATAAATATGGGTGCGCACAAGGTTGAGGTTTGTGCCATCCGGCCAGAAGGGGTCTTGACATCCATGCTCATAAATGTGTTGCCAACGGTCAAAGGATTCTTGCAAGCTCTTTTCATAATCCTCCTGCTGTTTTTTCTTTGCCATTTCATCACCCCTTGCATGAAATTTTCCATCGTATTTTCTTGCCCTTGGGATATTTTTCAGGGATTTCCCGTTGTCTGCCGGGAACATTCCAACCATTAGGTGAGCTGCGGGTGTTCGCCACAGGAATAAACCCTGCCGCTTTCAGACTTGCGCCGCCCTCACTCGATAGAGTGTAAGTAATCAGCTTCTTGTATCCCATCGCCTTTGCTGCTCGCCATGCGGCGGCATATAAAAGACTGTTGGCATTCTTTTTACCCTCAAGCACACAGCAACGGGTCAATTCGGCGGTTATTCCATCATCGTGAGTTTTTGCAATGGGTCTGCCTACAATAACAACGCCGATCAGTTTATCATCCTGTAATAAACCGATGGAAAATTTATGACCTTGGGGAGCTTCGTTATGGCGGTGGTGGTCGCTTACAAAGCCCTGTGCTGTACGCAGTGTAATAGGTCGGAGTTCGTATTTATATCCGGGTTCCATTATGGTTCCTGTTCTTGCTTCGGTTCCGGTTCCACCACAATCGCCTCTTTTTCACCGGTTCCGATAATAATATTCAGTTTCCCAAGAAGTCCTTGTAAATGCTGATTTTCTTCAGGGGTAATTTCCTGACCTTTCCCTGCACTTGAAACACACCAATAAAGCCTTGAAAGTTCTTTGTTTGTGAATAATGGTTCTGGTTTTGGGAGTGTCGGATTAGCATATTGCCAAATTGGATTATCTTCGCGCCGAATAGCAAATAGCAGATTACTCTGATAGTGAAGGCTTGCTACCTCATCCCACTTGCTTATTTCATTGCGGGGCTCGTCCGGGCGAAAAAGGAATACCGGCAGACCGATTTTATGGCATGTATGGGCATCATGGGGAGAAAGCCAAACATAATCACTTCCATGATAGCCCACACGCTCAAAACGTTCCTGCCGTATTTCTTCTATAAACAGGTCGAAATCGTATGGCTCAATCTCATGTTTAAGATGGTAATGAATGTGATACATCAGATCGTTCATATCATGAGGGCGATCATACTCAATGAACGAATGAGGACCGTACTTATCTCGGATAGAATCCCTGTTTTCTTCAAATTCGCCTACATCAAAGGTGCGCTTAAAACCATCTTGAAATGTAACAATAGCGATTTGTGCCGGACGCATATGCTCTTTTACTTGCTTGCAATGCTCCGGATAATCCAGAAGCACAAGACTACCAAAAGCCCGTCCTTCCCTAAAGTCGCTCACTTCAATATAAAATGCTTTAATTTGTTCGGCATACATCTGATAATATAGCCAAGTATTGTTTGCATGGGAGGGTGTGAGGTAAACCTGTCGTTCGTCAAAGCAGTGGGTGCCGCTTTCTCTTGAAAACCAAAGAAGATGTTTGGGACTGTGGGAGTACATGGCATTTTTAAGTTTGCCGATGTCGTATTCAAAGTCAGTCTTATAATAAAGGGTGTTTTCATCAACCACGCGGCGTAAACATTCTTGTATATCTACATCAACAAAGACCTTCACTGTTCCACCTCCATCATAATTTGTTGAAATGTATGGGATAACATAGAATCACTCCATTTCTAAAATATAAAAACCGGCTTATTCAATAGCCGGTTCTGCTTTAAATTCTTGTTCCTGTTCCGATTGGAGATGCTCTGCCTTTAAGTCGGGACAGATGTTTTCCAGTTTTTCAATAACGGTGTGCAATTCTTTTCCCATATCATAAGTCAGCTCACAGTCATTTTGCCCTTGAAACAACAGTGCAAAATAGATTTGTTTAAGCTGCTCTGTATCAAAAACCTCTTTTCCCCGTATTAGACCAGACCTGATGGCGAAATCCTTTTTAGCGCCTTCGTAATCAGTTGTATAATTACCATGTTCTACAGATTGACGGTTATGAGTATATCTCCAAGTAACAAAGTGAAGGCCATAACTTCCGTCATCACGCGCTGCTAAAACAATGTTGTTGTATTCTGAAAGTGAACGAAACTTCGATACATCTTCAATCGGCATTGGCTTTGCTTTGTCCCAAGCGGTCGTTATTTCCACTGCGCTATTTTGGATGGGTCTAAGAATGCCGTAAACCAAATTCCGAATGTAGGCATTGACTTCTTCAAGGCTTTCCCATTGTTGTCCGTGAACAAAAGAGGGAACCTCTGTTATTTTGGGGAACCGTATTTCATCTTGATATATCTCGATTTTTGCGGAATCCAAGCCAAGAAATATAGCATCTTTTTCAGAGTGGTATCGAACATCTGTAAAATCTTTGTTTCTAAGTCCTATTTGCATAAGACGTTTCAACATTTCATTCATCGTTTTTATCCTCGCTTTCTTTATTTTTTGGGCCATTTTCCTGTTTTTTGGGACGGGGTTTCTTTTGTGAACCGTCTTTACCACTTTTCCCGGATCTGCGGTTAAACCCTGGCTTTTGCTGCATCATGCGTTCATACGCGCCGAGTTTTCCATCTAAAAAATACATTGATGGTCACATCCTTTCTCTATTATGGGCAACAAAAAAGCTCCACCTAAAAAAAGATGGTGCAAACGTTTTTTTGCATGAAAAAAAGGCACTGATTTCTCAATGCCTCGACTATTTTATAGATGTTTTCGCTTAAATCTCTCTTTTTCTATAAAAACGATAGGATAACATTCCCGATACACCCATTACTAACCCCCAAATTACAGCGGCAATCAAGGCGGTTATAAAAATATTTGCCTGTATCTGCGAAAATATACTTTCTAAATATCGCATCATATTTTTTTCTCCCAAATAAGCCGATATCATAACTATAATTGCAGGAAACGCTATGAACGGTATGTAAGCCAAAAGTTTTGCCTTTGCATAGCCCAGCTTAAAATAAATGGGTAGTTGTATAGCTTGTACGGTTGTAAAAAGGGCAACGCATAGCAAAACAACCATAAATGTTTCCTGTCCGTTGAATCCTCCCCGAGTAGTCATAAGCAGTGCAGATGCGATAAAAGCGATAGCGCCGACAATTAAATTGAGTAATAAGGAAAAGATATACCTCCCAATGACAACATCTTTTTTGGAAATAGGCAATGTGCAATACAAGGTGTCAATTCCGTTTTTATCACCGACTGCAAAGGGGTAGGATACATAAAGGGTAGCGTACATCATCATCATTCCGATCATGGTGGATGGGTTTCCTGATGAATATCCAATAAAGGCAAAGACGAATAAGAAAATCAGCATATTTTTCAGGGAAAGATATGGCTTTATTGTAGTGAAATCAAGCTTTGCAAACTTCAATGCTCTATTCATGGAGCTTACCCTCCTTGTTCATATAAATAATAATTTCATCAAGGCTAATTTTTTCACAGGAAACGTCCGTGGGAAGGTGTGCTGCATGATCAACTGTTATCATACCGTCAAAGCCTGTAGCGTGCTTACGAAACCCGATAATGCTTTTTTTATGCTCTGCCGATAGGGCGACAGGATCGCCTTTAACAAGCAGATAACTTTCAAGTAATCTGTCCTTTTCACCGCTAAATTCTATTCTCCCATCAAAGATGAATGTGATATAATCAGCAATTTTCTCAAGGTCAGACGTGATATGTGTAGAAAACAGCACACCCCTATCCTCATCCATGATAAATTCGCTAAGTATGTCCATCAACTCATCCCTTGCCACAGGATCAAGACCGGATGTCGGCTCATCTAAAACAAGCAGCCGAGCCTCATGAGAGAGCGCCGCCGCAAGCATCAATTTTACCTTCATGCCTCGGGACAGTTCCTTTACTTTTTTATTCTTATCAAGATTAAACTTACGAAGATAATCTGTGAAAGCTGCGGAATCCCAACGGCTATAAAAAGGTGAAAGGGCAGAATGAACATCATTCACCTTCCAGTCGTCCACATAAAAGGGTAAGTCCATTACAACGCCGATATGGTTCTTGATATCGTAGCAGTCAACTGTCGTACCCATAATTGAAATATCGCCGCTATCAGGTGTTATCATACCCAATATGGATTTGATCGTAGTGGTTTTTCCTGCCCCATTCGGTCCGATAAAGCCCATTATATAGCCTTTGGGAACTGAAAAGGAGACATTTTGCAATGAAAATCCGCTATAGCTTTTATTTAAGTTTTTAATTTCTAATATATTATTCATACGCTTCCTCCTTCAAAACAAAGTCTAATACATCGTAAAGCTCTTTTTTTGACATTTTAATGTTTCTTGCCGCTGTTATGATGGATGTAAACCCGACTTCAATTTCACGCAGTACCTGCTCACGAATAAGCTCACAGTCTACAGGTTTTACGAAACTGCCCTTTCCCGGAACAGTTGCGATAAACCCCTCCTGCTCTAAGTCCGTGTATGCGCGCGTTGTGGTTATCACGCTAATTTTTAAATCCCTTGCCAATTGCCGTATTGAAGGAAGCATCTCGTTTTCCTCAAGCGTACCGGAGTATATCGCAGCCTTTATTTGTTCTTTAATCTGTTCATAAATAGGCACTCCACTTGTATTAAGAATAACAATCTTCAACTTCCCACCACCCATCTGTTTATATAGTACATATACAGTATATATGAATGTGTCAGTTATGTCAAGAAAAAATTGACGATGACAGCTGACATACCACCATGCTTTGCGGCAAATGAAAATTTTATTGCACAGAACCTAAGATTTGAGCAATTTCCTATATTATAAAAAGCGACTATATAAATAGCCGCTTTAGAAACTTTTATTTGATTTTGACAGTGCTATATGAATTATAAATTGCAACTTATTGCTGAGGTTAACTTTCAGAAACAAAGTGTTTGATATGTTCGCCCATACTGCAAATTTCTTTTTTCAAAAACTCAGGATATATAACTATATTCTGAATTTCGTCAATTGGCATCCAACCAAGGACTACATTACAGTTATCTTTATGCGATACAAATTCTCCATTATCAGGAATAGCTGAATCTTCGCACAATTCGATTAGATAATAAAAAGCAATGTTGTGAGCCTGTTTTCCTTTCCATTCCCAAAAACATTCTTCACTCCACAGCAAGCGTTTGCACAATATGTTTGTGCCTGTTTCTTCTTTATATTCGCGAATAAGTCCTTTTTCTAATGTTTCGCCAATTTTTATATGACCACCTGGCAAAGCGTATTCACTTCCATCACGTTCACGCTGGACAAGAATTTTATTATTTAAAATTAAAACTCCAACCGTTCTTACTCCACAAAGATATTCATCTGTCTTAAACAACCAGTCTTTTGCCATGTCTAATCACCCCTCCAAATTCCTGTTCGCGGCTTAATAGAAATCCTTATTAGATAATTTTTCAAGCCAAATTTCCTTTAATACATCAATATCAGCTTTAAATTCTTTTGCCGTCTGTGTTTCGCCCTTTTTTAGTTCCTCTAACACCTCAAAAACGAAATGCTCTCCACCATCTTTATTCCAATCGTTTTGTAGCTTCATATCAACACAGGAGCCTGTTTTTTGCGAAAACTCAAATCGATTCTTACTTCCCTGTAAATTTGTTTCAGCTTTTAAAAGCATTTTGTTACTCAGCGTATTCTTAATAACATAAACCCCACCGACAATTTCACGCTCTTTATATTGAGCCTGCAGTTCTTTTTTTGATTTTACATTGTCCAAAGCCGTTCATCCTTCCGTTATTTTTAATGATATAAAATAGTCAAATCCTAATTTTTCTGCTAAATTTGCACTTCCCTTTACTTACTCAATTCGCATTATCTAATTTAAGCACTGCCTCATCTACGCTTGACAAAAAATAAATACTGTTTCCGTTATTACTTTCATATATAAAATCTTTTAGAGGTTTGCTTGTGTATTTTGAGTAATCTCCCACAATGGCAATTTTTTTACGATAATTTATAAACTTTTGCAATATTTCACCCGCAATTTTAGTGCTTAAAACAAAAAACTCATCCGCCACAGATGACTTATATATTATAATTTTATCGCAATCAGTTTCATATTGTACAGATGCCATCATATCTAAGGCAGATTGCGTATCCTTAATAAGAATCTCATCAGTAATAATCAGTGCAATATCATTTTTCTTACCTAATATTTTGTATTCCATATTATTCTCCTTTATTCAATAATTCACAACATAGAACTGTCCGACGAATCCCTGTTTTTTTGTGTTATGCTCATCATACTGGGCAGTGTATTTTACTTTATATATTTTAATGAAACAAAATTACTGATTCCGATTTTTTTGGCAACCTTGGGAGAAACAGATTTTTTCTTGTACTCTGCAAAACCAAGTTTTTTATAAAGGCTTATAGCCGGAATATTAGTATCGGCAACCTCATCAATAACATACTCAGAGAAAGATGTATTTTCAAGTATGTATTTCAGAATCTGAGTTGCCACTCCTTTGCCCCTGTAATCAATTGCAGTTCCAACAAACTCAATAGAGCCTTTTTGAGGCGAAGGGTCATCAATGCCCCCTTCAAATTCTTTTTTTAAGAATAGCCGTGCAATAACCCCTTTGAAAAAACCAAAGTTCTTGTATAGCTCTGTATAACTTAATTTAACAGATGGATTGTATCCGTCCGTGCAGGCTATCATGCCGGCAATTGTATCCCCATCTATCGCAACATAAAATCGGTCTAAAACAAACATATGGGCAAATGCTCTTGCAATAACTTTTTCGTCCTTTGAAAAATACCCAAGCCACTGCGTAAATCCTTCCGCAAAGATTTCGGATATTTGCTCTCTAACATCTATTTTGGTTTTATCTGCTCTAATAATCTCAAACATATAATTTCACTTTCTTTCTTGAAAGAATAAAATCATAACCCTCTTACAATGGTCTGTACACGCCCAATTTCTCCACTTTCCAGTTCAACCTTTATACCATGAGGATGAAAAGGACTTTTTGTCAACAGACGCTTTACTGTCCCACGAGTAAGTTTGCCCGTAGATTGATCCTGTTTTAACACAATATCAACTAACGAGCCGACTTTAATGTTTATTCTATATTCCCCAGTCATAATCTTCTCCATCTAACATCAAATTTTTTAACACTATGATTATTTCTTTAACAAATTGGAAGCTGTCAACCCCGTGCTATGTTCATCATCGGGAGGTGGCATTATACTGACGCACATATACAAAGAATGTAATAGATGCAGTTAGTAGCACCAATGAAATTAAACCTGCAAGAATACTATATGTTTGCCAAACAAGTAACGTTTGCCAATCGCATCCGAAAAGCATTGGAAACGTCCAACACATAACACACATGCTGGCAGTAGCTGTTAACCAAATAACCGTCCATAACTTTCTCTTTTTAGAATTCGCCGGTTGCTTATTCATTTTCCTTCTGCTTAGTCCCAAAAGAAAGAACATGATTGCCAGCAAACTGACAATCATTGTGGCAGAAGAAACAATGATGTCCCAAAGCTGTATACTGCTTATCTTATACGACTGCGTTAAGTTACCATTCAATATATCTATAATGTTTTCAGCCATATCTATATTAGTATTGTTACCATTGGTTAGTAGGCAAAGGGCAGTGTATTCTCTTGGCAGGATGATTGCTTTAGTCGAAAAATTTGGATTACCGCCCGAATGTCCGATAATTGTTTTATCGGCATTTACCGACCATCCTGCCGCATAATACATTCCGTCTGCATCCGAAACATCAAAATTTCCGTTATGTGATTTTTGAATAACCGCTTTAAATACTTCGGGTATATCCTGTATAGCACCCATCTGTATACTCATCCAACGTGCCATATCCTTTGCAGAGGACATGATATATCCCGCAGGTTTGTTGCCGGCATAATCCGGTGCGTCGTATGGGCTTGTTATGAAAAAAGAAGAGCGATACCCCTGTGCCAGTTGCCCGGTTGCCAGTGCATCTTCTTTATAAACATAAGTATTATATAAGCCCAAGGGGTGAAATACCCGATCCGTCATAAAGCTTTCATAGCTTTGACCTGACACAACCTCAATCACAAGCCCCAATACATCATAGTTAACAGTTCCATACTCGTATTTCTCGCCGGGAAGAAATGCAAGCTCAGTGTCTGTCAATATTTCCACAGTTTTTCGTAACATATCCGGTGTGCTGCCCTGCGGTATGCTTTGGATATGTTTTCGATTTGTCAAACCACTGGTATGATGCAGGAAATGATTCAAAGTAAGGCTCTGCATATCAACGGGCTTCCCTTTGTACTCCATAGTAAGCCAAGGTAAGTATTTATCGATAGGGTCGTTCATGGACAACAATATCTGCTCCTCTAACAGTAAAACACCTGCACCGGTAAAAGCCTTGCTCACCGAAACCAGTTCATATAGAGTATTTTCATTTG
>ENA-UOOK01006602-UOOK01006602.1-fermentation-metagenome-genome-assembly--contig:-NODE-6602-length-10990-cov-3.178235_pt1 | contig 10990 bp, 7 predicted proteins | sample MGYA00245777_ERZ724023 | MGnify/ENA primary metagenome ERZ724023 (study PRJEB28704, sample SAMN03018312) | fermentation metagenome | biome: anthropogenic terrestrial biome; feature: soil; material... | reverse complement strand
AAAAGCATACCTGTTTTTTCGAGTCATCTGTACGAATTCTGGAAAAAACAGGTATGCTTTTTGAACATCCAAAGGCAGTCCGTATACTGAAGGAAAACGGAATTGATGTTGACGATAATGGTGTTGCACGATTTAAAGAAGAACAGTTGATGTACTGGGTCAATATGGCACCTCATGCTTTTACCATGTTTGCACGAAACCCCAAATATAATATCACGGTTGGCGGAGATCATTTAAATCCTGCTCCGGGATATGGCTGTCCTTTTGTTGTAGATATGGAAGGTAACAAAAGGAATGCAAAAGTCGAAGATTTTATAAAATTTACAAAACTTTATCACCAGCAGAAATCTTTTGATGTAAACGGCGGGATCATTGTCCAGCCATCTGACCTTCCTGTCGAAAATGCCACGCTGCTGATGTTTTACATGACATATCTTTACTCCGACAAAGTACTGCTTACAGGGACCGCAGATGGAAAACAGGTTGCCGCAATGATGGATATGGCAAAGGCTGCATTTGGCGGAGAAGAAGAATTCAAAAAGTATCCAAGACTGATTACCCTGATTAATACAGTAGCACCCCTTAAGCTGACAAATGTTATGACGGAAAGTTTATTTCAGTTTGTAGAAAATCGTCAGCCTGTTATCGTAGGTGCTCTCGGTCAGGCAGGTTCTACAACCCCGGTAACTCTCGCAGGCTCTATGGCCATTTCCAATGCTGAAGTGCTTGGAGGTATTGCTTTGACACAGATGATTTCACCTGGCACACCTGTTGTATACGGATGTGAGACAACAACCGCCGACATGAGAAACGGAGCTACTGCAATAGGCGCTCCCGAGGGAGCCATCTGTTACAATATGGCAGGAAAATTAGCCGATTTTTATGGCATTCCAAGCCGTGCAGGCGGATGTTTAACAGATGCAAAAAAGGTTGATGCCCAGGCAGGATACGAATCTATGATCACTTATATGGCCTGCCGTGATGCGAATATCAATTTTATGATTCATGCTGCCGGCATCATGGACGCATACGCGAGTATGTCCTATGAAAAGCTGATTGTTGATTTCGAGGTCATTGATTTTGTCGAAAGATATCACCGGTATTTCGATATCAACAATTTCCTCTGCAAATACCGATGCGACAAAAGAATTCAGTATAAAAACAAATGCAAGCAAAAATGTACCGAACTTCATGAGTTTTTTGTTATGTACAAATAATTCCACAAAATTTCCCTCCTTATTTAAGAAACTTAATCAAGGTAATCGAAAGATTACAGACTTTAACAAACATGCCTGCACAAAAGATGAGTGTGGTTTTCTCTTTTTACGCACCTCCCAACCTTCATTTTCAATTGTCTAATACTGGTTGTCATATTAGGAAATAACAACCATTTATCAACCATGAGTTCATATTACTCTGCTCTCGTAAATCACGATTTATACGGCAAGGACTAAAGCATTTTGCACCTGTCTACAGGAAAGCAGAGTGCTTTTTTTGTGTCCAAAATTTAGAAAGGAATGTAGACCATGAAAAGGAAAATGGCGGACTTCCTCATTCACCGCCTGTGTATTCCGCCTTAATAAAGGGCTTTGAAATCAAGGAAAGGAGAAAATTTATGCAACGTACAATTAGTGTAATGGTTGGAAAAGGTTCTGTCAATCACAACAACCGAAAATTCCACGCTGCCAATACAGATCCGGAGCGTTCCAACCTCAACCGTTCCTATTGTAATGAAAATAGTCTAAACATTATAAACAATATAATCTATGTTGGTGGTACCGATATAAATTATGATAAAGCAAACGAAAGTTATATAGCTGTTCCTGTTGTTTGTTCTTTTGAGTCAGACGGAAGGCTCCGAGGCGAAAATAATTTTGATTCAAATGGCTTAAATGCAACAATTTCACGAATTATAGGCACAAAAGAAAGCTTAGTTATTATAGGCAGCAATTATTCTACGCCTTATTATAAATACGATAGTAATACAAAAAAGTATGATATTCGTCAAATCACTGAATTGAACGGATTAAAAGCAGAAGTATTTATTAACAATAAGAATTTTAATAATTATTATAACAACAGTATGGATTTATTGTATATCAACGATAAATTCATCATACCGGTGGATATAGAAACAAAAACAATAATAACAACAGGAGATTATCCTGTTATAAAAACGTTTAATGGGTATAAGAATTATTTAAATACTTTGAATCTGATTGATTTAGTTAATTATATATACATTCACAAAGTAAAAATTATAATATTTTTTATTTTACTAGCTTTAGTATTAAATTATGATATTATAAAACGAAAACCGAAATACATTGATGATCATGAAATAAACCAACCTTCTTAAAATTTCAAATCTTATATTAATAATTAGAACCTTTAAATAGCGAAAAAAGCTTCATAAGAAAGGAAACAGGGACGCGCGAATTGCGTCCCTGTTGATGTGCTGACAGTATAAGTATTGCCCCTGCTTTTCAGGATGAAATATCCCAGGGATTTGTATATATTCATATGAATAAGACCTGATTAAAAGTGCAAAAACGTTTTTTCATGCTAAGAGCTTTTTGTTAATCTCTTAGCTGTGCTTCTTTCTTTTTCTTTGAATATTTTCTCACAATAATATAAAGTGTGAAAATGATGAGTATCAGTGAGACTAATATTATTAATAATATCCAAAAATCAAACTTTTCGCTTTCTTTTTCCGGCGCCGCATCCTCTGTGGCAGTGGATTTAGAGGCAAAAACAGTATTTCCGTCATAACCCATATTGATTCTGCCGCCGTTGGGAGCCGGTTCGGAACTGTATTCATCATTGGGATTACCCGCATCTATGGCGGGGCTGGTAACCGAATCGGTAACCCAGCTTTCCCCGTCCCATCTGCCGGTCTGGGATTTCAAACGAAAATTATACCCTTCGGCATCTGCGAACAAGGGATCTTTGTAAATACAGTCTTTATAATTCCGGGAGGGAATCTCTACATATACATAGCTGGTTTTGTCCTCAGCCTCATGCTGATATACACCCTCTGTATATTTTGCCGAATCGTTCCCGAGCAAAGAATAACTTATTTGAACCGGATGGGATAATGTTTCATATTTATTAAATTCATCTTCGGCAATATTTAATACGCCGTTTCCCGATATGATAGAATTGCTCACGACAACGCCGTTATCGGGCAATATCTCAAAATAAGGATTAATCTCAAGCTTTATTCCGCTAAAAGCGTTTTTCGTAATCGTACAATTCTCCACCGTCAGTGCTTCGGGATAAAGAAGCATGTATTGTCTGTTGAGGTGGAAGATAATACCGTTTCCCTTATATCCGTAAATCAAACAGTTTGATATTGAAACATTTTTACTCTGATGGATCACAAAACCGTTATCGCCATCGGATTCACTTCCGAATTCGCTGTTTTTAATACTGATGTGGCCGTTTGGAGTTTTATTTTCTTCAATATGTATGGCAGCGGCCTGCGTATTGCTTATTTTACAACTTTCTATTGAAACGAGAACCTCGTTTAAATTATCCTCCCTATCGTAATCAAACCAGAGGCCTTTCCAGAAGTTATAAATATTGCAATGCTTGAGTATAACCTGTCCGTAACGGGAGCCCTCAATCCATGCGGCGCTGTTTGTGCTGCCGGGTTTGGGCGCAAATTCAATCGGTAAATCAGCCGTACCTTCTGCAGTAAGCTTGCCCTGAGATATCAATTTGCTTTCACCTTCAAAATACACCCGAATCCCCGGCTTTATAACCAAATGACTATAGCTCATACGATCATCTTTATTATATCCTATACTGACATTCTCATTTAAAATATAAGGCATCCCGACATTGCCCCATATCGCCGTGTCGGCAATATTGGACCAGGGAGACTGGCCGACATTTCCGAATATTTTCGCATATCTGTATTCGTCAGGGAAGTCGTTTCCGAATGTATTTGTAAAGTCACTGTCCTTGTTGATTTTTGAAGCGGCATGAACAGCAACAGGGTAGGTTGAAGCACTCCCATTAAATACATTTCCGGATAAAACAACCTCGTCAGGGTGATTGGAATCGTTATAGCCATAATAAAGCTGAACGCTATGAGATTCCGGATTGTTATTGTTGAAGGTGCAGTTTGTAACACTCGCCAATCGGCCGTCCATGATTTCGAGTGAGTGTACGCTTGAGTCGTTAAAGGTGCATTGATCAATATATGTGTCTATTTCCTGTCCGGTATCGCTTCTAAGAATTTGAACACCTCTTCCAAAACCGGTAAAGGTTGATTTTTCAATGCGTACGGTTCCTTTTCCGTTTTTATGGTATCCGTTACCATATACAATGCCTGTTGAACCGGGAACGGGATTTTGGAATATGCATTCGGAAACAGTTAAATCGATTGTCTGCCCACCTTCGTGAGTTGCCCGTTCGGATGCCATTATCATATCAGCACCGTATTCGAAGATACAGTTTTTAAAAACAGCACTCGAAGGGTTGATATCATTTGCATAAATTCTTACTCCGCCATATCCTCTGTCACGTCTGCTTGGAACAACAGTAAACCTCACTCCGTCGGCAATCAAATGACCGGATTCTATCTGTAAATATATAGAAGCCAATTTGCCGTTTTCATAAGGTGTGGTTACGCCGTTCTTGATGTAATCAGCGAAATAAAGCGTAGCTCCTTCTTCGATTGTAAGTGTAGCTCCGTTGAGTATTTTAGGCAAGTCTTTGCCGGTAGTACATATAAAATAATTATATTCCCCCGACCAAACCGTATCCAATGTAATATCATAGTCGATAAATACGGACGTTTTATTATTCAGCGTCGTTTCCGAAGCGCCGGCAGGTAAAAAGCTCATGGGAAAAAGCAACAACAGGAAAACAAACAAAGCTATTAGTTTTTTCATTTCACTTCCCTTCCTTTATACAAATTATAGCATAATCATTTCTATTTGTAAACATATTATTGATAAATCGAGAAATCCTGTGGTTTTGCACAAATATGTGTTCCCGTAAAGGGCAATAAAACCGGATGCTGTTTTCATCCGGTTTATAAAATCAAAGATCATGCCCGACCGAGCTCATCAAAGGAATAGATAATATTATGCGAACATGATCAGCGCAATACAATTATTTAACATATGGTTGGCCGGTTGAGTTTATGCCGTACCGCTATATTTGTATAATCTTACGAAAAACAGAAAAACGGACTATACCATAAAGCATATTGACAAGCGCCGACAAAAAAAGTAGAATCAATTATATTATATTTATAAAAAGGAAGTGGCAAGTTGGATAAGCAGACCTTTGCCTCATACAGGCAGTTTTATCATGATCAGCTCATGGACGATTGTGTTCCGTTCTGGATGAACAGCGATCTTCTTGACAGGAAAAACGGCGGGTATATCACCAGCGTAGACCGCAGGGGAAGGAGTTATAACGACGATAAATCGGTATGGTTTCAGGGAAGATGCCTTTGGACCTTTTCAGCGCTCTGTAATAAGTACGGGAAAAAGCAGGAATGGCTTGACGCAGCGGAGTTGGGCAAAAAGTTCCTTGAGGAAAAGTGCACAGATTCTGACGGAAGGATGTTCTTTACGGTCACAAGGGATGGCAAGCCGCTCAGAAAACGCCGTTATATGTTCTCAGAGAGCTTTTATGTACTCTCTATGGCAGAGTATGCGCTCGCAACGGGCGACAGCGATGCGCTGAGAAAAGCGGAGGATTGTTATGAGCTTATGCTGCGGATGTTCCGTAACCCCGAAACCGATCCGTATAAGATAACGCCCAAAACTTATGCGTCCACCCGTTCCGAACGTGCTTCTGCGGTACCGATGGTAATGGTAAGCTCGGCACAGCTCCTGCGCCGTTGTGACCCCGCAAAAGCGGGTTATTATACCAAAATCGCTTCCGAGATGGTTGACACGATTATAAACTACCACTACAAGCCCGAGCTTAAATGTGTGCTTGAATGCGTCGGGGAAAACGGCGAATTTATAGACAATCCGGCCGGCAGGACCATAAATCCCGGTCACTCGATCGAGAATAGCTGGTTTTTGATGAATCAGGCTATCTATACAAAAGATAACAAGCTTTTAGAAAAAGCGCTTAATATCCTCGACTGGTCGCTTGAGCTTGGATGGGATAAGGAGTACGGGGGATTTATTTACTTCACCGATATTTCCGGCAGACCCTGCGAGCAGCTTGAACATGATATGAAGCTCTGGTGGGTTCACAACGAAGTCCTTATTGCAACCCTGCTTGCATATGGGCTTACAAAGAATAAAAAGTATTGGGATTGGTTCGAAAAAACGCACCTCTACTCGTTCGGTCATTTCGCCGATAAGGAATGCGGCGAGTGGTATGGTTATCTGCATAAGGACGGCACCGTCTCCCATACACAGAAGGGCTCTATGTGGAAAGGCCCGTTCCATTATCCGCGCTGTCTTATGAACTGTGAGACGATTCTTGAAAAACTCGAAAAAGAGCAGGAAATGGTTACGATTCTCTGACAATGTTTATATCAAAGAGCGTGCCACCGCACGCTCAATAATTTTCTTTTTAAAAAAGAGTTTATCTATGCAACCAAACCAAACTCACACGGGTATTATAAGTGAGCAAAGCTTTTTATCCGTACTGATGAGGGCGGTACCGATAGCAGGGGCTACTTGCGCAGCCTTTGTAAATGAATTTATACAGGGAGGATTATTGCCTGAAGGAGCATTCTTTCGGGTACGGGAGTTTATCCTATTGAAAGACGGCACCATATGGATTGGACTCTCCGGTCTCCTGGAAAGGAAAGGTCTTAAAGATGGGCAGTCAATCGTTACATACTAATGATTTGATTGAGTATGTTCTTGGGAAATATTCCGACATGGTATACAGAATAGCCTTTGCACGAACAAAAAACACACACGATGCGGAGGATATTATGCAGGATGTTTTTCTGAGATACATAAAAAGCAACCCGTTTTTCGAGAACGCCGAGCATGAAAAAGCATGGTTTATACGCGTTACCATCAATCGTACCAACAGCCTTTTTTCTTCATCGTGGTTCCGAAAGACAACCTCGCTAAAGGATAATTTATCCGTTAATATGGATGAAAAAAGCGAGGTTTATTATGCAGTTATGGCGCTTCCCAAGGATATGCGTACCGTAATTCATCTATATTATTATGAGGATTACGCCGTCCGGGAGATCGCCGATTTGCTGCATAAAAGCGAATCCTATGTAAAATCGATACTTATGCGCGCAAGAAGCAAACTGAAAACGCTTTTGGAGGAGGAAAATTATGTTTAGAGAAAAGTATTCCAAGGATATGGAAAATATTAAACCGAGTGAGGATGCGCTGAGCAGAACACGCATAAAAATGTCAGGAGCAAAGGCGGGAAATGTTAGGGTGTTCGGCAAAAAGCAGCTTATCGCTCTTGCTGCATGCTTCTGCCTTATTGCCGGTTCCTTTGCGGTTGTGTTTATGGCGAATGAGCCTTTTAACAACAAAGAGTATGAGGATTATGAAAACCCATATATCGTTATTCCGGATACCAATGTGCCGGGCAGTAGTGCGATACCTTTAAAATCAGGCGCCAACTATAAAAGTATATTCAAAAAGATTGAAAATGCCTCAATGCAGAACAAAAACGAATATATGGCAGTTGACTTTTTAACAGATGGAGCAACGGCTGAAGAGGATATTCAATATGCTGAAGCACCACAGAATAAATCTACGACAACCGGTGCTGACGACAAATATTCGGATACGAATAATCAGGTATCAGGCGTGCAGGAAGCAGACATAATAAAAACCGATGGAAAGTATATTTACGCCTGCGGCAAAACAAGTCAGTATAGCCATTACGGATATTACTATTCTGAAGCAGAAATCACAGACGAAGAGGAACAAAAAGGCAGGGTATACATTCTTTCGGCGGACGATGGGAACATGGAGTTTGTCTCAACGGTAAAGATCCGTGATGACGAAAAGGACACGCAATATGTACTTAATGAAATTCTGTTATTTGAAGATATTATGATTCTTATAAAGTCGGGACAACACGCCGAGCCGATGACTACTGAGGAGAGCAGGGAGGTTAAGTATTACAGCTATAACAGATACACTTATACAACCTCGGTTGAGATATACGATATTTCAGACAGAGCTAATCCCGTTTTTCAAAACGAGCTTTATCAGAGCGGTTATTACAATTCCTCAAGGATGATAGGCGAGGATCTTTATATCATCACTACGCACACTGTTTACAATCCGGATGAGAATAAACCGGAAACCTATATCCCGTATTGCTCATCCTATTCTTCGGATTATCTTGTGCCGGCGGACTGCATCTATGTCGCAGACGAGGTAACCAATGCTGTTTATACGGTTGTTACAGGAATTGACGTTACAAATCCGTATAACCATATTTCCAACGCCTCTGTGCTGGGGTTTGCGGGAACGGTTTATTCAAGCACCAGCAATATCTATGTTACGGCTTTCCGTTCGAACAATATTTACGGTAGTATCATCAATGAAAAAGATATTGTCGGTCAGAAAACTGTTAACGGAGAAACTGATATATACCGTTTTAGCATCGACGATGGGGTTGTGGTATATTCTGCAAGCAACAGCGTTGAAGGCAGCCTTTTAAACCAGTTCTCAATGGATGAATACGAGGGTGATTTCCGTATAGCGACAACGGTTTACGAATATAAACCAGAAATACAGAGCTATAATAATAACAACAATTATGTTTATTACCGGCAGACATCCTATTACAACAACCTGTATATACTCGATGAAGAACTGAGTATCGCGGGAAAAATAGAAGGAATTGCACCGAACGAGAGAATTTACTCGGTACGATTCGACGGGGATATAGGTTATATGGTAACCTTCCGTCAGACGGATCCTCTATTCGCTGTCGACCTTTCAGATAAAACCAATCCGAAAATCTTGTCGGCTCTAAAAATCCCCGGATTTTCGAGCTATATGCACCCTTACGGAGAAGGGTTGCTGTTCGGGTTCGGTAAGGACGCAAACGAAAATGGCCAAGTAAGAGGTCTTAAGCTCTCGATGTTTGATATAAGCGACAAGACCGACGTTAAGGAGAAGTCTGTATTAAATCTCGGTCAAGAGTATTATCACAGTGAAGCAATCGACAACCACAAGGCAATACTCGTCGATTCGGAAAAGAACCTCATAGGCTTCCCGGTATTCAAATCCGGCAGTTGCGGGTATGAATTCTACACTTACAAGAATAATAGTTTTGTCAAGGTAGGGGGTATTGATTTATCTAATTATTACATCAGTGAATTAAGAGGGCTTTATATCGGTAATTATATTTATATCTTCGCGGAAAATATGTTTATAAAGTCTTATAATATCGACAACTTTGAGCTGATAGAAACCCTGTCCTTCACTTATAAGAAATAAGCCTCCCTGATAGAATTTGCCGTCCCCCTCAATGGCCGGCAAATGATTTGAACGCTCCTTTACGGGGCGTTCTTTCTATCCGCAGGAATGTGTAAGCATAAACCATCCATGAAAACCATTTTCAAACGATTTTTCCGAAAAAATGTGTTGCAAAGACAATTATGTTGTGATATAATATATAAGCTTTTTTCAAAAGGCAAAAACACACACCGTATATGCACAGATTCGGGTGCGAAGAAATCCTTAAACGGGGTTATTCGTTTGATCTGTGTAAATTTACAATGCGGTGGCGGGTATAACCCGAAGAAACAGGAGTTTAGTCATGTCAGTAATTTCAATGAAGCAGTTACTCGAAGCAGGTGTTCATTTCGGACATCAGACCAGAAGATGGAACCCGAAAATGGCGGAATACATCTTTACGGAGAGAAATGGAATCTACATCATTGACCTTCAAAAGACGGTCAAAAAGATTGAAGAAGCCTATATGTTCATCCGCGATGCTGTTCTTGACGGCGGAAGCATTCTTTTTGTAGGAACAAAGAAGCAGGCGCAGGACGCTATAAAGGAAGAAGCGTTAAGAGCTGAAATGTTTTATGTAAACGTACGCTGGCTTGGTGGTATGCTTACAAACTTCAAAACGATAAAGAAATCGATTCAAAAGCTGAACAATATCAGCAAAATGGCAGAGGACGGCACCTTTGACCTGCTCCCTAAAAAGGAAGTTGCGGCTTTACAGAAGGAAATGTCCGACCTTGAACGAAACCTTGGCGGTATAAAGGATATGAAGGAGCTTCCCGCGGCTATGTTCGTGGTTGACCCGAAAAAGGAAAAGAACGCCGTTGACGAGGCAAAGAAGCTCGGTATCCCCGTCGTCGCAATAGTCGATACGAACTGCGATCCCGATGAGGTCGATTATGTTATACCCGGAAACGATGATGCTATCCGTGCGATAAAGCTTATCTCATCCGTTATTGCCGACGCCGTAATGGAAGGCAAGCAGGGCGAACAGTTCACGGATTCCAGCGAAATAGCGGAAAATAACACAGACGAGATCGAGGATGACGCAGAGGAGGATATATAATGGCTGAGATCACAGCTAAAGCAGTAATGGATTTAAGAACAAAAACCGGAGTCGGCATGATGGAGTGCAAAAAGGCGCTCGTTGCAGCTAATGGCGACTTTGAGGAGGCAATAAAGATTCTTCGTGAGAAGGGTCTTTCGGTTGCGGCAAAAAAAGCGGACAGAATTGCTTCCGAGGGTATTGTTGATATAATGAAGTCGGGTGGTACGACAGCAATAATCGAGGTAAATGCAGAGACGGACTTTGTAGCTAAAAATGCTACGTTCAAGGAATTCGTAAAAGGTATACTTTCGACAGTTCTCGAGAATAAACCCGAAACCGTTGCGGAGTTGCTCGCGATGAACTTTGCCGGCAGCGATATGACCGTGGAAGAGGCGCTCAAGGATAAAATTTTCACAATAGGCGAGAATATGTCCATACGCCGTTTCGCCATATTCGAAGGCGTTACGGGAACTTATATACATGGCGGCGGTGCAGCAGG
>ENA-UOOK01006601-UOOK01006601.1-fermentation-metagenome-genome-assembly--contig:-NODE-6601-length-10991-cov-4.399232_pt1 | contig 10991 bp, 9 predicted proteins | sample MGYA00245777_ERZ724023 | MGnify/ENA primary metagenome ERZ724023 (study PRJEB28704, sample SAMN03018312) | fermentation metagenome | biome: anthropogenic terrestrial biome; feature: soil; material... | reverse complement strand
CTACCATAACTGCTATACTATGGTTCAGCAACCCTACCTTAAGTACAAGCTAGTCATTCGGAATAATATATCATTTTTTTTGAACTAAAATAAAATTTAGCTCGTTAATATTAAAAAGAACATTGAAAAGTAAGAATTCGAAACTAACTTGTATTTAAGGTAGGGACATCGCTGGGCGACTTTAGAATCGTTATGGGGTATATCTAAGGAAGCATTCGGTTATAGTGACCATAACTGCTATACTGAGGATAAGCAACCCTACCTTAAGTACAAGCTAGTCCTCGATAATTATATCATTTTTTTTGAACAAAAAAAAATTTAGCTCGATAATATTAGAAAGAGCATTGAAAAGTAAGAATTTAAAACTAGCTTGTACTTAAGGTAGGGACATTGCTGGGCGACTTAGAATCGTTATGGGGTATATCTAAGGAAGCCCCCGATATAGTACCATAGCTACTATATTGAGGTGTTGCAACCCTACCTTAAGTACAAGCTAGACATTCGGAAAAATATTATCTTTTTTTAAAAACTAAAATAAAATTTAGCTCTGTAATGTAGTAAGAATATTGAAAAGACATATAAAAAAACGATAAACTAAACATTGAGGCAGAATTAGGTTAGTCCGATAGAATCGTTAGAGGGTAATATTATGGAAGTGATGTGTAATAAGTACCTAAACTGCTACAATGCGTTTAACCCTTCAATATTTTGATTATCAATCTACTATTTTTGTATTATTTCCGAATTTCTTTACATCCTCCACTCTATTTTTAAGTTCATTTTCCAGTCCTTCTTTTACTCCTTTACAATTCTTATTCTTATCAGGTTTCCATTCGCCGGGATTAGTGGCGAATCCATTTGCTGGCAATACGTCTTTGAATTTATTGCTTGGTGATGGTATAATATTTTTGTCAGCAATTAATTTAAGTTAGTTATCGATTATTATAACATTTTCAAACTCTTTGCTAACATCAACATCCTTAATAAAATGACTTTTAATAATACAGAAAAATTATTTTTCTACTTGTATATTTTGAATTATTTCCTTATCTTTGTAGTCTGAATTTGTGCTTATAATATGGTTAGGTAGCTCAGTTGGTAGAGCAATGGACTGAAAATCCATGTGTCGGGGGTTCAACTCCCTCCCTAACCACAAAATAGGAATAAATATTTTTTATTCCTATTTTTTTATTTTTGACTATCATTTAAATCTTTTTCTTTAAATAATAATTGTTAAATTTTCTTAATAATCTCACTTTTTGACTTAAGTTATCGTCATTGTTATAAATACTTTTGATAATTTAAGAGAAGAAATGAAAAAGATATTTGCCTCAATTCGTAATAATGTTATAGAGAAACAAAGTCAAATAATATCTGAAAACAGATCAATTTCAGAAACTGATTTACAAAAAGTACCAAAACTAATTGCAAATTACCTCAGAATTGCAGGCGTTTTAGAGAAACCAATTGAATGGAATGCTGATATCGAATGGGCTGAAAGCTCACTTATTCTAAAAATAGGAGATAAACCTCGAGCGATGACCACTCAACATTTTATATCAAATAATCCTGTTACGCGACTTATGTATATGAAAATTCAAGGAATGCAATTTACTGGAATTGACGTTTATCATAATGGTAAAGGTAAAATGAAAGGAAAACTTTTCGGACTTTTTAATATTATTAATTCAGAAGGGATAAATATGGATATTTCTGAGTTAATTACAATATTTTCTGAATTTTCAATATTAAATTCTTTCTTTTTATCTCAGAATATTTACTACGAGGAAATTGATAAAAATAGTATTAAAGCAATTTTTACAGATAATGATATTAAAGTATCAGGAATTTTTACTTTTGACGATCAAGGTTTAATCTCTAAATTTGAGACTAATGAGAGATTTCGTGATATTGGGAATGGCGAAAGTGAATTAACTCCCTTTCAAGTAAATATAAAATCTTATGGATTACAAAATAATTATCTAATACCCAAAGAAGTGAGCGCAAGTTGGATAATTGACAATAAAGAATTTGAATATTTCAAAGGAAAAATCAATAATATTATTTACAATCAAATTAAATGAGAATGAATAAAATACAAGTATCAGGCAAAAAATTATTATCCATTTTGTGGATTTACCTTACTTTAAATTATATTTTTTGTGATGTTTTCACACTTATGTTTTCCGAAGAATTGCGTATGGTGCTTCAAGGAAAAATGGGTGATATTCTTATCACTCAAGAATTTCTACTTACATTTGCTATTATAATGGAAATTCCCATGATGATGATAATTCTTTCGCGAATATTATCATATAAATTAAATAGAACTCTAAATATTATTTTTGGGATACTACTTACAATTATACAAGCAAGTTCTCTTTTTACTGGTTCAAATACAATGCATTATATATTTTTCTCCATAATTGAAATCTCAATTACTCTTTTTATAGCTTGGTATGCTTGGAAATGGAAAGAATAAATATTAATGAACCATGAATGATATTTTCAAATAATCATATTTTCTAATTGCTAAGTTTTGCTTTGGCTTGATTTATTTATCTTTCATTACACATTGCTCAATCAAATAAAAATCGAATTAAATAAAAACATCAAAATACACAATTACAATTAATTGAATATTTCTTGAGCAAACTTCAAATTTTGCTAACATTATTTTAATAATTTCTTTTATTTAGGCTCTTTAGCAAATCTAAAAGTATTTCAGTGTATTCGTTTTTCTTTAATTTATTAATAGATTGAGTAGCGACCTCTAAATATTTTTCTATTTCATTTTGAGCAATTTCGAAAATATTTAATTTTTCATAAATTGATTTCATTTTTTGAATTTCTTCTTTTTGTAAGCCATTATCATTAAAGAACTTTTCAATTAATTGAATATCATTTTTATCTTCTGCTAATTCTCTTGCTTTTAATATAAGATAAGATTTTTTCCCTTCGATTAAATCTTGACCGATTTGTTTTCCAAATTTAGCTTGATTTGCAGTTATATCAAGTAAATCATCTTGAATTTGAAAGGCAATACCTAAATTATATGCATATTCATCTAAATTTGTTAATTCTTCTTTGCTTGCACCTGCACAATTACCTCCTAATAATACGCTTCCTTGTAAAAGTGCAGAAGTCTTTTTCCCTATCATTAGGAAATAATCTTTTAATTCTACATTTTTATTTGTATTAAATTGCATATCATAAGTTTGTCCTTCAGCAACTTCAATTAATGCAGTTGTCAAAGCCTTAATCATTTCTCTATAACTTGTTTCATTTGAATATGTTTCTAAAAATCTATAGGAATAGCCGACCATAGTATCACCAGTTAAAATTCCTACTGATTCGTCCCATTTTTTATGGACAGTTTCTTTCCCGCGACGAATAGAAGAATTATCCATAATATCATCGTGAACGAGAGTAAAATTATGCATAGTCTCTATACTACAAGCTGCATCAATAGCTTTTTCAGGAACTCCACAAATACAACCGCAAGTAAGAACTGCAAGCATTGGGCGGATCCTTTTGCCACCTTCAGCCATAATGTACCTAAATGGCTCATAAACCTCTTGTGGGTTCATATTTGGGATGATTTCTTTAAGTCTACTTTCAATTAAATCTAATAATCTTTTTTGTTCAGTTTTAGAATCCATATTTTTAATCATTGTTAATTATTCCAATAAGACTTTTATAAACGTAATTTTATTATAAAAAATTGTAAATCATTAATATATAGTAATTAATTATTTCTAATTGATTCTGCTATTTCTTGTTTATATGCATATTTTGCAGGTAATATTGTAGAAAATATTGATAAAATCAGTGCAAAAATATCAATAATTATAATATTCCAATATTCAAGAGAAATTGGGATACCATCTATTAGATATTTTGTCGTATCAAGACTAAACCAATTGAAATGAATCTGCCCCAAGCAGAATAGAATTCCAAGCAAAGTTCCCCAGAAAATTGATACCACTCCAATTAATAATCCCTCTGCAGTAAAAATATTTCTTATAGAAGCATTTTCTGCTCCTATAGCTTTAAGAATAGCTATGTCGCTTTGCTTTTCAATAACAGTCATTGTAAGCGATGCAAGTAGATTAAAAGTAGCTATTGTAATAATTAGCGATAAAATTACAAACACCATTAATCTCTCGAGTTTCATTATATTAAACATATCAGAATGAAGATCATACCACGACAGCACTTCATCATTTGGAAATTTTACTTTTAAATCTTTTATTATATCATCTATTTGATTTAGATTATTTAATCTAATATCGAAATTTCTTTGAATTTTATCGTTTTTATAGAATATATCTTCGGCAAAATCGATTGATGAAAAAATCATTGTTTCATCATATTCTTTAGAATATGACATAAAAAAAGCTGAAGCTCTTGCTGGAATTTGATAGCTCAAATCCATTTGTTTTATGGAAGTTTCTATCATATCTGGTGATATTAAAAATAAAGTATCAAAGGGTATTATCCCTAAATTATCTGCTAGACCTGCTCCAATTACAATATTTGGGATTCCATTTTCATTAGCAAGAGAATACCTTCCTGCAATGCACTTATTAGAAATCCCAGATACTTTCTTTATTTTGTTTGTATCTAAGCCAGTTAAATATGCAACTTGTAATGATTCATTCACCTTTATGATGATTTTCCCATTTACTACAGGTGAGTAATTTAATATTTGAGATTTGCTTTGTAAATATTGCTCCACTTCAGAATAATGTCTAAGCATATATTCATTTTCTGAAATATTCTCTAAATTACTTTGTGTTGTTTTTATATTGATTTTAATATGAGGGTCGAAATTAATAACTTGCTCTTGAGCAAAATCTCTAAATCCATTGAAAATTGATAGAATTATAATTAAAGCAGCAATTCCAATTGTAATCCCAAGAAATGAAATAAATGTGATTATCGAAATAAAATTAAAATCTCTCTTAAAGCTAAATAAATATTGTCCTGCAATCTTTAATTCATATTCTTTGAAAAATAATCGCAATAACAATCGAATAGGTAATAATAAAAATTGAAATAGTTTATTCATTTAACAAGATAATATTTTACTAAAAAATAGTTATATTTGTATTATCATTTTTTAATATAAATGATTTTAATTAATTGAATATCAAAATTACGAATTATTTTTCAAATAAATCATTTATTTTAAAAATCTCTACACTATCTTTTAGACCCCTATTATATGAAACAAAAAAAAACAAGTTCCGAACAACAAATTATCAAAGATAGATTAATTAGATTAAATAAATATATTGCTGATTCTGGCTATTGCTCTCGAAGAAAAGCAGATGAATTAATTTCTGCTGGAGTGGTTAAAGTCGATGGTCGCATAACTATTGATCTTGGTACTAAAATCGAACCTGATGCCCTTGTTACAATTAATGGCGACCCTATTTCGCATATTATTCAGCATAGATACATCATTTTAAACAAACCTAAAGATTATATCACAACGACAAGCGACGAACAAGGCAGAAAAACCGTTATGGACTTAATTAATGTTTCTGTAAGAGTATTTCCCGTCGGAAGATTAGATAGAAATACTACCGGTTTATTGTTACTTACAAATGATGGAGAACTAGCAAATAGATTAATGCACCCGAAATATGAAGTTGAAAAAGTATATGAAGTGGGGCTTAATAAAAATATTGATTTTAATCATTGCAAAGAAATTTCTGAGGGTATTGAATTAGAAGATGGGAAAACTTCCCCTTGCGAACTATTTGTAAATACTAAAGACCACACACAAGTTACTATCTCAATTAAAGAAGGAAAGAATCGTGAAGTCCGGAGAATGTTCGAAGCCTTCGGCTACGAAGTTAAGAAATTACATAGGAAATTTTATGCAAATTTAAATGTAAGTGGATTATTGAGAGGGAAATATAGATATTTGACTCGTGAAGAAATTAGCCATTTAAAGAGATTAGTTGGATTATAAAAATTAAATATTTTATTCACTTTTTTTATTATTAGCCGATAATAGTAATTGTTAAAGTAAGTAATAAAAAAATAAAAATATTTTTTATTTAGCATTTTTTTATTTAGCAATTACAAATTAATAATATATATAAAATTTTTATGAAAAAATTAAATTTATATGTTTTTTTCTTGATCTTCTCAGCGCTTAGCTTGTTTTCACAAGAAAATGCTGCTACTCGTCCAGGAAGTAATTCATCTCAATTTATTAATGTACCAGATGAATTACAAATAAGATGTACAAATTTCTTTGATTTATTAGGTAGAAATGAATTTAAAGAAGCTTTTGATAATTTATTATTAAATAGCCCATTTAGAAACAAAGAAGAACAAGTAAAAAATTTAATCGACCAAACCAAACAAGCAGTAGTGCTTTATGGAAAAATAAAAGGTGGAGAAGCAGTAAGCTCTGAAATCGCTTGCCCTTCGCTCATTAGACTCAGATACTTAGGTATCCAATCAAATTATCCTATGAGATGGATATTTACTTTTTACAATTCTCCAAAATCTGGATGGATCGTTGTAAATGTGAAATTAGACGATATGAGTGAATATTTCTTCTCTGATGAATAGTTATATTGTTCGTATCAATAAATGATTTTATAAAGTTCTTCGTTATTCCAAATAGCGAAGAATTTTTTTATTGAATTATCAAGTATATAATGAATGATAAAAAAAGAATTTTATTAGGTATGAGTGGAGGAGTTGATTCTTCTACGGCAATAATTCTTTTAAAAGAAATGGGTTATGAAGTTATTGGGCTTACTTTTAATCAACAAACTAATTCCGACCCAGAAAATTTAACTTTCTTAAATGATGCAAAAAATGCTGCTGATTCTTTAAATATTAAGCATCACATTATAGATATTTCCAAAGAATTTTCAAATTCAGTTATTAAATATTTTATTGAAGAATATTCTCGAGGTCGTACCCCAAACCCTTGTGCATATTGCAATCCAAATTTGAAATTTAAAGTACTTTTAGATTACGCTAATAAAGAAAATATCCCTTTAATAGCTACAGGACATTATGCTAAAATTAATTTTGATGACCAATTACAACAAAACATCATTTCAAAAGCAAAAGACTCTACTAAAGACCAAACATATTTTCTCTGGGGACTGAATCCCGAACAAATGTCAAAGATAGTTTTTCCACTAGGGAATTATCTTAAATCTGAAATTCGAGATATTGCAAAGAGAAATAATATTAATGTAAATTCAAAGCCTGATTCTCAAGAAATATGTTTTATACCTGATAACGATTATCGAAAATATCTAATTGAGAATGCTAATTTTGAGAATAAAGTTCAAAAAGGAAATTTTATATTTAGAGGCAAGATAAAAGGAACTCATAATGGGTATCCATTTTATACTGTCGGTCAAAGAAAAGGATTAGGACTATCTCACAGTGAACCACTTTATGTGAAATCAATTGACGCAAATGAAAATATTATAAATTTAGAAACAATAGATAATATTTCGAATAATTATTTAGAAGCAGAAAACGTTAATTTAATGATAAATCAACCTCTTCAGCAAGAAAAAATTTATAATGTAAAAATCAGATACAGAGACCAAGGTAATGAAGCATATTGCAAAATTGAAAATAATAAATTAATAGTTGAATTTGTAAATTCAAAAAATTCAATTGCAATTGGGCAATCATTAGTAATTTATGATGGTGATATGTTAATAGGTGGAGGTATAATTAGTTACGTAAAATAATTTTAGAATGGAAAACTTAAACTTCCTAAAATCGCTTCTCTACTTGCTCCAGTTACAGAAGGTATGTTCGATGGCAACCCATTAACAGTTCTATAAGCCATATATGCAAATGCAATTGCTTCTTTTGCATCAATTGGAATTTTATAATCCTCAGATGTTTCAATTAAAATACTTGGAAATAATGATTGTAATATTTCCATTAAAAATAAATTCCTAACTCCTCCTCCTGATACAATTATTTTATCTACTTTCTTACAAAATTGTTTAATATTATATTCTATACTCTTTGAGGTGAAATGCGTAAGCGTATGTAATATATCTACTTGGTCGTATCCATTGATATTGTATTTATTCAAATATTCTTCATTATAATATTCTCGACCAGTTGACTTAGGTGGAAGACATTTCACAAAATCATCATTTAATAAACTTTCTAATAATATTTCATTAATTTTTCCTAAGCGAGCAATTTCACCATTTGAATCATATTCTTTATTAAAATATTTCTTCATTATAAGATCAATTAAAACATTTCCCGGTCCAGTATCAAACGCTATAACATCTTTAATATCTGAATTTTCAGGTAAATAAGTTATATTAGCCATTCCCCCGATATTAAGACAAACTATATTATCATTATTAGATTTAAAATAATCATAGTCAAATCTTGGGACTAATGGAGCCCCCTGACCGCCTAAAGCCATATCAGCAGCACGAAAATCGCTAACAACTGGAATACCCATTTTAGTAGCAAGTACAGATGCATTGCCAATTTGTAAAGTAGACGGTATTTTGGAATTAAATAATTCAATTCCATTTGGTTCATGCCACATAGTTTGACCATGTATTCCAATTAATTTAATATCACTTATATTAAGATTAAATCTATTTGCAGAAAATAATATTGCTTTTTGATATAATTCTGCAATAAAATAATTAAGAAAAGAAATATCTCTCCAATTTGGATTAGAGATTAATTGTTTTACATAATTAGAAAAGGAAGGTGGATATGGTAAAGTAGAATATCCAAGCAATTCTATTTTCAACGAGTTATTAATATCAAATTTACTGAATGCAATATCAACTCCATCTAATGAAGTACCAGTCATTATTCCGCATACAATATCATTGCTATTAATTTCTAAATTCATTTTATTTTCATTAAAAAATTGCAGAAGAATATAATCTCCTGCAATTTGCTAATATTATTATTTTTATAAGGTTTACTTGTTTTCTTTAATTTATTTTAGATCGTCAATTTTAATTGATTTTAAAGCCTCTAACTTCTTAATATTCATAGGTGGAAGTTCTTCGCCTCTCATAAGCATTTGTAGCTCTTCACCTTCTAAGGTTTCTCTTTCTAATAGTACTTTAGATGCTTTATGAAGCATATCGATATTTTCATTAAGCAATTTATCAGATTTTTCGGCACTTGAGACTAATATTCTTCTAATTTCATTATCGATTTTTAATGCAGTTTCCTCGCTATGATCTTTATTTTGAGCAATTTCACGTCCTAAAAATACTTCTTCAGAATTTGCTCCATAATTTACAGGACCTAAAACTTCACTCATTCCCCATTCGCAAACCATTTTTTTAGCTAATTTAGTAGCTCTTTCCAGATCATTAGATGCACCTGTAGAATATTGATTAAATACAATTTTTTCAGCAGCTCTACCCGAAAGCAATATCACAATTTGAGATTCAATATAGTCTTTATTCCATGAATGTGTATCTTCTAAAGGTAAATAAGATGTTACGCCTAAAGCTCTTCCACGAGGGATAATAGAAATCTTATGTACTGGGTCAGAATTTGGTAATAATGCTCCAACTAAAGCATGCCCCATTTCATGATAAGCAGTAGATTCTTTTTCTTTGTCTGAGATAACCATACTTTTCCTCTCTACGCCCATCATTACTTTATCTTTAGACATTTCAAAGTCATACATTGTTACTTTTTCGCTATTTCTTCTTGCTGCAAATAAAGCTGCTTCATTTACCATATTTGCCAAATCAGCTCCTGAAAATCCGGGAGTTCCTTTAGCTAATACAGATAAATCTACATCTTCTGCTAAAGGTATTTTCTTAGTATGGACTTTCAAAATACCTTCACGTCCTTTAATATCTGGTCTATCTACAACAATTTGACGATCAAATCTTCCTGGTCTTAGTAATGCCGGATCAAGTACATCAGGTCTATTAGTAGCAGCAATAACAATTACTCCACTATTTTGCTCAAATCCATCCATTTCAACTAATAATTGATTAAGAGTTTGTTCTCTTTCATCATGACCACCACCCAAACCAGCTCCTCTATGTCTTCCTACAGCATCAATTTCATCTATAAAAACTATACATGGACTATTTTTTTGAGCTTGGTCGAATAAATCTCTTACTCTACTTGCACCCACACCAACGAACATTTCTACGAAATCAGCTCCTGAAATACTAAAGAATGGTACTCCTGATTCTCCTGCCACAGCTCTTGCTAGCAAAGTTTTTCCTGTGCCTGGAGGTCCTAACAGCAAAACGCCACGTGGAATTTTACCACCAAGTCTTTGAAATTTCTTTGGTTCTTTTAAAAATTCTATTATTTCTTCAAGTTCATATTTTGCTTCGTCAGCACCAGCTACATCTGCAAAAGTAATTTTTTTCTGATTTTCATTTAATAATTTTGCTTTTGATTTTCCGAATGAAAATACTCCATTTTTACCACCTCCGGCACCACCTTGCATTCTCCTAATAAAGAAAATATAAATACCAATTAATACTACCCAAGGCAAGAATGAAAAGATAATATTCCAAATACTATCATCACTTTTTTCATATTTCCAATTAATCCCCTTTTCAGCCCATTCTTTTTCAGTATCAGAATTGATGATACCTAATTTAGTGCGAAATTTTGTAATATCTTTATACCTACCATTTACGTTTATTTTAATTGGTTCTCTTAGTTCTCCGAAAAAGTCGTAGTCATTATATTGTGATTTTTCAATACGTGCAGTAGAAATCTTACCACTATTTAAAATTTCTTTATATTCTGAATATGATACTAGGGTTTCCTCGTTTTCAATATTGTTCATCATTGAAAACATTACAATGAATGCTGAAAGCAAAATGCCCCAGACAATTATGTTTTTAAATATCTTTACCTGTGGACTTTGATTGTTAGGATTGTTATCGTCGCCAAATATATTTTTTTTATTATTCTTATTAGGAAGTTCTGACATATAGTCTCCG